>Ga0315291_10003585_pt1 | contig 20060 bp, 10 predicted proteins | sample YL17G12_20_MG_FD_203070 | JGI IMG/M metagenome (GOLD analysis project Ga0315291, IMG submission 203070) | Sediment microbial communities from Yellowstone Lake, YNP, Wyoming, USA - YL17G12_20 | ecosystem: Environmental > Aquatic > Freshwater > Lake > Sediment | place: USA: Wyoming | collected...
AAAGGGCAAAGACAATAGTCAGAACATGCTTTACTGTTTTATCCTTCATAAAGACGAAGAATCGATTAACGACTGCGATGCACAGTTTCAGCTGACCCAGCCAGAAAAGAATTGCAATAATAGCTCTCCACAACATTGAGGGTCAGACCCCTATAAAAATATATAAAATTAAAGCATTAAACTTCTCTTTATAAATTCATAGTAATGTTTTGCAGATTCGTCAATCCGGAGACGCTTAAGATAATAATAAACCCCGCATGCATTTTTCAAATTCATATATTTTGCGATTTGATGAATAGTCCAGGACATTTCAACACGCAACAGTCCTATCAGTATTGCCCGCGCCCTGCCCATATCACCCCGCATATACCGTTTCATCCTCAACGATTCAACGCCACATTGAAATTCCTGTGCGACCCTTTTAGCAATTTCCCCCGCCCTGCCAGCCTCAAATTTATCGTCCTCTTTGCTTCTCATACTGGGCGGCAATGTTTCCCCACCCGTTTCAGTTGTTTTCTTAAAGACATCTAACCGTCGCTTCAACCGGCGGGCAAACGCCTTACCCCCGACAAAACGCTGTTCCAGAACGGGCGGCTTGGTGTCCTCATCAAGACCCTTCCGAACAAATATGGCATACCGGCTCCTCTTCCCCTTGAACCAGTTCAATATCTCATCCTCATAAAGAAATTCGGGTCCCCCGCCATTAATATAATATCTGAGGCTTGACCAACCATACGTTTCCGGTTCGATCTTTGGCAGTGTCATCGACGGGTTTAAGTGAATGTATCGTGAGAGCGCGAGCAGATAATCCCCCTTGTCAACAACCAGGCTCTTGAAACGCCCCTGAAAGAGATGCCCATGACTCATGTGGCGTTTGTTAAAATAGATGGTATAAGCCGTGAGAAGCCGCCTCATAAACTCAGAAAGTCCAATATATGAAGTGCTCTCAAGCAGAAGATGGAAATGAGTTGGCAAAAGACACCAGGCATGAATATGGAAAGAAAACAGCGCCGAGTATTTTCCAATATATTCAAGGAACCGCTCATAATCTCTGCGGTCACAAAATGCCCGACTACCGGAATTGGTTCGTGAAAATACGTGATAAAGTGTGAAAGGCAAATCAATTCTTTTTGGGCGCACCATGGACTGAACTCAAATCTATCATACTTTCCTTCGTCAAGGGAATTTTATACATTTTTATAGGGGTCTGACCCTCAAATTGACCCTCAAATGTGCTCAAATGTGGCTTGACTTTCCTTCACAATTGCGGGATTGACCCGCATTGTTGATACGGGCAAACAGATGAATGCAAAAGACAAACATTCTTCTCTTCAAACCGGAAAATCTAAGTTCGGATATTATGAGACGGCTCGCGTTTATCACCCTCTCATATTGTTCTTCGCCCTTTTGCTGCTCACAGCATTCCCTCATCAATATCCCCACGCGGCATTCCCACTGAACGCCATTTTTATCAACATCGGTCTCCTCAGCATCCTTGCGGGAACGCTCATTGCCGGTTTTTACGGAACTAATATCTCAAAGGAATCAAAAATCCTTCTTTATCTCTATGCCCTTTTCACATTGTGGTGCCTTTTGAGAAATTATCTTTCGCCAGTGCCAGCGCTTGGCAGACCCTTTGTGGGTATGGTCTTTGAAGGTTTCTGGGTTCTGGCAACGACCTTGCTTGTCCTTTCCTTTGAAAAATCCCCCGGTTCCGGTGAGAAGCATCCCTTTGGCATCCTCATCCAGGACACACAGGGAGGTTTCTCCCCTCATGTCTTGTCTCTTCATTCACTTTTCGTTTTTTATTTTATCGTTTTAGCCATTATTTTCTCCCTTCTGGGCGTCTATCAGTATTTCATGGGTTTTGAAAGACAGCTCGAGCTGTTGCAGCAGGGCAGTCTTTATAATGATGAGGACTCTGTGAGTCAGGGCATTATTCACGCACTGCGGGAGAGGCGCGTCCTGGCTGGTTTTGGAAATCCAAATCTCTTTGCGGCATTTTTATGCATGTCCCTACCCTTTTTTCTGTTTCTGCTCGTGGAGAGGAAATCACGTGGATTAACCATGGTTTCCATTGGTGGGCTAATCCTTTTACTTTTTGTCATGATTCTGACACGGTCGCGCGGGGGTCTTCTGAGTCTGCTTTTTTCCGTTTTTTTATTTTACATACTGACATTCAAAAACAAAAAATCGGGGGCGCATCCACTGAGTTCAAAACGGTTTCTTCCTGCCATTATCATTCTCTTCTTCTTAATTATCATTTTCCTGGTAATCCAGAATGCAACGCGGCCACGTGATATTCGCGGGGCTTCCCTGCCGGAGCGGCTCTTCACTGCTTCCACAATCAGGGAGCGGCTCTTCTATATCCTTACAGGAGGGGAAATCATCAAAGAATTTCCCATATTGGGCGCTGGTCCCGGCGGCTATGCCCTTCATTATCCCTTACACAGGCAATTCGGCGCACGTGAGACCCAGTATGCCCACAATTTCATAATCCAGTTATGGTCGGATTTGGGTTTGGTGGGGCTTATCTTGTTTTTTGCCTTTGTTGTTTATGGCATCAAGACAGGATTGCGGCATCCACAAACACAAAGACTCAAACTGCTCCCCCTCATTGCCTTTCTTATCTTCCTGTTCAATTCCCTTTTTGAGTACACATTTTATCACTCTGCCCTTTATCTGGACTTTTGCCTTTGTGCGGGGATGATTGTTGGAGGTCCATCCACTCAGGACTCGACCATCCGGGGGCGAAAATCCATGCCTCCAAGACTCACGGCGGATTATCTATATTTTTTACTGCCCGTGCTCCTTTCTCTGATATTTTTCCCGGCTTTCAATTTCCAACCTTTTCTGGGGGCAACACAGGCGCAGTTCGGCGATGATGTCGCCTCTGGCGGAGAAATGGAGAAGGCGCTCCGTTTTTACAATAGTGCAATAAGTTATCAGCCTGACAACCCATGGTATTATTATAAAATCGGGAAGACATATTTATCCCTCGGAAATCCTGTTAAGGCGGAGGATGCCTTAAAAAAAGCCCTTGAATATAATCCATATTCCGCACTCCTCAGGGATGAATTGTCCCAACTCTACCAGATAACATATCGTCGGGCGGATGCCATTAAGATGGCGCAGGACGCAATAAAGGCATATCCGCTGAAGGCTCAATATCATTTCCATCTGGCGCAGTTACTCTTAGAGCAGGGGGACAAGGAAGGCGCTCGGAAGGAAGCGCAAGAGGCGGTCAGGTGTGAACTTGACCTCAACGTGCAAAAGAGATACAAAGCGTTCGCAGAAAATATCGGAAGATAACCCCTCTCAAACACTCACTACCGCTTCAAGTGTGAGGATTTCCTTTGGTTTGATGAGAAATGTCACAATATGCCCGCGCATTATAGTAAGCGGGCTTTCACGGGTCTCATCCAGTCGGACACGCCAAGCCTCTCCCAGGTCAAAGGCAAAATCAAGCGAGCCGCTAACCTTATGGTTTGTGGGGTTATAAAGCCTGAGAAGCAATGTCTGGCGTCCCTCAACCTTTTTCATTGCAGTCAGGATAAGGCTCTCAGGACTCAATCCAAAAAAGCCCGCCTCCTCCGGCAACCGAGCCTCTCCCTTCCAGTTCCTTACCTGGTGGTAAAAGGCATAAGAGACGAGAGGCGCGGCATATTCATAGGCGGATTTCTGGACCCCGGCCTCCTGCCAGCCGCCTTTGTGCAAAAGGAGGGCGTATTCAAAGATGTGCTTTCCCTGGCATTGTGCCTCAGGCGCTGGAACGGAAGGTCCGGCATTATCATAGCGGCTGTCCATGTCGCCACGCGAAAGCCATCCAACACAGCGGAGCAGGGTCAGATGATAAGCCACCCCCATTTTCTCCGGCGATGCCTCATATTCGCAAAGCCCCCTGGTGAAAAACGTTGCACCCACATCGCCATCAGAGATAGAGGCGAAGTTCTCCTGGTGATGCGTATTCACAGGCATCTGGCTCCATTTGTGACGCGGCGTTGGTTGGACAACGGGTCTGTCGATTACGTCAAATTTGCTCTCAACGGATATGATTTCAGTCTTGATGGGTGTTGGAAAGACGGCGCGCAGGCGGTGGTCTTTGACACAATTCTCAATGGTTGTGCGGAATTCGATGCGCCGTTCCCCAGCCATTAGAATTACCTCATACACAATGGGGAGACTCACCATCTTCGTGGAACGCGCATGGCGGTTTTCTGCAAGGGCTTCCGGCAGAGACCAGTGGAGTGAAATGCGCCCGACCGCCTTGTAACCACCGATTATTTCTGTCTGTATATCCGCCTTTAATTTTTTAGATTTGAGCGCCTTGTCTCCCCCGACTTCTGAGAAATCGTATTCATCACCCGCATCCGCACAATCCTCAAAATAGTGGGCATTCTTCAATTTCAGACCGGACTCCTTATCCAGGATGTTTAACGTCCCGTCAGGATTAAATGAGATTCTGACAAATTCATTCTCTATAGCCCTTGCGGATGCCCTCACAGCAGTCCTGATTTTGCCTTGTTTTTTTCGCAGATAATACGCCCTGTAACCAACTGGCGGTAGCGCCTGCGCCAGGAAAAAGACCTTCACAAACTCCATCTCGCGCTCCCCCCAGAATTTGGGCTCTTTGAATTTAAAAAGACGCTCAATCCGCGCAGGACAGATGTTCTCCCTGAAATCCACAACTTCAAGCTCACATCCACTGTAAGGCTCGCCCGGGATGGCAATGTCAATCCTTGCCTCGCCGTTGCGCACCATGGGTCTTGTGTTGAGCACAAGTATCGGCGTCCCCGCCTCCTCACCTTTGAACTTCACAGCCGACATTATGATATCAAGCGCATTTTTGGAAAGACCATCGGAAATCTGCATCACATGCTCAAATCGATTAACCATGTCGCGATGGACGGCATCCACACTGCATCCGCATATGTCATCGTGCGGGTGATTCTTGAGGAGGGTCTTCCAAGCGTAAAGGAGGAAATCGGAGGGATATGCCGCGCCGAGAAGCCATGCGAACATCGCAAGCGGCTCCACCTTGCGCTCTAAAGTTGCCTGCGCCTCAAAATTCGCCTGCTTGAGATACAGACGGGATGAAAATGTGCCGGATAGAACCCATTGGTAACGTCCGCCGTGGAGCTCCCCGCAATAGGATTTCAGGGAATTGCCGCGCACCGTGCGAATGGCAAGCGCAAATTTTTCAAATGTGCTGTGGATGAGGCGGAGTCTGTCTGAATGTTTATTTACATAGGCAATCACCCGGGGAATTGTTTCCTGGGCATGGTAGTGGTCAACACCGTTATTAAAGAGGAGGATGGGGACTCCCTCGAATTTCAAAAGGTTATCCGCCTCGCGCTCCGCCTTTTTCAGGGCATCTTCATAATTGACGGGATAAAGTTCCTGCTCCGTATGGGGAATTCCAAGCATCAGCGCATTGCAGTAAGCGTTCACCTGATGACAGGCAAGGACGCGACCCGTTCCCGCCGGCGAATCCCACCAGAATTCCAGCCCCAGCTCATCCCCCTCATCGCCCATTCCACGCATAAAGAAGAAGGAATCGATGCCGAATCCGTTTAACATCTGGGGCATCTGGGACACATGTCCAAAGGTATCAGGGAGATAACCGACCTTCTGAACGGGTCCAAACTCCGCCGCCATACTGTGCCCTATCAGCAGATTGCGCACGTGGGATTCAGGACTGACAAGAAATTCATCCGGCAGGACATAAAACGGACCCAGAATCAGCTTTTCCCTTCGGGCAAGTTGTTCAATATCCTTTCTCCTGTAAGGCTTGACATCAATATAATCCTCAATGGGAACCATCTGACCATCAAAAACGAAATGCCTGAAATCCGGTCGCGCCAGAACTGTTAGAAGATGGTCTATCATATCCACCAGTCTGACATGAAAGCGCTCAAAGGGGAGATACCACGCCCTGTCCCAGTGAGTTTCAGAAACCACATGGCAGATAATGCCCTTTTTGCCCATAGAAAATCCTTCGTGGAATAATGATGATGCTTTTATAAACGAAACAGAGAGGCTTATGAGCGCTTGCCCGGAAAAGTCAAGTGGGTTTTGAAATTTTGTCACCACTGAATTTTTACTTGCGTTTTGGTTCTCATGCAATATACAAACTGGAGTCTTTATTCTTTTTGTATATCGAAAGACGGAGCGATTTTTTTCTGGAGCAAATTTCCCCCATGCACATCCCACCAGCGTTGAAAGAGGAATGGGAGATAATCACATCTCGTGCTGTGGACGTCATCCTTGAGGAGGAACTTCTCGAGAAACTGAGGACTGCCCGCAAGGAGGGACGTGCCCTGCGCATCAAATATGGGGCTGACCCCTCCGCCCCGGACATCCATCTTGGCCATACTGTCCCAATCCGAAAACTGCGTGAATTCCAGGAGCTGGGTCACAAAGTTGTCTTTATAATCGGGGATTTCACCGCTCGCATAGGCGACCCCACCGGCAAGTCTGAAACCAGAAAACGCCTGACACCAGAAGAGGTGGATGATAACGCCACGACATACCTTGCTCAGATTTTCAAAATCCTTGACCCGGCAAAGACGGAAGTGATGAAGAATTCCTCCTGGTTCGACCGGATGACCTTTACGCAGGTTATCGAACTGGGAGCCAAATACACCGTTGCCCGGATGCTGGAAAGGGAGGATTTCAAAAAACGCATTTCGGAGGAGCGCCCCATATTCATCCATGAATTTCTCTATCCCCTCGCCCAGGGATGGGATTCTGTGGTGGTGAAGGCGGATGTGGAAATCGGCGGAACAGACCAGAAATTCAACTGTCTTGTGGCAAGAGATATAATGCGCGAGGCAGGCATGACCCCTCAATGCATCATGACCTTCCCCATCCTGCTGGGAACGGACGGCGTCAACAAGATGAGCAAATCCCTGGGTAATTACATAGGCATCACAGAGCCGCCGCGGGAAATCTTCGGCAAGATAATGAGTATCCCCGATTCCATTATGGGCGATTATTTTGAATTGACGCTTGGATATAAAAAAGAGGATGTTAAAGAAATTACTGACGATGTGGAAAAGGGGATTATTCATCCACGCAACCTGAAGGCACGCCTTGGACGCGAACTGGTCACGCTCTACCACAGCGCATCTGCGGCACAAGCCGCCGAGGAGGAATTTAACCGCATCTTCCGGGAAAAGGAACTGCCCGATGAGATTTTACAAAAGATATTTTACAGGGAGGACTGTGAGCCGACCATCACGAATCTGCTGACCAAAACAGGGCTTGCGCCATCCAACCGCGAGGCGCGGAGACTTGTCTCAGGCGGGGGGGTCTATGTGGACAATATCAGGGTGGAATCCCCCGACAACATGCTTGAGCCGGGTGAACACATAGTCAAGGTGGGTAAACGACGGTTTTTGAAAATCATAATTCAGTGATAACTCGGGAGTTTGAACACCAAATCGGTAGAAAGCCATAGGCGAAAGACAAATTTTGCCAATCTCATCAAGGCGAGGTAAGTGAGATGTTAAAGCAGTTCCGTTCAAGGAAGACCATGAGGACCATCATGATGGTCACGCTGATTCTGGTAATTCCCTCCTTAGTTGTATATTTCGGCTGGGTATCATCAAAACGAGGCATGGGCGGCGGCACGGGATGGTATTATATCAGAATTAAGGAAAATCCCCTTCAGATATTACGCTGGTCATCGGTGAGCGAGGGGGAGATGAAGGAGGCACAGACAAGCCTTACAAGGGAATATTTACAGTTAATCGGTGTCCGTGACCAGGCAGTTTCGGAACAGGTGGAAAGGCTGATAACACCGTCCGCCCTTGTAGCAGAGGCGCTCAATAACAGAATTTTACTAAAAGTGGCGCGGGAAAAGGGACTTCAGGCGACCATCGGTGAACTCAAGTCATTCATTGAGAGCCTTTATCCCAAGGATCCACAGATGGCACTTACATATCTGATACGTGGACAAAGGTTTGATAGTGAAGAAGCCTTTATCCGTGCATATCTTTACCGCATGACTCTGGACAAGGCACGTTCACTCTACACCATGCAGGTTAAGGCTTCACTATTTGAACTCTGGCAGGAATACCTGCTCATGGAGGAAAAAGTGAACCTGAGCTTTGTCATATTCAACGCACAGGATTACACTGACAAAACAGAGATTTCAGATGCGGAAGTTTCCAAATATTTCGAAGAACACAAGGAGGATTACCGCATCCCGAACCAGGTGAAATATGAATACATCACCGTCAATATGAACACCCTCATCGCTGATGCCGCAACCACCGAGGGAGATGCCCTTGCCTATTATGAGAAGAATAAGGACAGGGAGTTCAAGGAGGAGCGTCAGGTGAAGGTGCGTCTCATCATGCTTGCCACACCACCCGATATTAGCGCTGAGCAACTCAAGGAGATGGAAAGACTCGCCGACGACACTTACACCTCCCTCACTGTGAAAGGGGCGGATTTTGCCATACTCGCTGACCGCCTGTCCGCCGACCCTCAAAACACAAAACCAGAACTTGACGCCGATGGAAAACCAACCGGTAAAGAGGTCAAGTTGGGCGGATTTCTTGCAGTCCCCTGGAACGTTAGTATGGCTGAGCGCTCACCCTATGGCAAAACCGTGGTGGAAGAGGTCGTTAAACTGGAACAAGGTCAGATATCACGCCCCCTCAAAGGACCCAGCGGCATCTATATTGTAAAAGCCGAAAATGTGACCCCCGAACACATCATCCCGTTTGATAAGGCACACGAGCAGGCAATGAGCGCCGTCAAACGAGAAAAGGCACAGAAGGTCTTCCAGGACAAAAAGGGCATCATCTATGCAAAATATGAACATGCCTCGACACTGCCCGGTCTTGCTAAAGAGACGGGACTTGAGATGATGGAAACCGAGCTGATAAATGAGGATAGCCTGTATATCCCCAATCTTGGAAGCATCGCACGTTTCCAGAACACCCTTTCAGAGCTCAAGGTGGGCGAAATGACCGAAGTCCTTGAATCACAAACACTCCTCGCTGTAATGAGACTCAGTGCAAAGGTTCCGACCCATATTCCCGACCCGGGCAAAATAAAGGAGCAGGTCGGCATTGACGCTAAATTCTCCAAGGCACTTGTGCTTGCAAAGAAAGACGCCGATGCCTTCCTGAAATTGTCAACCTCGTTTGATAAGATGCGTGAGGAGGCGGAAAAAAATAAATACAAGTTTCAAACACCCGAACCGTTCAACCACGTCAATCCGCCGGCAGAACTTGCAGGCATTTCCAATCTCCCCCAACTCACGGTCAAATCCAAAGAGGGAACCATCAGAATGTCGGATATCACACAGCGTGGACCTGCCAAAAACAAGGTCACCGGCTATGCCGTGTGGTCCCTGAAGAGCAAAACACCGCCCGATAAAAATAAGTTCAGACGGGAAATCCCCAACCTGCAATGGTCGGTGGTCCAAACCAAGCAAAAGATGCTTCTTTTTGAACAACTGGCGGACATGCGCAAAAAACTTCAATACAAGGTGAATCCCGATTTTGTGAAGCCCCGATAACCCATTCTCGAAAGGCACAGATTGGGATTACGAACACTATCACGAAGACATACAAGTTCACCACAACAAATTGTAACCCCCATGTTATCTGGGGAATTATCATCCTCGCCGCCGCCATTCGGTTATTTGACCTTTCCTATGCCCCCCATTTCTCCCAGCCGGATGAGAAATTTTCCCTTGATGCCGCAATACAACCCACATGGCGGGATACAATCCGCTTTGTTTCCTTAGACACACACCCACCTTTTTATTTCCTTCTCCTCCGTGTATGGCTGATGATTTTCCCGCCCAATTATTTCTGGGCAAAGATGCTTTCCATCATCTTCAATCTAACAAACATTTTTCTGATATGGAAAATGGCGCTTCTCTGGCTGGACCGCAAAACGGCGAACCTTGCGGCGCTCATAATTGCCCTTTCGCCGTGGAATATTTACTGGTCTCACCTTGCCCGCAATCACCAGATGCTCCCGCCGTTATTCACGCTTTCCTCCTGGGCTCTTATTTCCTGGCTTCGCCATGACCGGCGGCGTTTCCCCTTCTGGTACTGCATCTGGTCAATCCTTCTCATCCAGACGAATTATTTCTCATTCTTCATCCTTGCCACACATGGCATGATTGCTGTCTGGGAATGCCGCAAAAACCCCGCACAACTTAAAAAGCCCGTATTGGCTTCAGCGATTGCTGTTGCAACCTATATCCCCTATCTTCCCATCCTGTGGCGGCATCTGGTGGAAGGTCCCATGAATGCCGGATTTTTCCAGCACGCCGTATCGCCCGTCTTTCTCTTTTACCATTTTTTATTTTTTAACATATTCACAAACAATCTTGGCGACCTGTGGTATCCGCCGCCTTCTTCAATGGCAGCCGTCCTGACAGGCGGATTGATAATTGCCGTTGTAAGCATATATGCGGTCAAACGGGTGCGCGACATCTCATTTTATATCCTTCTCATGATGCCGCCGGTGCTTTCCGTGGCGGTGGCTTACATCAAAGGCACCACAATGGCAGAACGCTATCTCGGATGGTGTATCGGACCGTTTGCGCTCCTCTTTGCCGCAGGACTCGCTGAGATTTACAAAGACATCAAGCTACGACTTAATCGTTTTCCCCTTGCCACAAAATCCTGAAGTGAATTAAGAATCTCTAAAAATATGGGATTCACCATCCGCCTCAGGCGGACACACAGAACACAGAGGATTATGAGACAAAATAAATATTGGAAATTCTCTGTGCACTCTGTGACTCTGTGTGAATAAATTATGTTTGGTCTCTTAATACTATGACAGAAAAACTTCCTGCCATCCGGACGGAAAACCTGACAAGGCATTTTGGCAACACGATAGCCGTTGACCATCTGTCTCTGCATGTCCCGGAGGGCGTTATTTTCGGATTTCTCGGACCCAACGGCGCCGGCAAGACAACAACCATCCGACTCCTCCTCGGACTTCTCCAGCCCACGGAAGGAAAGGCTCTCATCTTCGGTTATGACTCCACAAATGAGGGTGACAGGGTGCGCGAACTCTGCGGCGCTCTCCCGGAAAATCCCGGTCTCTATGAACGCCTCTCCGCCCTTGATAATCTCAGATATTACGCCGATATTTACCGTCTATCCGGCGCAGAAAGGGATGAACGGATTCACAAGATGCTGGAGCTTGCGGGAATCTGGGAGCGGCGCCATGAAAAAGTCTCACGCTGGTCGCATGGGATGAAACAGAAATTAGCCCTTGTTCGGGCGATGCTGCACCGCCCGCGCCTTCTGTTTCTGGATGAACCGACTGTGGGACTGGATGTCTCAAGCGCAAAAAAAATCCGCGAGGTCATCGTTTCTCTTGCCAGAGACGGGCATTGCACAATCTTTTTCACATCCCACAACTTAAGCGAGGTGGAGGAGGTTTGTGAACGGGTTGCCATCATCCACAAGGGATGTATCATTGCGGAAGGGACGCCTTCAGAATTGAAGACGCGCGGGAATATCCGCACCATTACCTTTTATATCACCGGACACTCAGAGACACTTCTAAAAAAGATAAAATCCCTTCCCTCCTTTACATCAGAATCGCCGGAAGGCGCAGTCCGCAAAATCGTCCTCCGGTTGAAGGAGGATGAACCTTTGCATCCCATCATCCAGGAAATTACCGCCTCCGGCGCGCTCATCCAGAACATCGAGACAAAGACGCAATCGCTGGAAAATGTCTTCCTTGAACTGACGGAAAGCGCAGTTGAAGGACAATAAGGCTGTGAGGACGCACAAGGGTTTCTATGTTCAGTCCATCATACATGACCCTTCACGAATCGGGTGAATTAAAGCGGCGGGCGGAGGCAGCCTTTGCCATCCTCGAGCATTGCGAACTGTGCCCGCACGCCTGCGGCGTGAATCGCATCAAAGGAGAAAGGGGACGCTGTCGTTCAGGCATTCTGCCACAGGTCTCTTCTTACAACAGCCATTTCGGCGAAGAGCCGCCTCTCGTCGGCGAGGGAGGTTCCGGCACCATCTTTTTCACCAACTGCACCCTGCACTGCCTTTACTGCCAGAATTATCCCATCAGTCAGCAGGGCGTGGGGAATGAATATAACATCTCGCAACTGGCAGAGATGTATTGTCTGCTTCAAAGGCGCGGATGTGAAAACATTAATTTTGTTACACCGACCCATTTTGTCCCGCAGATTCTTCAGGCGCTTCTGGAGGCAATCCCGAACGGCTTCCGCCTCCCGCTCGTTTACAATACAAGCGGCTACGAACGCGTGGAAATCCTGCAATTGCTCGATGGCATCATCGATATCTACCTGCCCGATATTAAATACGCCGATGATTCGGTGGCTGTAAAATATTCCGGCGCGGAGAATTATGTCCAGCACAACCGCACGGCATTAAAGGAGATGTTCCGCCAGGTGGGCGTTTTGCAGTGTGATGAGCGAGGGGCGGCACAGCGCGGGCTGATTGTCAGGCATCTTGTGCTCCCCGGAGGGCTCGCCGGCTCGGATGAATCTTTACGCTGGATGGCTGAAGAACTTTCTCATGATATCCACCTCGCCCTCATGAGCCAGTATTTTCCCGCATATCATGCACCGGAAATGCCGGAGATTGTGCGGCGCGTCTCACCAGCAGAATACCGCCCCCTTGCCCGTCTCCATAAGGAGCTCGGCTTCGACGGCTGGATTCAGCCCATCTGAGAAAGACGACGTCTATCTCATCAGACGTGCAGGCGGCAGGCGGAGCAACCGGCAGATGAGAAGATAACCAATCATCGCACCCCAGAATGTGGCAAACAGAAGAACAGCGCCCATCACCCGGAAATCCAGCGCCATATTATCAATGGCGCTGCCGATGACAGGGAACCCGCGGAGAAATTCCGGCATGGATGTCATGGCAATCCGCCACAGGATTGTGAACAAACCAATGCCCAGAATCCCCGATGCAAATCCTGCAAGCATTTTCTCTCCAACGAAAAGGCGCCTCACCACTTTTCTACTCGCACCCACAGCGTAAAGGAGCCCAACTTCATCGCGCCTTTCAATGAGTGTCAGGCTCTCCGAATGCGTCAGATTCACCGCCACAAGTAAAATGATGCAAACGGCAAAACAAATCAGGACTCCGGATATGATATTCAACGCCAGACGAAATTGCCTGATAACATCCCTGTTGGTTTCCACCATGAGCCCCATGCCCGAAAGTTCTCCGCTGAGCCTGTCCATCTCCTTGATGTCAATAATCTCCACATGTGCAATAGTATAATCTGTCACCTCATGCCCCGCATACCAGGCGTTATACTGCCGTGCGGCATCAAGGGGGATGATGATGCCGAAGAGGGAGATGTCCGTCGTAAAACCCACAACACGGCAGGTGATGGTCTTTGACTTTTCCACAGAGATAAGGTCGCTGATTGTGGATTCCCCAAGAATCAAATTGAAAGTCCTGCCAACGGCGGAAGCCTCGTTGAATTTCGGGAGATTATTGCTCTGCGCCAGTCCCAGGTTGTAAAGGTCGAGAAAATAGCGGGAGATGACAACGGGCAACGGCTCACCAGGAAGAGGCGATGTAAAATTTATTCCGGACTGGATGCAGTCTTTGACAAGTTCCGGCGGCGCGCCATTCACAACAATGTCCGTTGAAATTTCCTGACTAAAGATGCGTCCCTCCGCCCTCACGGGGAAAAAGACAGGCTGGATGGGAAAAACACTATTGACGCCGCGCAGATGCCCGACCTTGTCAAGGATGTCCCGGTTTAGTCTGGTGCGGTCCACCTGCACAGGTCCAATGCCGAGGGTCTTGGGTTTGACGATGAGTCGTTTTTCAGGAAATGCGCGGCTCAGCTCTATAAGAAGAGGGGTGCGGACGCTTACATAACCTGTCAGAGCGGCGCATAAAAAGAAGACCCCCACCATCATTCCTAAGATGTTCAGAATGCTCCTTCCGGCATTGCGACTGATACTGCGCAAGGTGAGATAAAAGTAAGATTGAAGCCTCATGAGCAAAATATCCGGCAGGTTTGCACCGTCATTTTTGTTTTCAACCAAAAAGCATAGATTCCGCAAAGGCGTCCTGAAAATCGGGGCGTCCTGCGAGTTCAAGAAATTCCACCCGGCGGGCTAGCGTCTCTGCCCTCCGGCGCATGTCAGCCCTGAGCAGGACTTCACCCGCGCCCGCAAGGGCGGCATTCCCGATAAATGTGATTCTCTTCTCCTCATTCACGGGCACAAGACCAACGCGGATGGCATCTGCGGGGGCTATGAAATTCCCGAACGCACCGGCAATGTATATCTTATCAAGTTGTTCCGCGGCAATGCCGAACTCCTTCATCATGATGAGAGTTGCGGCGGCGATTGCCCCCTTTGCCAGTTGGAACTGGCGTATATCATTCTGGTGGATATAAATATCGCGCGATGCGCCTTCATTTTTCCCCGCAAGCATGAATTGAAAACCATCTTCAGTCCGTGAAAATCGCCCCGCCAGCCCGTCAACAGAGTCAGTGATAAAACGTCCTGAACCATCAATCATACCGGCTTTTAAAAGCGCCGATATGGCGGATATCAAACCGCTTCCGCATATCCCTGCCGCCGGCGCTTCTCCAATCGTGTGGATGGTCAGCCCCTTTTCAATAACAACCCTGTCAATTGCCCCTCTTTCCGCTCTCATGCCATACTGGATATTTCTCCCCTCAAAGGCAGGACCAGCCGCCGCCGAGGTCGCCATCAGCCTGCCCCTGTCACCAAGCACAATCTCACCATTGGTGCCTACGTCAATCATGAGTGAGGGCTTATCGGCGGCTTCCAGACCCGCCACAAGGAGGTCTGCCACCGTGTCACCGCCGACAAACCCGCCAATAGTCGGAAAGACATAAATCCGGGCGCAAGGATGTGCCTTCAAACCCGCATCCGCCGCGGAAATAAGAAGCCCATCTTTAAAAACCGGCACATAGGGAGCAACAGGCAGCCCATCCGTCGGAATCCCCAGAAATAAATGTTCCATCGTTGTGTTCCCCGCCAGCGTCACATGGAGAATGGACTCCTGTCCGATTGCCGCCAATTTGCAAAGTTCGGAAAGTATATCATTAATGCAATCCACGACCATTTGACGAATCACATCAAGATTGGCGGGGCTCAACGAGGCGAACAGGATGCGCGAAACCACATCGGCGCCGTGCACTGTCTGAGGGTTCAGCCTTCCTGTGCGCGCGGCAAGGCGTCCTGTGTCCAGATGATAAAGCGCGCCTGCGATGGTGGTGGTTCCAAGGTCTATGGAAGCGCCCCAGGCGCCCAATCCTGCGGGGTGGGTCGTGTCCCCTGCCTCAATATCGAGACAATCCTCACCAAACAAAATAACCGTGGCATCATACCCGTTAGAGCGCAAGACGTGGGGCAGTTTTTTCAGAAATTCATGTTCGGGCTGAAGGGTTGGGGTTTTCAGCGCCTCACGCAGAAGGTCAAAATCGGCGAGTTGATGCTCAAGTGTGGCGGGGGAAAGGCGCAGATGGACCTTTCTCACCTCCGGTTCCGGTTGTAATAAGCCATCTTTCACATCATGCATGTAAACACTGGTAATCTGGCGGCGATGCTCTTCCGGCACAAAAATGACGGCATCTTGTTTCAGGCATGACTGACAGGCAAGACGATAGCCGTCCGAGAGTTCCTCCGGCGTGAGAAATTCCCTGTCAGTAGTCGTCGGCTCAGGCGCCCCTTCCAGAAACTGGATGCGGCACTTTCCACAACGCCCCTCACCGCCACAATAATCATGCAGCACTATGCCTGACTTAAGAAGGGCATCGCGCGCGGTCGTCTTTCTCTGAACCGGCACCCAGATTTCGGTCGGCAGGATGCGCAGTGTTAGCATTTCATCCGGCATGGGCTGACCATCACTCACAAGAGATTATTCACTTAAACGGCTTACGGATTTCCCCCAATTCCCAGATGCCTGGAACATGAAAGCCTCAAGGCGCATGCGCAGATTGAGTCTCTGCTGTCCGGTATAAGCCAGTGTGATGCATGGAAATCCATCAAAGTCCTCATTTATGCGCCGGAAAAGCGCCGTGACAATCGTCCCCGGCATACAGGTAAAGGGCATGACATTGATTACACCTGCCACGCCTGCATCCACGATGTATTCAATGGTTTTGCCAATGGAAAGAATCGCCTCGCCTGTAAAACTGTGGTGGAGATATGGACTCGCCAGATGGAGCAATTCCTCAGGGAATGGCTCGGATGAAATCCGGGCGAAACGCGACATCTTCCTTTCCGTCCTGTGCATGTATAACTCTATGAGGTAGTCCTTAAAGGCGCTCCAGTAACGAGCGCCATGTTTGTTCCTCCATTTGCGAATCAGTGTAACATAATCATTCCACTCGGCGATGGGCGGCAGCATCACTTCCGCGCCAAGGGATTCAAGCATCCTGACTAAGTTCTCATTGCCTGTGGGATTGGAGCGGATATAGATTTCGCCCACAATTCCGATGAGAGGCTTTGTCCCCTTTTCATAAGTGGGGATATTATGAAACCGGGGGGCATATCTTTTCATCACGGCAAAAACATCGTCGCGTGCGCGCAGTTTCTCCAGCAGAGATGAAAAAGCCTCCTCATAAAGGGTATCCGTCTCGCCGGAATTTTTCTCATAGGGGCGTATGGAATATACAAGACGCTCCATGGTATCCACGGCGGAAATCCCCTGCCAGATATGCCTCATACCGGCGATTGAAATACCCCTCATATCATCGTGATACCCCATATCTTGGTCGAGAGTGATAATGGGAATCTCCTTATAGCCGAGGTCATCAAGTACATGGCGGTGGAGTGTGGCGTATTGCCCGAAGCGGCAGGGACCGTTTGCCGAAGGCATGAAAAAGGCGGCACGGGCGGGGGCAAAGCCCTTTCGATGAATCTCGCGGAGCATATCGCCGGTTGTGAGAAGTGCGGGGAAACACTCCTTGCCCGTTGTATATCTGCGTCCCCAGGAGATGGATTCCTCGTCAGGGAGGTCCATGACCCGCGCCTCCATCCCTTCTGAGCGGAACACAGACTCAAGCACATAGGAATGCCTGCACATGTTCGGGATGAAGACTGTAATCTCCGGTCGCTGGCGTCCGAGGGCAATCATCGGTCCGCTCTCACTTACCCTTGATATATTGCCGTTGTAGCTTGCGATGGTGTCTAAATAAGCCTCGCACCGCGTGACGGCTCCGGCATCGGCGCTGTGTTCATCAATCTCAATCTGCAAAAAGGGTTTATCGCCCAGTTCCCGCGCAAAGAACTTTAGAAGAAATGAATCGGGTCCACAGCCAAAATTTGTGACATACAGCGCATAAAGATAGGGTTGTCCCCGAATAAACTGCGCCGCCTTCATAATCTTTAAACCGTAGCGCCAGTACATGTGGCTGAATGTTTCATTCGTCCTGACCGAATTCAGGGGAAGCATGTCCATGGGGATGGGCAGGACATTCATGCTCAGGAGTTTTTTGGGGATGTCAAGATTTGTGCCCGAATCACAGGTATTGTAAGGACGTCCCACAATGACAATGCGTTTTTGATTGGGGTCGGAATGTTCCAGAATCTCCCTGCCGCGCCTCAGAAGCGCCTCGTTGAACCTCTCTTGCGCCCCCATTGCCTCATTCACGGCACGGGCAATCTCACGCCTGCCCGATTTAAGGATATCCCAGTATCGGGACAATTCACGCTTGAGATGGTCAGGACCGGACTGCATATAAAGGGGCGGCGAAAAGACGCAGATGCCCTTCCCTTTCAAATCCAGCGCCGCCTCCGTGAGATATGGCAGGGTCTGGACATAAGGACAGGTAAATGAGGACATGTCACGGTCTGTCAGACCGTCTCCCATGGTATCAATAATGCTCGGGTTGAAAATTATATCAGGCTTTTGCTCGAGCAGTTCCATAATATGTCCATGCGCAACCTTGATGGGGAAACAAGTCTCGGAAACAACTGCCTCAACACCGCGGTTGATGATGGATTTGTTTGTTGTGCCGGAGAGAACCACACGGAAGCCAAGGGCATGGAAAAATGCGCTCCAGAAAGGGAGCTGGTCATAAAAGATGGAGACCATGGGAATGCCGACGCTCCCCTTTTTCCCGCCGTTCTCTCCATTTTTCAATTCGGCAAAAAGAAGCGATTCCCTCTCTGCAAAAAGGTCGGGGAGGCTGATTTCCTTTTTATGCGAGCGGTCAACATCGTATTTTTCGCATCGGCTGCCGTAAAACAGGGGTTTTTCCCCCGCCGCACTGATTGTGTGAATCTCACAATTATTGGAGCAGGATTTGCACTCAAAAGTCTTGAGGTCGAAATGTCTCTTCGAGAGGTCAAAACCCTTGAATTTCGTGGGGCGTCCATTCTGGCGGTGCTTGGCAATTATGGCGACACCGATAGCACCCGTTACCTCATGATGAGGCGGGACAATAACCTCACTCCCAAGGACCTTGTCGAAGGCGGCAACCACACCTTTATTGAAAGCAGTCCCACCCTGGAAAAAGACCTTTTTACCAATGCGTTTGCCGCAGACAACTCGATTCAGGTAATTATAAACCGTGGAATAGGCAAGACCTGAAACGAGGTCATCCCTGCGGGCGCCTCCCTGCTGGTGATGAACAAGGTCTGATTCCATGAAAACAGTGCAGCGGTCGCCCAGCGGCACGGGATGTTCCGCCTGAAGCGCCATCTTTGAAAATTCCGTTTTAAGGTCAATACTGAGTCGCTCCGCCTGCTCCTCAAGAAAGGAGCCGGTTCCCGCCGCGCAAACCTTGTTCATCTCAAAATCAACAATCGCCCCATTATCAATACTGATATATTTGGAATCCTGTCCGCCGATTTCAAATATCGTGTCCACTTCAGGGTCAATATCTATGGCTGCCGTTGCCTGAGCGGTTATCTCATTGCAGACCACATCAGCCCCCACAAGGTCGCCGCTCAGATAGCGACCGGAGCCTGTCGTGCCTGCCCCGCGAATGACAACACGGTCGCCGATTTCCTCATAAATCTCGTCCAGACCGCGGGCTATTGCCTGGATGGGGCGGCTCGCCGTGGGGAGATAACACTTGGATATGACGCGGTGATTGGAATCAATAACAACCACGTTGGTACTGATTGAGCCAACATCAATCCCGATATAGCCATCTATCTTTTCGCCATTCTTCAGCTCGTGAAAATACGTCTCAGCGCATGGTGTGTTGCGGGGTGTGAGGGCATCCTTGAGACTTCCGAGTACGGTTACATGTTTGTAAGGTTTTGAGATATTAGCGCGGAGGTTCTCCAGTCCGCAAAAATCCGTCCCCTCGCCGCTTTCACGAACCATAAGGAGGACGCCAAGTGCACCCATGGAGGCAAAATATCTCGGTATGATAAGCCCTCCCGGCGCAAGACCGAGAATATTCTCGAACGCCCTGACCATGCCCCTGTTGGCGGCAACACCACCTTGGAAGGCAATTGGTTTTACGAAATTCTTGCCCCGTCCTATAGTCGCCTTAAAGTTCCGCGCCAAGGCGTGACAGAGACCTGAGATGATATCCGGCACCGGCGTCCCGACCTGCTGCAGATGAATCATATCCGACTTTGCAAACACGCTGCACCGACCAGCCACGCGAGGCGGGTTTTCACACTTTAAGGCAAGCTCGCCAAACTCATTCTCAATAGACACACCGAGACGCACCGCCTGCTGGTCAAGAAAGGAGCCGGTCCCGGCGGCGCAGAGGGCATTCATGCAGAAATCCTTCAGGACGCAACGTCCATCCTCCTCGGCAAAAAATAAAATCTTGGAATCCTCGCCTCCCACCTCTATCACGGTGCGGACATGCGGAATCTCAGAGGCAACCGCCCTCGCCTGCGCAACAATCTCGTTGATGTCTTTGCCGCCAATCAGACCGGCGAGTTCAGCGCCCCCACTCCCCGTCAGTCCCATATGCAGGATGCGACTGCCCGGATATCTGACAAAAATTTCCTCAAGCGCCCTGAGGGCTGTGTGGAACGGCAGACCGTTTGTCCGATAATATCCCTCTATCAATAAATGACCTGCAGGGTCGGTGACAAACGT
>Ga0315291_10003587_pt1 | contig 20054 bp, 13 predicted proteins | sample YL17G12_20_MG_FD_203070 | JGI IMG/M metagenome (GOLD analysis project Ga0315291, IMG submission 203070) | Sediment microbial communities from Yellowstone Lake, YNP, Wyoming, USA - YL17G12_20 | ecosystem: Environmental > Aquatic > Freshwater > Lake > Sediment | place: USA: Wyoming | collected...
AAATGGTAAGATTTCCATATATGTAATTATCAGAGTAACCTGGTGCACCGGAATGGCCCTCCGTGCTACCTAACGGTATAATCATGGAGTATTTATGATAACCATTAGAATTCAATTTATCCAAAACAATGAAATATTCCCTCGAAGGGAACATTATTATCCTCTTGATGTTTACTTGGTTACTGAAAGTTCCTGTCGCTGATGATCTTACAGTTTTCCATTTTTTAGCTTCAATATTAGACTCAAGAAAATCTAAATTATTATCCGAAATTGTGTAATTTACATATGAGGGGTTAATGACTACATTATCATATTGTGATTGCGGTGGTGCGGCAATGTTTTTCATTTCACCACCCTCGGATATAAGCCAGGTGGTATGACCGATATCAAAAGCGTCGCTTTTTTCATCACTGCTCATCCACCTCGGATCTCCGGAATCAACAATTAAATATGCCCCCTTCGCAAATATATCAAAACTCATTTGGTCGATCGAACTGCTTGTTCCACCCCCCGCTCTCACATCATGCTTGGTTTTGAAATAAGAATAGATAGAATCTCTATCCCACCCACTTCTGAATACGTTGTATGTACCTGATGGGGAAAATATTGTTAAATTGTCAACATTAGAGGAATCGCTCGCGTCATATGAGAGCAGACCACGATAAGAGGTTTCTAGTACGTCATCCGCCTGTAATGTATAACCTTCATCATTGTTTACCAGAACATTTTCTATATATTTATTAAGAAATATTCTTTCCCAAGTCCCCTTTTCAAATAATAGCATCGTGTCCATAACAAAGCCCCATATCTGATATGTTGAAGTCACGAAATTTGCATTAGGGCCGGTGGGAAGGGATATTACTGGGACACCAATAGCATACCATTTAACCATGCTGAAATCTGTCAGGTTTTGGTACATGAAATTCTTATATAAGTTAAGATACATGGAAAATTCAGGCTCATAGTAATTCATATAAGAATTACCATAAAGACCATCATCATTCATGGCTATATCTATGAATGGTGCGGAAGCTCCGGTCTGCGATTCTTCGAATAGGTTTTTTCTTGTGAACTCGAGCCACTCGTAAGGCGAACCGTCCAAATCCTGATATTGACCGTTATAATCTATTATTGACATCGCACCCACACCAAGTATCCCGAGATACTGCAATTGCTCGTTATCCTCATCTCCCATAGATATTATGCTCCGACCCTCTCCATATGAGTGGATCTCCTTTGCTAGTAGATATAAATCTGCCGACATCCTAGCTATCCCATCTCTTATCTCTGCGAGGTCTTCAGGATGATTTGCTTCGATCCATTCATGTAACCAGTTGTAGGCAAGTCCATAATCTATCAACGGCCAGTCGGCGGCATGATTGGGATTGCTTGATGTGGACCACCCATAATTTTGATCGTCTGTATCATTTCCTGCCAAATTCCTATTAGCCCACACCCAATTCCCATCTCCAATATATAATAGACCCTCTCTAGCTTTTTCTGCATACTCGACATCTCCAAAAAATTGATAGCACAAAGAGAGTCTTGCAAGTTTCTTTGCTTTGGTAGCCTCATCCGCAGTTGACGATGAATAATCATAACTCATGTCAGAAGAACATTCACTTTCAAGGCTCGAAAGCCAAGACGAATATGGCTCTTCTGATTTATGATTGTATGAATAAAGATTCGTTATGTTTTTGAAATAAAAATATGGCCTTGATTTAACAATATATTTTATCACACGATTATTTTCTTTTATCCCCTCGTTTGTAATGTTAGATGGTATAATAATCGCTTCTATCTTTATTCTGTCGTTAGGCCCATAGCTAATTTTCTTATTAAATTGCAAGTTAGCTTCTGATCCGGTGTTTATTGAAACACCATGTACAGTTTCCTCTAGATTATCATTTATGTATAAAGCTATACTCGCGCCACTTTCGTTATATGTGCCTGTATTATGAGCAGTGACATTAATTTGTACCGAATCCCCATCTTCTATTTCATAGACAGTCTTATTGAAAACGATATCGCTTTGTTTTATCTTAAGTTCTGGTGCATTTCTTAAAGGGGATGTGGTAATATTCATCATATTTCCAGATGAGTAAGAGCAGTCGCTTACTGCAGCACTAGGAAATATTAAAATAAACCTAGAATCTGAATAATTTTTTACACGTAAGCAATCTATACTTTTTGATATGGACCAAGGAGTGAAACCAACACTATAGCCATCTTTTAATACTTCGATATTATAAATATGAATACCAAGGCTACACCCATTTGATTTAGCTATGAAACTGAAAATTATGGAGCTGCCATATCCACAGTTTGATAAAATAACTTCTTGTTGCCCGTGATTCTTATCTGAAATGCTGTAAGAGCCCTGAAAGGTATTATTACAGTAAATCTCTATTGAGGCGTTGTAAGAGCCGGAATCACTCCTCGTGTCTCTTTCAACGAATTTTAATTTCCATTCTTCAGCGCTTACTGGCATTGATATAAGAATAAAAACTACTAATAAAAAACATGATAATGTTACTATTTCAAATCCTCTCATTTTCATCTCCCCCATTTACACTCTCCGAACAATCAATAATAATAGTATATATAAGAAATTTATACATTAGAATGAAGCATATTAATAAAAAACATTATTACAACTTGGAAGTTATGAAAAATGAACTGTTTTGAAAGGGGGATTTTATGAATAAAAAGGTTAGTTTGTCGAGAGATTTTATTAGCAACCATTCTAAGCACACGCACTTTCAAAAATCTTATGATAAAGAGGAGGTGCTTCTTTTCATTTTTTTAGCATCTCTTTTCTTGCTAGGCTTTGTAATTCCAGTGATTGTATATCCAATACCAACCGGAACGGATGTTTATACACACATGTTCTACACAGAAGAAATAGCAAAAGTTAATTCGCTTAATGAATTTTATGAAAAATGCTCTCAAAGTAGTTATCTGGGTTGTGACTATCCATTCGGGATTCGAATATTTGGTGCTATACTTTCCAAGATAACGGGACTCGGAATCTTTGAAATCTCTTATATTTTACCATTAATTCTCCTTCCGATAACAATTTTAATTTTTTATGTTTATTCTGGGCTTTTCTTAGATAGCAGGAAATTGAGACTACTATCATCAATATTCTTCATAACTATGACAAATATAGCGCTAGATATTTTGGGGTATGTTTCATCAACATTTTCAATCCCGATACTAATTTCCATACTCTATTTCACATTTAATGAAAATATTTCAGTGTTTAAAAAAATAGTACCCTTAATTGTTCTAATATTCTTTCTTGTTATTACCCATACCGGTACGTATATTTTTTTAATCTCATTTGTTATGGTTTTCCTTCTTGTTTCAGCTATATTGTTTGGGAAGTTCGATAGAGATGTTTATATCTTACTAATGGGCCTATTGGTAATTTACACAATAAGTATTTGGGTTTTCCCTTACATACAACCCCAATACTTAGATAAAGCTAGACTTTTCGTAACAGTTGGTAATTTCATATCTGAAAAAATTCAAGTACCCATCATAAGCAGCCTTAGTCAACTATTTTATCAAAGAGTTTTCGTGGAAAATGAAATTATAGATGCTATATTATGGTCAACATTATTTTACGTTGTTATAGAAATGATAACACTCATTCATCTTGAAATTATCAGACTAAAACCCTTTAAAAAAGGAGTATTAGCAACCATCCCGATAATAGGTGGTATTAAAAATATGTCTCATTCTCTTTTAGCCACACCGTTTTGGATAGGTCCTTTTCAAACTTTCTTTTCGATCTTTGGTATGTTCAGATTAAATAAAAGGGGATTTTGTATTCTTATTTCTTCGATTTTTGTACTACTTATTCCAGGAGGTCTAAATCCAGGACCAACTGGTGCATTAAGGGAAATATTTTACTTCATAATTATTATCCCAATAACTGCTGCTTTGGGTTTTGAATATATTTTTAATAAGATTGGGAAAAGCAATCGAAAAAAAATCCGAAAATTGTTTTTACCGGTATTCTTTTTATTAGTTTTTCCACCTCTTTTGATTATTCCAATATTAGGAAATCTATACTATCGACTTGATATTTCCGGAACTGACTACGAAAGAATGGGCATGATTTGGCTAAGTGGGGTAGGTAATGAAAATGAAGGTGTTAGCGGCTATGGTTATAGGCATATGATTAGTATTTATTCGAATAAAATCGACCCCAGTGCGACAACGGTTTCTTATGGTAATGAAATGAGTAGATTCAATGATGATCTGAGAAATATTTATTTCGGTGAAAATTCAAAATTCTTTGTTTATGATATTTTTACAAACTACAATGTTAGATATTTCATAAATTCTGAGCAAGTTTTAAAAAATTTTGGTAGAAAAAGCGATGACTTAAAAATTAACTATAATTCCAATCTTGATAAAATTTATTCGAGTAGGGGTGATTTTTCAATTTATAGTTATATACAACCCACTTATACGATTACCAAGTACAATGAAACACACGAAACTAACATAAAATACCGAGAAGAAACGCCAAAAATAGAAGATGCCGGTTATGATTATATAATAGAAACAGACTCTTATAGAACCGTTATAAGTAAAACAAAACCAACTATAAAATATTTGGGTACAAGTGGTTTTAACTATCTCGGGGAAGGAATGCTTGATGATTATTTAACTCTTTATTGGTTGGGCGGATCTTATCACGGAACATATAATTCCGATTTTCTTTCAAACTTGAATTATTCCTATTCTCTCATGTATGGGAATCAGATTAGTTATCAGACCACATTGAAAGATGGCGATGGAAAGGAATGGGCAGATATAATAATTAAATTTTCATTTTTTGAGTATGCGATAAAAAAGGAAGTGATTATTGCCAACGACCGCATGAATTTCCAACAAGATGCTCAGCTTCATGCTATTTTAAGTTCAAGGCAATTTCTACCAATGAATTATTTCATTTATTATTACAATGAGATTGCCAAGAAGAAGGTTGTTTACCCGTCAGAAGATAGTGTTGACTTGAATGAAAATTTCAATTCTATTTTTATCAACGACGGAAATAAAGGAATTTATATTGAATATGAAAAGACATCACCCAATCCTGATAAATTAGTATATAAAGGGTCCACAATCTACAATTATAGCCAAACATATCTTTATTCTGACCAATTACTTGACCCTTCAGATTCTATGTACATTACTCAATACCTTTCTATAGGTGATGAAACTGTTGCAAAGAAAAATGTTGAAAAGTATACGTCAACCTCTCTTCTTTTGTATCCCGGTATTAATGCGCCCATTTTACTTGTGGGATATTTAGATGCTTATTCGACAAATGACTATGAAAATTTTCTAAGTGCTGTCAAGGTATATAATGATTTCAACAGTTTGAATGTTAGTTCATATTCGCTGGGGATAGCGATGAATAAACAACAGTTATCGATAGAAAGAATTAACAAAATTTTATTTTTCAATCATTTCTTACTAGGATATGAAAATCTTTATGACTCTCAATCCAGATCCTACTACAACTATTTTACTCAAGATAAAAATATTCGTGAAATGAAAAGAGTCGCTGATGATTATAAAGATGGAGGTGCAGATTTATTCATAGGGGGGCTTATTCCGAGTTCGCTTAATTTCAACCTAGAAACCATTAAAGCAGTTGATGACAATAAACTTGGTTTTATTATTGGAACCAGTGTGAGTCCTCCTTATAGAGGACTCTATGAAAGTGGTTTTAGATACCCAAAGTTTGCTTATTATATGGGCAACGAAACAGATATTGTTTTAATTCCCGTTTCAATGCCGACGAGTTCTTCTCTAAGACCTGAGTTTGATGCAGAGAAAACAATAACTAGCTGGAAAGACGCCATAGACGCCACAGTAAAAAACGATGAAATTTGTTTATTTCTCTGGAATCCCATTGATATTGATAGCCAAGAATATTCTGAAATTATCTACAATGTTACTGAATATGCAAGAAGCAAAGGCATGTCTTTTAAGAAACCCATTGAAATTGAAAAACACTTCAAGTTATTGCAGAATATTTCTATTGAAATTTACCAAGGCATTGATAATGTTAACTTAAGTATTCGAAATGGAAATAATATCGATGTTAATGATCTCGCATTCAGAATAATTCTACCAAAAATAGAACGCAACTGCCCTTATACTGCTAATGGTGAGATGCTAAGAATAGTAAATCTACCAACGGAATGTAAGATTTACGTAAATGAAGATATTGGGGCTGGGGACACGGTTTTACTTACAATTAAACCCAATATATATGAAAAAACATTTAATATTGTTTTTATAAGTGAAATAGAAGGACATGCTAATATTTTAGTCGAAGACCAAGAAATGAACCCGGTCAAAGAAGCAACAATTATTATAGACGGAAACCTTTTTAAATCCGATGAAAACGGTACGGTTAATATTGAAGTTAGAAGAGGGAAATACACTGCCATTATAGAGAAACCGGGATTCGAGGCAAAAACTTTCGTTATGAATGTAAAAGGCAGATTCTTTAGTTTATGGGGATACTCCATGGAAACCTACGTACTTGCATTGGTGGTTCTTATAATGCTAGTTATAGTCTACGTATTCAGAGAAATCCTTTACGGACATGCTTTAAGAAAGTCGAGACTGGGTTTAAATGGGATCAGAAAAATCGTTGCAAAAATACGCAGGATAGTCATAGGCGAAAGCTGATTATCATTTCCTGAAGAAATCTGTAAATATTTTTCTGCTTACATATCTAGATGAAAACAAAAGCAGCGTGTAAAGAACTGAAGCTGAGGCAAGACCGAGCAAAAATGAGAGTCCGGTAAAATAGATGAATGCGAACGTCACTAATACAGGAAGTAGAAGTTTTTCTGAACCACCAAGCAGGAATCGCAGCTTGTGCTTATTTTTCGAAACAGCTACAGTAGATATGGTGTAAAGAATCGACAGAATGGTCACCGATATGTAGGCGCCCGGGAATCCGAACATTGCTATCAACGCATAGGTAAATATTGGCAGAACTATAATGAAAAATAAAGTCACAATTATCAGGGCTTTCTGCTGTCGTATATTTTTGCTGAGCGAGATGTCAAGATACGCGGTGTACCTCTGAACGAAAAGGAAAACAGACCCTATTGCCAGCATGCTCGTGTATCCGGCCGAGATCGCATATGACTCAGAGAATAGCAGAACGACGAGGGAATCGGCGTAGAAATAAAGGATTATAACCGCAAAAATCAGGTATGCAAACAAGGCCTTTGTCAGGTCCCACAGGCCGCCGGGTTCTGCAAAGGACTCTTCTCTGAAATCCTCCCTTGTAACCTCGGGGATGGTTATATAGTTCATTGTCGCGGAAAAGAACGTAAGAATCGAAACGAGTGTCAATGAAACGTCAAAGTAGCCCTGCCATTCCACTCCAAGCATGTGGCTGACAACAATTTTTATTATTGTGAACTCGGAAGACAGGAAAGATCCGACGATGAATAACGACAGGCCGAATGCCCACATTTCCTTTGATGGCTTGTTTATCTTTCTGAGGCTGTCTCTTATAGTTCCATAATACTTCAGCAGGTAGTATATCAGTGTTACAAATGAGGGAGTAGAAAATATGAGCATAATCGAAAAGAAATCACGGATGTTGAAAACATAAACAGCCGCTGCTATGAAAACCAGCCTCAGAATGCTCGGTATCATTGATATCTGCGTAGGGAGCGAGTATTTCCTCAGTCCCCTGTAGAATCCCATGAAATCTGTGAGTATGCAAACGGGGAGAGCCGATATTATAAGGGCCAAGAATGTTGATTCCCAGGAATCCAGAGGTAGGTTGACAAACTCGAAGAATACCTCATGAAAAATGAAGAACAGGACAGATATCAGGACTATAACAACGGTTGAGAAAATCAGCGAAAAACCAAAATAGTCTTTTCCCTTACGGGAGTGGGACATCATGTCGTACATAGAAAGGTTTGAAAAAAGCTGGAAAAGTGCAGGCAGGGATATGACAACCAGCGTTATTACCCCATACTCATACGGTGTTATTGTTCTGGCGAGAATAATCTTTGCAAGCACGCCGCTAAGTCTCATGAAGAGCATAGAAGCGAAGAAAAATGCAGCATAAAATGAAAGTTTACGTTTCATATCAAACCATTTCCCATCTTCATCCAGACGAACCAAGCGCTCTTGCCGGGACGCCGCCAACTACTGTTTTCGGCGGCACGTCTTTTGTAACAACCGAGCCGGCAGCCACTATCGACCTTTCGCCAACCGTTACTCCTGGAAGAATTATGCTGCCTGCACCTATGAAGGAATTTTTGCATATCCTTACAGCAGCCCGCCTTACCTGACCACCCGGGTTTACACACCTGTCGCTTGAGTCGTGAGTGACTATTATCGCTTTAGGTCCTATGTTAACATTATCCTCAATTGTAATCAAGTCGGGTCTCGCCTCTTCGAGGAAAGCCCCCTGGCCAATTCCTACGTTTTTACCGATTTTTGTGCCCCTCAACCTATAAAAACGCAACCTGACCCTGTCGTTTGGAAAATACATTGCGATAATATGAAATATGTTTTTTAAAAAAAGACTGTATCGTATCCTGTTGTAGCGCCTTCTTTTTGAACCAATCTTATCTTTCATATAATCACCTGTGGAGTCCATACTTTAACTTTTTCATGAGACTATAAAAAAATGAATTTTTCTCCACTGAAAAATATGGCGAGAGCACCGGGTTGAATTTTGACTTGTATGCACAAAGGCGTTCATCGTTTGCCCATATGTTTTCGCAGCTTCTGTATCCGTTCCTGCACGCCCACCTGATAATCTCCCAATTAAGAAAATCGTTTGCAGTGGGGTTCGTATTTTCGATTTTGGTGTTGCCTATCCACAGAGAGACTCTGTCCTTGTAGCAAATGTCCAGCGAGCCATTGACTATTCTTCCGTCCTCTTTTACTGTGAAAACTTTCAGGTTCTGGGGGAACTTTTCATAAAGGTCCTGTAAATATTCCAGAGTTACGCTAAAGTCAATGTCCTGCTCAGCGTATCTGTTTGTTGCGGTTTCCCAGATAAATTCTATATCTTTCTTCCCACCCTCTGAAAATTTCAGGCCGGACCTCCCGCCCCTGTTTATATTCTGGCGAGTTTTCTTGTCAATACCTGAGAATAGATTCTCCTCACCCAGTGTAAGATCAAAAATATAGTCAAACAGAGGCCCGACTTCATATCCCGACCAGATAAATGGCCTTGGGTCATCAAAACCCGGGGATGTTTTGATATTAATCGCACTCGGCTTTAGTTCAGTGCATATAAATCTGTTGGCTGACTTTATGAAATCCTCGAGTATTCTCTCTTTTTTACGCTGCCTTTGATTCCCGTAATTTTTTAAAACGGGCCCCAAACGGGTTATACCCACACCCACCGGAGGTGAGAAAGCGAGGCCAAACGCGGTCTTGTAGTAAAATACTGGTAAAATGGCAACGGCCTCGTCATCCACGAATCCCATTAGCGGGTACAATCTGCACCCAGACGACTTGCCTGCCTGTTTAGCTTTTGAATGCTTACACATTATCCCGAGCCATTCCCACTTATGACATATTGTCCCATTCTGGGAATTATCTACTATCTCATCCCAAACTTTCTTGTATCTGGTATCGACAGCTTTAATTTCCATTTACCCTTTCACCCCCACCCCCCTCCAAGGGCTTGACGATTCTGAAGTAAGCAAATTCAAAAAATTTAGATAAGAAAGAAGAGTACTTAGTGGCACCATAGCATACAGATAATCTCGGGTTAAACTTGGAGTAGTAGCTATGAAGTCTTTCATTTCCAGCGGCTCCCATGGTTTCATAATATTTATACCCGTTTTTGCATCCCCATTCGATACTGGTCCAGTTAACCAGATCATTGGCGTTCAGAGACGTAAGTTTCGATTTTGGGTTTCCAACCCAGCTTGAAATTTTATTCTTGTAGCAGAGGTCAATAACGCCCGTTACAAACTCGCCATTGAATAGTGCGACATAGATTCTCATGTTTTTGCTGAACTCTTTCTGCAGATCCAGAAGGTATTCAATTGGAACCTTTACGCGCTTGTTTTGTTCATTATATCTCCTGATCATCGCAGAGTAGATTTGTCTCATTTCCTTGGGACCGCCGGTCTCGACCTGGACACCTTCCCTCTTAGCCCTGCTTATGTTTTGCCTGAGTTTTTTTTCCATGTTGGACCAAAAAACATTCTCGTCTGATATGCAGTTAAGGTAATTGAACCGGAGTCGAACATTGTAGCCGTTCCAGAAGTATGGTCTCGAATCCATAAGATTCGGCGGTGTCATTATGTTTACATAGTCGGCTTTTAGATTGCCAGACAAAAATCCTTCGAACTCTTTTTGCAGATTGTTGAATGCTGATTCCTTTCTACTCTGCTTCATTTTTTCGTAGTTTGCGATTACCGGACCTAGGTAGAGGACTGAAAGATGGGGCGGTGGGGAGAATACAAATCCAAAGCCGAACTTCTTTTTAACAAATATCGGATATAGGCCTATCAATTCATCGCCCTTTGTGCCCATTATGCAGTGGAGTTTTGCACCACTGTATTTTTCCATTATTCTGAGCCATTTCCATTTATGAAAAAGTGTGCCGTGGGGGGACTCATCCACGATTTTGTCCCATTCACTTGCATCTCCTTTCCCGGCTATTTTTATCTCAACTTTCATCTTCAGCACCCCAATATAACTTCAGCGCGGCCTAAAGTCTTTATCGTAACCGACTTATTATCCTCTCGTACCACCTTGCCGCCCTTTACGGCAATCTTACCCTTTCCCATCTTGTATATTTTTATGAAGTGCTCCTGTCCGGCAGGAGATGCCTTTATCATAAGCCTGCCTTCGGAGAAGCTGCTTGATACCTTAGTTTTCTCCCTTCTCTTCCACCAGTTGCAGATTTCCCGGCAGTTGGTGACCCATGCACCCCTCTCATTAGACACCCTCACTATCTTCTCATAAACAGCGCCCCAGCCTGGGAAATCGTGCTCGTTGAAGACGGTGTGATGCCAGAGCAGCGTAAGAGCGCCCCCATACTTCTCAACCTCACTCTCAATCCCAGTGAGGGTTTTCCAGTGGTCTTTCGTTGAAAAAAGGACAATGTCCATGACAGAGAGTGGTATTTCTAGAAGTTTCATACCCTTCTTTTCGTACTCGTTTACGGGGTGGAATGGAAAGCACGTACCCCAGCGGAATCCGGTGGAGTCTTTGTGGCCCAAGCTTGTGTCATATTCAAAGCCTATTTTCTCGTGGTGTAGAAAAGTTTCCGGAATCTGCAGGTTAAGGTTGTGCTGCCTAGTACCATTTACCCTTTCTTTCAGAATGCCTTCGAGCATGCTCTTTTCTTCCTTTAGCATATCGGGTTTTTTGTAGGATTCGTAAGAACCATGGAGGCCTACCTCCCATCCACCCGACCTTAGATTTTCGATTACCCTGCATATTTTCTCATTGCAGAAGTCGTATCTTCTTCCATAATGCTTCCATGTTTTAGGGTCATGCAGCTTTACGGGGGCGGTCTCCCTGAGAAAGAAGAATGTGGACTTCACACCTAGTTTCTTCTCTATAGCCATCAATTCATCGAATGTCCAATAGGGCTCATTTCCCTGTATTTTATGCTTCATAGATGTAATTTGCCCTCTAATGCCCCTTAAATCTCCATTCTTCATAAGTTTCAGCGGCCTTGTTATGTGCTGATAGGTTTTTCTTATCTCATCTACGTCGTGCGTCAGGCAGACTGCAAATTTTTTACCATCGGGCCAGAAAGACTTATGAACCAGCGGTACTCCAGATTCTCTGCATACAATTACTAGAGCATCGAAAAGAATCTTTTCATACAAGTCAACCGTCGGTGTTTTTGAGACTTCCTTTTTTTCCTGCAGCGACAAACCACTCCAGTATCCTTCGAGGCTGCCTGAAAGCACGTGCCCGACTTCACTGAATAAGTCAAAGCCTATGGTGATTGTACCCTTCTTTACGCTGGCGCATGGGAACTTCCTTTTACCGTCTGTAAAGATGACCAACGCCCTTCCGCCCGGTGTCTTTTTTGGCACTTCAAATATGGGAGCCTTTTCGCCAGCGAATGTTATCCAACCTGATGGGCATTTTTTTACTTTGCCATCCGCAATCCTTACGGTGAATTCACTTCTTACAGATTCAGCATCGCCGTATACGACGCTTATTACCGGACTTTTGTCGTTGAACGTTGCTGAAAGCCCGTATTTTTCCAGGAAGTGGTTCATTCCGTTCAGCGCAAAGGCATCGCTGGAATGGTGCAGAACTGATATCACCTTTTCACCTTCTTTAAAATCTTTGACATTTTTTTGAAATTGCCGGATTTTATAAACCAAATAATAATTGAAATGGTGGTTATTGATGATAGCACTAAGACCATATTCGCAAAATTTATATTAAAACCCAAAAAAACATCTAGAAATAATGCTACTAATACAGTTATTGTTATACTAAAAATAGACGACAGTGCTAGTCGCTTTGTAAAATTGATTCCTCCCCATCTCAATAAAACCAAGCTTATTGCAAAACCAGGCAAGAACATAGTAATTAAAAATCCGAATAATATTCTTATTAAATTCACTACTATTTCTATCATTATACCGCCCCATTGAGATAATTATAAAAACTATCTGGATATTTATCAACAAACTCAGTCATCCAGTTAGTAACATCTATTTTGTCTTTCAATAATTTTTTACTTTTTTCTCTCCACTTTTTTTTAGATTTCTTATCCTCTAATATTTCAATAGCCTTCCCCAAAGCATCTTTCTGATCCGGAAACATAAATAGAAGATTATATTTTTTTTGTAGCTCGGTAAAGTTTCCACTTAGATATCCCGATGCTCTTCCTGAGAATGTAGATTCTATATGTATTGCGGGGGTACCTAATACAGCCGATTCTACAGCCATCGTACCTCCTTCTCCTATATAAAGTTGTGCATAGAATAACAAAGAGTGTAATTTATCTGGGGGTATATTTACCTTATAGCTTTCAAGTTTTCTATCATTTTTATTCTCCGATGAAACTATCACCTTCCCATAGCGCTCTAATGATTTTATTAGGTTAATTACAGAATTCCTATTTATTCCTTTTAATGTAAGATCGTGTGCAGCCCCCCATGATATAAATCGCAAAATTATATATCTATCTTTTTTTGAAAGACCGAGATCATCTAAGACACTTTGATCTGGTCTGAAATATTTTGGATGTAAATAGGCAAGTTCTTTATAGCCATTATATCTTATTTGTTTTGAGCCTAGATCTTTTTTGAAGCATACAGGTGTACAAATAACATCGGTGAAAGGATAGGATAGTATATCATTCAATTTTGCCCTTTCAGTATCGCAGAAAGCTATATGGGGCTTCCCAATCAACCTACTGGCATGAGCTGAATATGGAGAGGCCCTACTAATAAAAATATCAGGCCTGAACTTTCTGGATATTTTATAAGTTTTATAATCAGCGACTATCAAACCAAAAACCTTACCTAATAGTGTAGTATAATTCTTTCCTATCACATCATAATCGAAACCATATTTATTCAAAAGCTCCAACGATACCTCCTTATATTTCGCAATAATCTTGATTTCGTGACCTTTTTTTTCCAGATTCCATATCATATTTTTAAAATTATGAACGTGTGCCGGGTGACCTATTTCTATCATTATTCTCATTTTTTCACCTATCTGGCCTCCCATAAAAATGGAAGCAACAACACTTCAGCTATAAATGGTAATGGATCATCGAGAGAAAAAACTGCATACTCCTTTTCACCTCTTAGAGAAGAAAAGTATTCTTTTATTTTCATTTCACCTTTGAAAAAACATTTGATAAATACAGCGAAGTCCGTGATGATATGAACCCATTTCACTCCTCTTTTAGTAGATATTTCTTCCGTCATTTCTCTACCGGTCATATCCTTATAAATAATATAAGGGAAATCCACACCACACCTTATTGATAATGTATGCCATAACCACGTTCTTGCATTCACCTCGATTAATTTAAACTTTCCATCTCTAGAATCCTTCTTGAATTCCATCTCCGAAACACCCGAATATTCAATCGACTTTAAAAAGGATTTTCCAAGTTTAAATAATTCTGGAATCCAAACACTCTCAGCAAATGTACCAGTTCCAAACTCTGATGGGTGTTGCCTAATTTTTCTACCCATCCAAACACCAAAAAACTTATTATTCTTGAAAAAAGAACAGAAAGAGTATATATCGTTGCCGGGGATAATTTCTTGAATCATAATTTCAGAAGGACCTGCAACAGATGATATTTTTTTATAAAAAAATAAAAGCTCTTCTTCAGAATTTACCTTAACAGCCTTTTTCCTAAGTTTTCTATAAAATTCATGGCCAACAATGCCCTTTATAATAACTGGAAATTTAATGGTATGAATTTTTTTACTGAGGTCTTCTAAATTCTTCGGAAAAATAGTTTTTGGAACAGGAATATTAATTTTTGAAGCCTGAATAATGCTCATTTTTTTGTTATACGCAAATTTAACAGCTTCTATGTGCGGCGTAGATACCTTGAAGTGCTTTTCTAATATTTTCTTATTTTTTGATAATTCATATACCCAGTAGTCATTTGTTGGAATCAATACCCAATTTTTTAACCCGTTTTTTTTCGATATTCTTACAACAAATTTTACAAACCCAGATTCATCATTTTTAATTGATTCTGGAATCTTTATAAATTTTTTTAAGTACCTAGAAAATCTACCAATGCATATGCTATTATCATTCATTAAGTAAACGGGAATCCCCCTCTTCCCCAGACTTCTTATAATACCCAATGCTTGCACATGATTACCAATTATTATTACACCAGTATCGAACCTCATTCTATTTGTATGCTTTTTTAAAATCAACTTTAGAATATTTTTTATCGACTGTAGCGAAAGTTCTTTGAGCCAATTTAATAAAGCATCATTCCATCTCTGTGGATGGGTCAAGATACATGCTTTATCAATTTCTTTATTCTTAATAATTTCTATGATATCCAAAGTTTTGTTTACTTCTTTTGGGTATGGGTTTTCTACATCTACGTAATCTTTTACGCTGTATTTACCACTCCAAGTTCTGCCGGTATCCGTAAAATACAAAACATCGCTAAAATTTATTGATAGATAAGCATCTCCAATAATACTGTAGACCTTGAAATCGTATTTTTTCCATAAATCTCTACCAAACCAAGGTGTCAGAGGATTACCGTGCATGCATATCGTTTTGACATCATACACTTCCCTGAATTTTTTGAGTTCTTCTTCGAATATTTTTATCGCCTTTTTATAATCACCCTTTGCCTTGTCCAAAACTTCATAATGATATCCTATTTCATGGCCCATTGATGCTATTTGTTTAATTACATCGGGCCTGAAAACTTCATTAGTCATTCGGAAATAGTATGTAGATTTAATTCCAAGGCTGTTTTCCAGTTTGGCCATAGCCAGAGCGTTCTCTGGCTTTCTGTCAACGTCGTGGCGCATTATTACAAAACTCTTCTTGGGTATAGACAGAAGATAGTCCTTAACGGTGATTGGTTTGTACCCAGACCTATTGATACTCTCACATAATTCTTTATAGACTTTAAGAGTAAAATCCCGCTTCATTATAATTACCTCTTTATCTGCAGCCCCAGAACCTCTTTGGCTTTCTCATGCCATTTTGAAAGATTTTGTTTTGTATGCTTTTGAAATCCTGAACTTCTATTTTTGGTGTGACCCTGATTTTTGCTTTGAGTATTCTGGCCAATTCTTCTATCCCGTATTCGCCTGGCTTCTTGAAGCAAACCTTTATCAGTTGTCATTTAGCCACCTTTTCCGGCTTATTCCAGCATCTCTCAATTCCGAAGACCTTGAGGTGAATCACGTGCTGAAGGTCCCTTTTCCCCATCTTGTCATGAACTTTGATTGATGTCCTGTTATCGGCCCTGACGATACCGTATTCACGTTTGTACCCCTGCTTCATGAGCCTCTTCGCAGCCAGATATGCTATGTAAGGGTATATCCCATTTCCCCTGTACTCCGGGACCGTATATGCATAGTGGCCCCAGATCTCATCGGGCTTCAGATTCACAACATTTTCGAAGGGAGGAAGCGGCTCAGTGTGCATGCACAGGTAGCTCACTACCTTGTCATCTTTGAGGGCTATCGTGAATATGCATCCCCTTTTCAGCCAGTCCTCGAACTTGCCCATGCTGTAACGTATGTTTTTCATCTTCGGAATGTCATCCCATGTAGCATCCCTGACGACGACCTTTGTTCCCGGCTTCACCTCTGGTATGGAATCCAGCCGAATGTAATTGAGGATGAAGACTTCACGAGTGTAAATGAAGCGTCTTAGCTTCTTGAGCCCTGCCCTTACCAGGCTTGGCCATCCCTTTTCCTTACCGTACCCAAGTGCATGCCCCAGCCCGGTCATTGTCAGACCCCTACCTCACTACCCACCTGACGACCTCGAAGGTCTCTGCGAAGTCGACGTTGATTTGCACGCCCCTAGTGACAGCGAGGCTCCTCACGAACTTCTCATTGATGTAGCGCCTCCCTGCCTGGGACTTGTAGCAGAGCAGGGCCTTTGCCTTCTTCTTAACGTGCTTTTCTTCCAGCGGGATGAACGCGTCCGTATTGAAAGAGATGTTGTTCCAGGGCTGCTCGTAGCCCAGGATTGTGCATTCCCTGAAGGCCCGCAGGGTCTCCTCCCTCGTCACCTTGTGGTCCTGGTGCATATCATACGATGACGGCGTGAAGACAAGGTCCGGCTTTACCATGTTCTTTATCCCCAGCAGCGTGTCCAGTATCCTCTGCCTGTCCGCCAGGAAGTTTCTGACCTCGAAGTCGAACAGAAGAAGATTCTTCCGCTTTATGCCCAGGACGGCAGTGGCCTTCGCCACCTCATTCTTCAGGATGTCTTTTGGCAGGCCCTTCGGCACGGACTTCTCGCAGGACGACAGTGCCGCATAGAAGACCTCGCTGCCCTCCGCTATGAATTTCGCTATCGCGCCGCCGCACCCGAGCTCCCCGTCGTCGGTGTGCGGGCTTATTACCAAAATTTTCTTGAACATATCACTTCCCCTCCCTAGACTTATCCGCAATTCTTCCCAAGGACACGATGCCCTCGTAGAGCGGCGCAAGCTGCTCCTTTTCGATGAAGGCAAACTCCCCCGGAACCTGATAGATAGTATCGCCCGTCGCTATATAAAATCCGTTCTCCTTCACCATATCAGCGGCTGAAAATGAGTTTTTCCATTCCATGGGTATTGATTTTCCCGGGCCTAAAGAGATGGTCATTTCAATAATCGACGGTCTGATGCCCATCGAAAATGATGTGTTCTTCAGCTTGCTTAGAATCATGCTATGCTCGTTCCTTGTCCTGAAGAATTGCTTGTCACTTTCATTTGCCCCTTTCATCCCGGATTCCAGCCTATTCAGTTTGCCTTTTATGGCTACTGAAGCCTTTTTTCCAAGAACGTCCTCCATGATTATACCCAGAGACCCTGTGAAATCCCTTACTATGCTCATGTGATTTATGCCCGCCAGATAGTCCCTGCTTTTCCACGCAGCCGTGAGCGGCCTCTTCAGTTTCAGTTTTTCCGCTATCTCGTCGGATATCCTTCCATATGCGAGACTTCCGCCAACGCCGGAGACGAACAAGCCCGTCCCCGTGCCTTCGGCAAGGATGATGTTTCTCGAAACCGCGTTCATGCTCATCCTCGCGAATCTCCTTTTCAGCTCCTTTTCATCAAGGATAAACCGATAGCCTTCATTGCATGACTGGCACTTTCCATGAATCATCATGCCATCGAAAGAGTCAACGGACATGGGCACTATTACGCCGCAGTCGCAGTGATACCAGAAAGGCAGGCTGTTCTCATCGTAGTTGATGTCAACGTCATTCCTCTTTAGCGAGCTTACGTATATTTTGTTGAATTCCTTCAGGCTCCCGATGATTTTTGCCCATTCCTCTATGAAGATGTCCCCCTTCTGCAGATCGCTGTACCTGAAGAAATTAACGTCAAACCCGAAGCTGGTGCAGAGCTTTGCTATGAAGAACGCGTTCATGTCCGGGAAGTTTCTGGCCTTGTTGTAGCTGTCCTTGATTAAAATTTCAAAAGTTTTCAGGTTTTCTCTTACTTTGTTTTCCGGGTATTTTATCGATTTGGCGCTATTTATGTAGAAGTCCCTTATTTCATCAAGCTCGTTTTCCAGGTCCTTTGCTGACGGTTTCTGGATGGCGCTGAAGGCTTTCCACTTGTCCTTCGGGACGCTGAAGCCCACTTTCTGGAAGCCGTTCCTGTTGAGCGCCGGCACGCGGTTCTTGTAGAGCAGGTGGGCGCTGGCCAGGTTGTAGTCCGCGAACCCGAAGACTGCGACGCAGCTTTTGCCTTTCTCTTCCAGTTTTTTCTTTAAGAAGTCAAGCATGAACACTTTCTTGAACAGGCCAGAGTGGGGCAGGAAGTTGGGCTGGTGCCCTGACTCCAGCACGATGGTGTCTTCTGCGATTTTGTTTGTGACGGGCTTTATGCCCGCATCCTTGTGGAACTTATCAGAAATGTTCTGAATCTTCTTCAGGTTTCTGACCTGCTGGCCGCTGAGCTTTTCCGTTTTTCCGACCAGGGCTGTGAATTCGCTGACATCCATTCTACCACTAGACCAGTACAAGACCCAGCACGCCGAACGCGGCTGTTATAAGGAACATTACCAGGGTGGCCTGCTGCTCGGTCAGCCTGTAGTAATATGGGAAGAACCACTTCAGGGTCAGGTTGTTCGGGACCTTCAGGCTGCCGTCATACCTTACCTCGCCGAACTTTATCTCCCCCACGTGCTTCAGCTTCCACATGACGTAGAGCAGGAAATTGAAGATATGTGGTATGAGTATGATGAGGCCGAAGAGCTCCAGGTTGTTCAGGACGAGCAGCCCGCCAAGTATGGCCCCTATCAGTAGGGAGCCGCAGTTGCCAAGGAACATCCTGGACGGATACTTTTCGAAGTAAAAGAAGGCAGCGAGTGCGCCGAGCATGGGCATTATGTATATCATGTTGAGCATGCCTGTCTCCATGAAGACCTTGATCTCCACGAAGCACATGAGGATGAGCGTCAGCCCGCTGGCCAGGCCGTTGAAGCCCGAGTGCATGTTCACCAGGTTGGCGACCACCATCACGTAAAGCGGGGCGACGATGAACATGTACAGGACCCCCAGCTGAAGCTGGGTGAAGCCGACCCAGAGCGTCGTGTCGTAGTTCAGCAGGGCTATGGGGAACGCCAGGAAGAACGGGAGAACCATCTTCCAGAAGCGGCTCATGACGAGCAGGTCATCCAGCAGGCCGAATATGGCGAAGTTGATGCCTACCAGGTAGAATATCAGGAGCGTGCTGACGCTCGGCACCAGGAACTGGGCGACTATCAGGGATGCCAGGACGCCCGAGAGCATCAGAAGCCCGCCCATCGTAGGGATTTTCGGCTTCTCGCGCTTGTACTGGTCCGTTACGACGTGGCCCTGCGCCTTGAGCTTCCTTATGAATTTCGGCCCCAGAAAAAGAACTGAAATGAAACTAATCCCGAAAACTGTCAGTATGCTCAAGGCGTCCATCGGAAACACCCTCAGGCGTAGCCGATTCCCCTGTACACGAAGCCAAGGCCCTTTGCGACCGAGGGCTTGAGCACCTGCCGGCCGTCGACCAGCACCCTGCCCTTCATTGACTTTGCGACCTTGCCCCAGTCCAGGCTTCTGAACTCCGCGTGGTCTGTGACTATCACTACGCCGTCTATACCGTTAAATTCTTTCCTGTACTTAAAGCCAAAGTCCCTGGTCTCCTTCTCATCATAAAGCGGGTCGTAGACGAAGGCGTTGGCCCCAAGGCCGCTCAGCATTTTCAGTATCGGGAAAGCCGGTGAATTCCTGACTTCCTTGACGCCTCCCCTGAACGCGAGCCCCAGCACGAGTATGTTCGAGCCCTTTATCTTAATCCCGGCCTCGTCCAG
>Ga0315291_10003588_pt1 | contig 20051 bp, 22 predicted proteins | sample YL17G12_20_MG_FD_203070 | JGI IMG/M metagenome (GOLD analysis project Ga0315291, IMG submission 203070) | Sediment microbial communities from Yellowstone Lake, YNP, Wyoming, USA - YL17G12_20 | ecosystem: Environmental > Aquatic > Freshwater > Lake > Sediment | place: USA: Wyoming | collected...
ACCCCTTCACGCCCGTGTAGGTGTAGGCCAGATCCTGCCCGGACGTCGTGAACTGCACGTCGAGGAGGACCACGTGGAGCCCACCGACATCGAAGCTCGCGTAGGTGCGCTCCAGATCAAGGATCCTGCGATACTCGTCCTTGGCCAGGTTGTACAGGTCGTGGTTTCAGATCACGTGGTAGCGCCGGCCGGAGAACCCGGCGAGGACCTTGTCCGCGCTCTCAAGGATCCCCGGGATGCGTCCCGGATCCCCCGGGTCAACTCCCAGGACGACCCAGCCGTTCACGAAGTCTCCGAGCTCGATGACGACGTCGGCCGGCCAGGCGTTCATCGCGTCGACGAAGGCCCCCAGGCGCTCCGCGCTCTTGGCCATCCACTTCCCCTCCGCCGGGGAGTCCCGGTCGTGGAAGTGGACGTCGGTCACGACGCCGATCCGCACCTCCCCCGCCGCCGCGAGGAGCCCGGCGACGACGACGAGCGCGACGAGCGCCCCGAGGAGCCGAGCCCATCCCTCCCTTCTCATCCCGTCCTCCTAGTAGGCGAACGTCCAGTCGGCCTGGTCCCCCTCCCCGTCGACGGTCACCGTCCGCGCAACCGGGTCGAGGGTGATCCGCGCCCACGAGAGCGGCCTGCCCTCCTCCTCAACCAGGCCTTCAAGGGTGAGGTAGTGGATTCCGTCGACCAGAGCGAGAGCGGCCTTGTGATCGTGTCCTTGGAGGACGGCGACCACCTTTCCCGATTCCTTGAGGACCGCTCGCACGTCGGCCGCGTTCGAGATCTCCGGCCCGCCGGAGAGGAGGTCGAAGACGACGTTCAACTGCTGGTGAACGCAGACAAGCGTCGGCTTCGTCGTCGCCGCTAGGTCCGCCCGGAGCCAGTCGAGCTCAGCGGGAGGGATCTTCCCCTGAACGACCCAGCCCATGTGGCTGAGGGGCTGGTCGTTCTTCGCGAATTGGACGTCCAGGATCACGAGGTGGTAGGCCCCGGCGTCGAAGCTCCCGTACGTCCACTCCGCCCCGGTCCCGCCGAGGAACTCCTCCTTGGACAGGTCGTAGACGTCGTGGTTCCCGAGGACATGGTAGCGCGGTCCGGAGAACCGAGCGTAGATCTCTTCGGCCGCGGCGAGAATCCCTGGGATCCGTGCCGGGTCACCGAGGTCGGCCCCGACGACGAACCTTCCGTTGACGAAGTCTCCCAGGTCGATCACGAGGTCGGCCGGCCAGGCGTTCATCGCCTCGACGAACGCCCCGAGCCGCTCGGCGTAGTTCGTCATCACCTTCTTCTCCCCGGGCGAGTCCGTGTCGTTCGCATGCAGGTCGGCGAAGATCCCGATCCGAAGCGGCACCATCGCGTCCGCCGCTCGGGTGGCGAGCGAGACGCCCGTTGCGGCGAGGCCAGCCAGGATGACGAAGACAATCAGAGCGGTCTTTCTCATGGTCCCTCCTCCTTCACTTCTCGGGAAAGGCTAGCCGCTCCTTGCGTCCGTCGCTAGTCTTGCCGCCAAGACGCGGGACGGCTATCTTGTCCTCGATTCCCATCCCTGAGGAGGCTTCCCTGCATGACCTTGAGAGAGATCCAGGAGGCGGTCCACCGGACGGCGGTCGAGCACGGGTGGTGGGAGGCGCCGCGTTCGACCGGCGAAGCTCTGATGCTGATGGTGACCGAGCTTGCCGAGGCGATGGAAGCCTACCGGGTCGGGAACCCATCGAGCGACCAGATCCCCGGCTTCTCCAAGATCGAGGAGGAGCTCGCCGACGTCGTGATCCGTCTCCTCGACTTCGCGGGCGGGAGCGGTTTCAACATCGAGGGCGCGGTCGCGGCGAAGATGGCGTACAACGAGCGGCGTCCCTATCGACACGGAGGGAAGCGCGCCTAGCGCGTCGCGGCCTTTCTCCCCTCGGCGAGGCCGAGCCGGAAGGCCCTTCGGTTCGCCTCGACGAGCGCGTCCCCCTTGCCAGCGAAGACGCGACCGATCGACCGCTCTAATCCCTCCTCCGACAGGTGCAGGAACGGCGCCGCGGCACCGAGAAGGACGAGGTTCGCCCTCCGGGGCGACCCAGCCCGTTGCGCGATCCCCTCGGCGTCGATGAGCAGGGCGCGCGGGAGGTCCGCGAGCGCGCGACGGATCTCTCCCTCATCCGGGTAGGGGTCGATGTTTCTCACCGGGGTCGTGCTCGTGACGACCGTCCCCTCCGGAGTGAGGAAAGGGAGGTAGCGTAGGGCCTCCATCGGCTCGAGCGAGAGGACGAGGTCGGCCGCGCCACGCGGGATGAGGTCAGAGTGGATCGGCCGGTCAGCGAGGCGGAGGTGGCTCGACACGACCCCGCCGCGCTGCGCCATCCCGTGCACCTCGGACTGCTTCAGGTGAAGTCCGCGCTCGAGCGCCGCCCCCCCGATCACCGCGGCGAGGGAGAGGAGCCCCTGGCCGCCCACGCCAGCAAGGACGACGTCGACCTTCACGAGGGCTCCTTCCGCGTCGCACGCCGGCGCGCCGTCTGGAGGCACTCCCGCCGCGCGATGACGACCGAGACCCCCTCGTAGCCGATCTCCGCCTTGAGGACCTCGACGTTCTTCGCGTGCTCCTTCGGCAAGGGGACGATCTCCCGCAGGTGCTCCGACTCAACGCCGAGTCCCGTGCAGATCGCCTCCAGCCGACCGGTCGCGCTCGACCCCTGCCCGCCGGTCATGGCGACGGTGAGGTTGTCCAGGATGAGGATCGTGATCGGCGTCCTCTCGAGGACGCAGTCGAGGAGCCCGGTCATCCCGGAGTGGGCGAAGGTCGAGTCCCCGATCACCGAGATAACCGGGGCAAGGCCGCCGTCCGCCGCGCCCTTGGCCATCGTGATCGACGCCCCCATGTCGACGCAGGTGTCGATCGCGGAGAAGGGGGGGTACGCGCCCAGGGTGTAGCAGCCGATATCGGAGAAGACGCGCCCCGTCTCAGGGAACGCTTTCATCGCCTCGGAGAGGGCGCGGAAGGTGTCGGCGTGCGGGCACCCCGGACAGAGGGACGGGGGGCGCGGGACCGGGACGGTCGAGGCGGCCAACCCCGATGCGCGCTTCCTGCCCACGGCCGCGGCGACGAGCTCGGGAGCAAGCTCCCCTGTCCGCGGCAGCTCGCCCGAGAGCCGACCCAGGATCCGCGGTCGCTCCCGCTCCGGGTAGCCGCGCAGCTTCGCCTCGATGTGCGGGTACCCCTCCTCGACGACGAGGATCGTCCCGCAGCTCTCGACGAGCCGCTTCACCAGGGCGCGCGGGAGGGGGTACTGCCCGATCTTGAGGAGAGGGTGAGGGCAGGCGCCATCAAACGCCTCCAGGACGTAGTTCGTCGCGATCCCGGAGGCGAGGATCCCCAGCGACCTGTCCTTCCCGTCTGTGTAGGCATTGAACGGGCTCCTCTCGCTCTCCCGGACGAAGTCCTCCTGACGCTCGACGAGCGCGGCGTACGATCGGCGGGCGGTCGCCGGAAGGATGATGAACCGCTCCGGGTCGTCGGGAAGGCGGAGCGGGTTCTGGGGCCGGGCCGGGCCGAGGGCGACGACCGCGCGGGAGTGGGCGAGGCGCGTCACCAAGCGGACGAGGATCGGGACGCGGTGGCGCTCCGAGAGGTCAAACCCGTACGCCGGGACGGCGTACGCCTCCTGCTGATTCGAGGGCTCGAGACACGGAACGAGGGCCAGCTCGGCGTACAGGCGAGAATCCTGCTCGTTCTGGGAGGAATGCATCGACGGGTCGTCGGCGGCGTTGACGAGAAGCCCGCCGCTTGTCCCGGTGATGGCGGCGTTGATGAACGGATCGGCGGCGACGTTGAGGCCGACGTGCTTCATGCTCGCCATCGCCCGCCGGCCGGCGAAGCTCATCCCCAGGGCCTCTTCGACGGCTGTCTTCTCGTTCGCCGACCAAGTGCAGTGGACGAGCCCGCCCTTCCCCTGCTCGCTTCGCTGCACGTACTCCGTGATCTCGGTCGCGGGAGTCCCGGGGTAGCCGTAGGCGCCGGAGAGGCCGGCGTCGAGGGCGCCCTGGGCCAGCGCCTCGTCGCCCAACAGGAGTTGCGTCGCCACCTTGCCTCCTCGCGCCAGAGATGGAGAGCCGCTTCTCGCGGCTCTTCGGCAAGGATAAGGCCCTCTTCTCGCGGACGCAATGGATCTCGCCCCGCGGGGACGCACTGGGCCGAAGCACGCGATGGGCGCGTGTTGTTCGCCTGCCTGGGGGTGGGTATACTGCCGCGATTCCTCTGTAAGGCCAGCGCAAGGGGGACAGATGTCACAAGCGCGGAGCGTCTGCATGGTGGGTCATGCCGCGTCCGGCAAGACCACCCTCGTCGCCTCGCTCCTCAAGAAGGGCGGCGTCAAGGACCCAATCAGCCTCGACCCCTCTCAGGAGGAGAAGCATCGGGGCTACTCGATCGACATCGGGTTAGGGGCGTGCGAGGTGAAGGGGGCGCGGCTCGCTCTCATCGACACCCCCGGCGGGGACGAGTTTGTCGAGGAGATGCACAAAGCTGTCCCGGTGAGCGATCTCTCCGTCCTCGTCGTGAACGGGGAGAAGGGGGTGGAGGTCGTCACCGAGCGTGCCTGGGAGCTCATCCAGACGCTGAAGCGACCGGCTCTCGTCTTCGTGAATCACCTGGACAAGGAGAACGTGAGCTTCGAAAAGACCGTCTCCGCCCTGCGCGACGGGCTCCAGGGCAAGTTCGTCCCGGTTCAGGTCCCGATCGTCAAGGACAAGACGTTCGTTGGCGTCGTCGACCTGCTCAGGAACCAGGCCGTCCTGTTCGCCGACAAGGCGAAGAAGGAGGTCCCCTCCGAGGTCGCGGACGCCGTCGCCACGTGGCGCGGGATCCTCCTCGAAGAGGTCTCCTCCCTCGACGACGAGCTCCTGATGAAGTACCTGGAGGGACAGGAGATCACTCAGGCCGAGCTCGCCTTGGCCCTGGCGAAGGGCGTCGCGGCCGGGGCAATCGCGCCGGTCTGCTGCGGCTCGGCGTCCCAGGATAAGGGGACGGACCTCCTCCTCGAGGCCATCCTCGCCCTCGCCCCGGCTCCGACCGGGAACCCGGGCGCCGCTCTCTCGGCGGTCGTGTTCAACCTCGCCACCGACCCGTACCTCGGACGCCTCGTCTACGCGCGCGTCATCCAGGGGACGATGAAGGAGGGGACGACCTGCTTCGATACCGGGACCGGGACGAAGGTCGAGATCCGTGACCTGTTCGTCTTCGAGGGGACGAAGCAGAAGAAGGTCCCCCAGGCCGAGGCCGGGGAGATCGTCGCCATCGGCAAGCTGGAGGGGATCGCCCTGCGCACCACCCTCGCGAGCGAGGCCGGTGCCACGCCCTTCCCGATGCCCGAGTTCCCCAAGCCGGTCTTCCCGCGCGCCATCGTCCCCAGGACGCAGGCCGACGTGGAGAAGATGAGCTCCGCCCTCAAGGAGATCACCTCGACCAAGGCGACCGTCCGAGTGGAACGGGAGCCCGTCACGAAGGAGACGATCCTGTGGGGGATGGGCGACATCCACCTCTCCATGGTCATCGAGCGCCTCCGGAACCGGTACAACGTGAACCTGGACACGCAGCGTCCTCGGACCCCGTACAAGGAGACGATCCGCAAGAAGGCGACCGCACAGTACCGCCACAAGAAGCAGACCGGCGGGCGCGGGCAGTTTGGGGACGTCACCCTTCGCGTCGAGCCGCTGAAGACGGGTGAGCCGTTCAAGTTCGTGAACGAGATCAAGGGCGCCTCGATCCCCGGGCAGTACATCCCCGGCGTGGAGAAGGGCGTCGTCGAGGCCCTGGACGAGGGGATCCTCGCCAAGTACCCGGTGACCGACGTCCTGGTCGCCGTCTTCGACGGAGGCTTCCATCCGGTCGACTCCTCGGAACTCGCGTTCAAACTGGCGGCGCGGAACGCGTTCCGCCTCGCCCTCGAGCAGGCCGACCCCTGTCTCCTCGAACCGGTGATGAGCGTGGAGGTCCGCGCTCCGGATGACTACACGGGCGACATCGTAAGCGACCTGAACGGCCGCCGTGGCCGGATCCTGGGGATGGAGCCGTTGGGGCGGGTCACGATCCTCCGGGCGGAGGTCCCGCTCTCCGAGCTTTCAAGCTACGCCCTCGACCTGAAGTCGCGCACCCAGGGGCGGGCGACGTTCCAGATGCACTTCCTCCGCTACCAGATCCTCCCAGCGAACCTGCAAGAGAAGGCCGTCGCCGCGGCCCAAGCCGAAGCGAAATGAACGTCCGGAACCACATGGCCGCCCCGGTGACGGTGACGGCTCTTGCCCCTCTGTCCGAGGCGAAGCGGGTCATGGAGGAGAACGGATTCGGTGTCCTCCTGGTCGCGGCCGAGGACCGGACCCTCGAGGGGTTCATCACCCGGGGGGCGTTGAAGGAGACGACGGACTGGACCGTCCCGGTCGGGAAGGCGGCCTTCGCGGCGCGGTTCACCGTCTCCCCCGACGACACCCTGGAGAGGGCGGCCCTCCTCCTGGTCGCCCACCGGCTCGCCCTCCTGCCGGTCGTCGAGGAGGGGAAGCTCGTCGGGGTCGTCACCCAGGCCGAGGCGCTCGCTGCCCTCGTGCGCGGCCTCGGGATTGGACTTCCGGGGACCCGGTTCACCGTGCGCCTGCGTCGCGACTCCGACGACCTCTACCGCGTCCTCGACGTCCTCCACCGCCGCAACGTCTGCCTGATCAGCCTCGCCCAGGACAGGGCCGATGCAACCCACGCTTGGGTCGTCCTGCGCATGCAGGGGACCGAGGACAAGGAGGGGCTGCGCAGCGAGATCGAGACCGTCCTGCTCGGTGACGGGTGATGGAGGAGATCTCCCTTTCCACCCAAAGGGCGACCGAGAACGTCGAGATCACCGCGCTCGTCCAGGACGCCGTTACGCGCTCCGGCGTCCGCGAGGGGATCGTGCTCGTCTACTGCCCGCACACGACCGCTGGCATTCTTATCAACGAGCGCGCCGACCCCGCGGTCGCGAAGGACCTCCTCTCCTTCCTCTCTGATCTTGTTCCCGAGGAGCGGCCGTGGGAGCACGGGGAGGGGAACTCCCCCGCGCACGTCAAGGCAACGCTCGTCGGGACCTCCGCCTCCGTCGTGATCGAAACCGGTAGGCTCCGCCTCGGCCGCTGGCAGGGGATCTTCTTCGCCGAGTTCGACGGCCCGCGAGAGCGACAGGTGTGGGTACGCCCTCTCGCCATTGCGCCGTGAGGTCCACGCCCCAGGCCGAGAGCCATCCCGTTCGAAGTCAGATTCGAAGGATCGCCGCGAGGGCGATCTCGACCGCGCCAAGGTCCCGCTCCCGCGGGGTCACGGCCCCCGGGCTGTAGCGCACCAGCGCGGCGGCGAGCGTCGCCAGCTTGAGCCGCACGATGGAGGGATGCTTCAAGCCGGCTTCGCGCCAGTCTCGAAGCGCACGGTCGCTCGAGAACTGGGCGGCTTGACTCGTGATCTGGGCGACGATGACGTTTCCGGTCTCCGCTTCGTAGGACCGATCGCTCAGGACGAAGGCCGGGCGGACCTTCGTCGCCCGCGCGTCCGCGAAGGGGAACGGCACGAGCACGACCTCACCTCTTCGGTAGGCCATAGAGGTGTTCCCAGTGGTCGTAGATCGCGTCCTTGGGATTGTCCCAGTCAGCGAAGCTCGCCTGGGAGAGGCGCGCCCAAGGATCGGGGATCATCGGACGCGCAAGGCCTTCGACGTCCTGTCGGCGCACCCGTGTCGCCGTCCCGGCGATCTTGTAGAGCCGGAGCTTCTCCTGCCGCGCCCAGCGGTAGATCGTGTCACGCGAGACGCGGAGGTGCTCCGCCGCCTCGGCAACGGTCAGCCACTCATCAAGAGCCGCTCTCAGCGTCTGTCTTGTCATCTCGCTCCCCTGCCTGTTGCACTGCGAAGTAACACGGCGGATTCTAACGCACGTCGCGGACGTGGGTCAATGCGGGAGGCGCACCAGAGGAGGGCGACGAGCGAGCGACAGGTGTGGCTTCGCATCCTCGCTTGACAGCCTCGCGGGGCTCCGGTAGAATCGCTCCGAATCGGGTTCCCTGCCAGCGTAGCTCAATCGGCAGAGCAACTGACTTGTAATCAGTAGGTCGCCAGTTCGATTCTGGCCGCTCCGTCCCAGTCAAGCTTTCCGCGTTTCGCCGCCTGTCAAAGACCGCCGAACTCCCCGTCTTGAGATGGCCCACCATAGCAGCCCGGACCTGTGAGGGCAAGTCACGCCCGGCGGGGGAAGGGGGGGGAGGAGGGGAGGAAGAAGGGGGGGCGCAAGCCATCTGAGGCCGGCTACATTCGACCGGCGAGCCATGCGGGGAGTATCCTCACCTCGCCTGCGTGGCTATCTAGGCGGAGAAGGTGGCCGTGGGCAAGCGCGTCGAGAAACTAATGGACCTACAGACTGAAACCGCTGTGGCTAGCTGGGCATCAAGTTTCCCTTGGTGGGAGATCGTTGGCGGCATTGGGGGGCTGGCAATTGGCGTTGGGAGCTTCTTCGTGTCCTGGAGGATTTGGAAAACCCAGCAGGGCGTTCTGGAGCTTGCGAAGGAAACGAAACGCGGGAACGACGCAAGAGCAGCTCCTGTGCCTTTGGTTTTGTGGGGGAGAGTCACGAGCGCCAGGCCTAAGTCGAACCTTTCGCTACCTACGATTCGTGTATACCTCACTCTCGTCAACGCGGGGGATGTCCCGATGTTCGTCTCTTGGGGAGAGTTCCACTTGGGACGGAAAGATGGGGATCCTGTTGTGCTCAAACGTGCGCCATACCACGAGAGGCATGATCCCGGCAGGCTCATTCCAGCACACAGCGCTCTGGAACTGGAATTCACGTGGCAAACGGACGAAGCGGAGCGTTTTGCCGTTGCTGATGATCTGAAGAGGATGGAGCTGCAACTCTTCGCAATGGCGGGTGCTCTCCGCAGAACAGTGCGATGTAGCGACTGGAACATCAGTGTAGCGACTAGTGACGAGTCTACTACGACCTGGGCGGTCTTCCCAAAACCCTCATCCGTGACGGTTGAGACAACGGAGCTGACCGGCCAGCTCCTTCACGCTGACGACCCCTAGACTAGTGACCTGGCACCAGCGAACAGACCACTTTCCAAGCTAGTTAGATCCTCTCGGTCTAGCATGCGCGCTGGACCGTTCTCGAGAGGGTGCGGTAACTTGGGAAGAGGACATCTCTAGAGAACGCGCACAAGAGATCCAGGACGCCCTTCCTGCCCAACACCCTCATCGTCTCTACCAGCCCTGATCAACGAAAACGAGAGACTGAACCATAGTGCTTGTGGTTTTCGACAAGGGAAGGGGTAATTGCGCGTGAGAGAGGGTACTTGTTGGAAGGAGCCCAGGACGCTAGGATTAGTGAAGTGACCAGCGATAAGAGATTCACGCGCCCGCAGTTCTTGCTCTCTCTTCGAGAGATCAGCCTTGAGCCCGGTGCTCGGCTTGAAGCGCGCGATATAAGAAGGGCCGTTGTTAGTCAGGCGCTGTCTCCCCCTGTGGATGGCGGAGATCTCCGTGCCGAGTACAAGAGCGTTCTTCACGGCCTCGGGATTCAGAGACTTCATGTTCCTGCCAAGCGCTCTGCGCGCGGCAGCGAGACCACGTTCTCAGTGGACCCCGAGCATATTCAAGCCGGTATGTCAATAGTCGTTCCGCAGTTCGAGCAAACGATCGAGGATCTCTGTTTCTCGGGGACACCACCTGGGGGGGCAACACGCCTAATGAAGAGCATGCGCGAAGCGCTGGAGAAAATGGGGTTATGGAAGACGTTCTGCCTGGTCATCATCACAGACTCGCTCGGGAGAGTTGAACAGGAGTGGAAGCTCTCGTGCCAGGCGCTGGTTGGCAATAATGCCCCGATTCAGGTCCTATTCCAGCGGGCGGTCGATACTGGCATTCCATTTCCGGTTCTCATTGTTGTCTATAAGGACACCTCGCTCTCACTGCATGAATGTCTGGTTCATGAAGCAATGCACATCTTCAACTACTACCTCTGGAGGGTGGATGCTGCTCCTCCGAGTCCTGCTTATCCGCTTGCCCACGCTCTGGCAGATGAAGCATTTGCCATCATGCAAGGGAGCCAAATCCTTGGCCCTCGGCACCTGTTTCTATCTGAGCAGTTGGAGCTATTCGAGAGCGCTCCGGCTCTTACACCGAACGCACCAGCGTTTCGCCCGCTGCCAGCTTACCTCGGCGACGAGGTCGTTTTCGTTGACACTTTTCCATGGATCGTGGCCGCCGCCTCGCTGCCTGAAGGCTCTGTCTCTAAGACCTACGTTGAACGGCAGCAGTCGAAGTGGACAAAGCCATGGCAAGAGAAGATGGCGAGGCAACTCCAGCCGGTCTTCATGGAGCTGTTCGCAACGGGGGATCTGCACGCGCAGAGTCCAAGAATCGTGGCCACTCTGGGCACAGGCGGCCCAGATGGCCACGGCTTGACTCAGTTCTCCCAGTTTGTCAACGCTCTGATTTTCTAACCGGCGGACTCACCTCAACTTCTCCACGTCCTCGACCACGATGTCCTGAAGGCTTCTCCCCTTTGCGCGGAACAGAACCCTGCTCCCGACTGTCTTTGCGTTGGCAGCCGTCGCCGTTACCTCGAGACAGAGCTGTGTGTGAAAGGGCAGCTTGACTTGCCAAGTGGACGTATCTGGAGTGTAGTTCGGGAACACTGCACTGCAAAAGAGGACAACTTCCTCGCTGGGGCTGATGAGAAAAGGAACGAAATCTCTGTGGCCGCGCGCCGGAATATCTGTGACCTCACGCTCTCCCTCTATGGTCCAGAGGCAGTCGATGGGAATATCCGCCAAACGCCCCCGGCCAACCGCAGCTGAAAGTGAGCAAGACTCCACTTTCTCCTTGGTCCCCTTGTTTACAATGCGAAAGGAGACACAGCGAAAAGGTGAACTGCCAGGCGGCGCTGGGTATATCTCTGCGCGGACCGGAAAGGGACCGTTGAGGAGGGTAAGGTGATCTTGGGGAAGTAAGCCGTTGAAGACTTCCTGTGGTTTGCCACGAATTCCCAGGCGCGCTCGCGGAGAGCGAATGAGTCTGTAAAGTTTCTCTCCCACGCTGAAAAGACCGCTGGGACTAGGAAGGTCCTGCAATCTTCTCCTCAACCCGTTGCGCTATGTACTCTCTTTCCAGTGGGGGTACCGGCGGCGTAGACTGTGCACGAATTGCCTTGAAATAGTCATTCAAAGCCTGATCGACTAGGCGGCCTTGGGGAACCTGCACCGCTTCCGATACCACACGCAGCGTATTCGCGTGCGCTTTCGAGATAAAAAACGTTACCTTCGACCTGCCCCAGGGGACTCCCTCTTTCTTGCTTACGCGTAGCTCAGACGTTGGTGTCAACCACTGCCTCCTTTGGCTGAAACAGCGACTGTGGGCCTCTTCTTTACCGAACTGGTCTTCACCTCCTTTCGAAACTAGCCAACCTCCTCCACCATACAGTATACTCATGACGTATGTCAAAGGGCGGGAGGCCTCGACGCCTCCCGCCCCCTTTCAACCAACCGCTCCCAGGTCTCTCCGTCGATGCCTTTCTACATTTAGCCTCCTTGTTTTCACGTTGTAACCGCCTCTACGGTTACCTTTGGCTCTTCCCGCTCTGCTCCGTTCTCTTGCTCCCGCCCCGTGCCGTCTTTCGGCGCCATGACCGCCAGTAGCAGGCGCACGGTCGACCATACGCCATACATCAGTATACCATTAGTGGGTGGCAGTGTCAAGAGTGCTCAAATAGAGACGACGGGAACGCACTCTCGGAAGACATTTCGGAACTGGCTGGTCCTGTAGTCTAGCTATGGCACTACCGCCTGCGCTTGGCGAAAGGACTTGAGGGCCGCCTCCAGGTCCTCGTCCACCAAGTGGGTATAGATCTGCGTCGTTGCTAGGTTCGCATGGCCGAGAGCCTTCTGGGTCAGGCGGATGTCCTTCGTCTCGCGGTACAAGTCGGTCGCGAACGAGTGACGGAGCGTGTGAGGGTGGACGCTCTTGGTGATCCCCGCCCGCGCCGTGTATCTCTTAACCATCGCTTGAACGTAGCGGACCGAGACGGCCTCCCCGGCCAAGGTCGTGAAGATCGCGGTCCTCTCACCCGCTACGTCCTTCGCCTGACGCTCCCGCCAGTGACGGAGGAGGACTAGATCCTCTTCACCAAGCCAGAGGGTGCGGTCCTTCGCTCCCTTCCCCTGACGGACCATGAGCTTGCCCGTGTTGAGGTCGAGGTCCTTCCAGAACAGGGCGACCGCCTGGTCGAAATCCATCGTGCTCATGACCGACTGACTCCCCCTTTCCCGGGAGGGAGGCCGGTCGAAGACATCGGAGGAACGCGGAGCTTCGCCCAGATCGGGAACGCCGCTCGTCATCCTCGCTTGACAGTCCCAGGGGGCTCAGGTAGAATCGCTCCGAATCGGGTTCCCTGCCAGCGTAGCTCAATCGGCAGAGCAACTGACTTGTAATCAGTAGGTCGCCAGTTCGATTCTGGCCGCTGGCTCCGATTGTTTTCGGAGGGGTACCGAAGCGGCCAAACGGGGCGGACTGTAAATCCGTTGGCGTATGCCTACGGGGGTTCAAATCCCTCCCCCTCCAGATGGCAGGGGTTGAATCGTTCGGTTAGACTTGCGTCCGAGGTTGGGACGCCCGTGTAGCTCAGCCGGTAGAGCACCCCCTTGGTAAGGGGGAGGTCATCGGTTCGATTCCGATCGCGGGCTTGTGCGCGGCGGGACCGATTCCAGAGCCCCACCAAGGTCGGACCAAGCTGAAGGAGGTAGGAGGAGATGGCGAAAGAGCAATTCGTGCGGGACAAGCCGCACGTCAACATCGGGACGATCGGACACATCGATCACGGGAAGACGACCTTGACCGCAGCGATCACCAAGGTCCTGGCGATGAAGGGCCTCGCGGTGGAACGGTCCTACGATCAGGTTGCGAAGGCCGACGCCAAACTCTTCCGCCGCGACCCGACCAAGATCCTGACGGTCAACGTCGCCCACGTGGAGTACGAGACGGCGACCCGCCACTACGCGCACATCGACTGCCCGGGGCACGCGGACTACATCAAGAACATGATCACGGGCGCCGCGCAGATGGACGGTGCGATCCTCGTCGTCTCCGCCTACGACGGTCCGATGCCGCAGACGCGCGAGCACATCCTCCTTGCCCACCAGGTGAACGTCCCGGCGATCGTCGTGTTCATGAACAAGGTCGACCTCGTCGACGACCCGGACCTGATCGACCTGGTCGAGATGGAGATCCGCGACCTCCTGAAGAAGTACGAGTTCCCGGGCGATGAGGTGCCGGTCATCCGCGGCTCGGCCATTAAGGCGATGCACGCCACCGACGCGAACAGCCCGGACGCCAAGCCGGTCTTCGACCTCATGGACGCGGTCGATTCCTACATTCCGCTCCCGGCACGCGAGGAGGACAAGCCGTTCCTCATGCCGGTCGAGGACATCTTCTCCATCAAGGGGCGCGGGACGGTCGCCACCGGGCGCGTCGACCGCGGCAAGATCACGCCGGGGATGGAGCTCGAGATCGTCGGGATCCAGGAGCAGGTCAGGAAGACGGTCGCCACGAGCCTGGAGATGTTCAACAAGACCCTGGACTACGCGATCGCCGGCGACAACGTCGGGATCCTCCTGCGCGGTGTTGAGAAGGACGAGATCGAGCGTGGCCAGGTCCTGGCGGCTCCGAAGACGATCACCCCGCACACCCAGTTCGAGGGCGAGGTGTACGTCCTGACCAAGGACGAAGGCGGGCGGCAGAAGCCGTTCTTCGACGGATACAAGCCGCAGTTCTTCTTCCGGACGACGGACGTGACCGGGACGATCCACCTCTCGCAGGGCGTGGAGATGGTCATGCCGGGCGACAACTTGAAGATCCAGGTCGAGCTGCTGCAGCACATCGCCATGGACGAGGGCCTCCGTTTCGCCATCCGCGAGGGTGGGCGGACAGTGGGGGCCGGCGTCGTGACGAAGGTCATCAAGTAGTACGTAACCTTGAGAGGGTGCCATGGCCAAGAAGGGTGAGACGGTCGTCCATGTGGCGCTTGCGTGCGGGACCTGCGCCCGCCGCAACTACCACACGAAGCGGAACAAGAACAACACGCGCGAGAAGCTGGCGTTCAACAAGTACTGCCGGTGGTGCCGGCAGCATACCCCGCACAAGGAGGTCTAGCCCGGACGGCCGATAGGTCCGTAGCTCAACTGGCAGAGCATCCGACTCCAAATCGGAAGGTTGGGGGTTCAAGTCCTCCCGGGCCTGCATGATCGAGGAAAAAGGAGAGGCTGGATGTTCGAGAGGATCACGAATTACCTGAGTGGCGTCCGCCGAGAGGTCTCACGGGTCAGCTGGCCGACGCGCGCCGAGGTCATCTCCCTGACCGCCCTGATCCTGCTCCTTGTCGTCATCCTCACGGTGTACCTGTGGGGCGTCGACACGATCGTGCAGGCGATCATCCGACTCCTGGTCGCCCGGTAGGTAAACCGCTATGCGGATGAAGAAGTGGTACGCCATCCAGACCTACGCCGGCTCGGAGCTGAAGGTCAAGGAAGACCTGAACGAGCGCGTGCAGAAGCGCGGCCTCGAGGCCGCCTTTGAGGCATTCCGCACCGAGGGCGAGGAGACGTACTTCCTTGTCCCGGTCGAGGAGGTTATTACCTCCCGCAGCCGGGTGGGGGCGGGGATCGAGTACCGCATCCCGTACGAGTACGATCTCATCGCCAAGGCGAACGAGCGGATCCAGCGTGGGGACGTGATCGCGCGCAAGCCGCCCCGCCACATGGACGGCGACGCCAAGGTCCTCGACGTCGAACCCCTCCAGCAGGTGATCGTCGAGCTGACCAACCGCAACGAAGAGGAGCACCTGATTCCGGCCGACAAGCGGATCCGGCGCGACATCCGCGTGGGGGAGAAGATCAGAAACGGCGTCCCCCTCACCTCCGACGGCGACGAGAAGTTCGTGATCGCGAACAAGGGCACGGTCGTGCTGCGCGAGAAGGTGAGGCGCCTGACCCTCGAGTACGCCGACGGGAAGGTGAAGCACCGCGTTATCCACGAGAAGGCGCTCGGCAAGATCAAGAAGGGGATGCAGCTCCGCCAGGGGGACACCATCGAGGAGGAGCTCGCGATCCCCAGCCGGGCCTCAGGGCTCCTCAAGGTGAAGGAGTTCAAGGACAAGCGCGTCGCCACGATCCAGCGGATCGAGCGGCGTCGGCTTTTCCCGGGATACGTCTTCGCCCGCATGGGCCTGGATGAGGACGAGATGATGGCCTTGATCGACGGGATCAAGGGCGCCGTACGCTACGTCGGCTCGCACTTCAAGCCGGTTCCGATCGAGGGGCCGGAGATGAAGCTGATCAAGCGGAAGGCGGGCCTGCTCGACATCCCGGTCGCCGCGGGCGGCGCGGCGGCGGGTGCCGAACCGAAGATTGAGGTCGACTTCCAGGTCGGCGAGGTGATGAAGATTGTCGACGGTCCGTTCGCGGACTTTACAGGCGAGATCAGGGAGATCGACAAGGATGCCGAAGAGGTGACCGTGATGGTCAAGGTCTTCGGCCGCGAGACCCCGGTCCGGCTTGGGTTCGACGGGATCGAGAAGCTGTAGAGAGAGGGCAGGAGGTAGCATGGCGAAGAACGCGATTGCGAAGATCACGCTCCAGATTCCCGCCGGGCAGGCGACCCCGGCCCCGCCGGTCGGCCCGGCCCTCGGCGAGCACAAGCTGAACATCATGGACTTCTGCAAGCGGTTCAACGAGTCGACGAAGGGCGAGACCCAAGGCGTGGTGATCCCGGTCGTCATCTCGGTGTACATGGACCGCTCCTTCGACTTCATCCTGAAGCAGCCGCCGGCTGCGGAGTTGATTAAGATGGCAGCGGGGATAAAATCTGGCTCCGCGCAGCCGAACCGGACGAAGGTCGCCAAGATCTCGGCCGAGCAGGTCCGGCGGATCGCCGAGCGGAAGCTCCCTGACCTGAACACGTATAAGCTCGAGTCGGCCATCGAGATCATCAAGGGAACCGCGAAGAACATGGGTGTCGAGGTGGTCGAGTCGTGAAGCACTCGAGACGTTTTCTGACCGCCGTAGCGCTCATCGAGCGCAAGGGGTACCCCCTCGACGAGGCGGTGGAGAAGCTGAAGGCCTCGGCGACGGCCCACTTCGATGAGACCGCCGAGGTGTCGTTTACCCTGGGGATCAAGGCGGCCCAGACGATCGTCCGCGGGACCTGCTCGCTGCCCCATGGGACCGGCAAGAGCGTCCGCGTCCTCGCCTTCGCCCGAGGGGAGAGCGCGAGCGAGGCCCAGCAGGCCGGCGCCGACTACGTCGGTGGCGACGACCTGGCGAAGCAGATCGTCGGCGGCTGGATGGAGTTCGACAAGATCGTCGCTACCCCCGATATGATGGCCGTCGTCGGGAAGCTGGGGAAGGTCCTCGGCCCGCGCGGCCTGATGCCGAGCCCGAAGACGGGAACCGTGACCAAGGACATCGGGAAGGCCGTCCAGGACCTGAAGAAGGGGATGGTGGAGTTCCGGACCGACCGGTTCGGCGTCATCCATACCGTCTTCGGCAAGGCGTCGTTCGAGGCCTCCGCCCTCAGGGAGAACCTCGTGGCCCTCATCCAGAGCATCCAGGAGCGCAAGCCCGAGGAAGGGGTCAAGGGGCGCTACATCAAGAGAGCCGTGATCTCGTCCACGATGGGACCGGGGGTCGTTCTCGACCTGAACGAGGTCACGGCCATCGCGGAGCACGCCGACTAGGAGCGTACCCATGCCGACAGAAGCGAAGAAGGAGCTGGTGGCCGAGCTCGCCGAGAAATTCGGCCGGGCCACGTCGCTGGTCCTCGCCAACTACCGCGGCCTGACCGCGGTGGAGATGGTCGCGCTGCGCGCGAAGTTCACCAAGCAGGGCCTTGACTACTGCGTCGTCAAGGACACCCTGGCGCGCATCGCGGCGAAGGAGGCCGGCCTGGAGGAGCTCGCCGATCTGTTCACCGGCCCGATCGGCGTGGCGATCGGCTACGACGACCCAGCCCTTGCGTTCAAGCTGACCGAGGAGTGCCGGAGGACATACGCGCCGCGGTACATGCCGAAGGGCGGGGTGTTCGAGAAGGCCGTCGTCCCGGAGAAGGACGTCCAGCGCTACGCGACGCTCCCGTCACGCGAGGAGCTCCTGGCAAAGCTGGCGTTCGTCCTTGCGGGCCCGGTTCGCTCCCTGGCGTTCGTCCTTCAGGCGAAGATCCGGGAGCTTGCCACCAGCCTGGACGAGGTCCGCAAGGCGAAGGAAGCGCAGAACTAGACTTAAGGAGGACGAGGAAGATGGGTAAGGAAGAGATCCTTCAGGAGATCGAGAACATGACCGTGAAGGACCTGGCCGACCTGGTCAGCATGATCGAGGAGCGGTTTGGCGTCTCCGCCGCCATGATGGCGCCGGTCGCCGTGGCCACCGCTCCGGGCGCGGGCGCCGACGGCGGCGCGGCCGCTCCGGAGACCTACAAGGTCGTCCTGACGAGTCCTGGCCAGAAGAAGATCCAGGTCATCAAGGAGATCAAGGAGATCACCGGGAAGGGGCTGCAGGAGTGCAAGGCCCTCGTGGACAGCCTCCCCGCCGTCATCAAGGAGGGCGTGGGCCCGGACGAGGCGCAGAGCCTGAAGGAGAAGCTTGAGGCCGCGGGCGCCGAGATCGAGCTGAAGTAAAGTTGCGCCGGTTGTCCGTGCAGGCTTCTCTTTGCGGTCTGCCTTAAGGTAGGAATCTACCTTAGGGCAGAACGTTCTTTTCGAGGGAGATGATGACGCAGCGAGAGCGCAGGTCCTATGGGCGGATCCAAGAGATCCTCCCCCCACCGTACCTCCTGAAGGACGTGCGGCAGTCGTTCACCAAGTTCGTCGACCAGGGCATCAAGCGGGCGTTCGAGGATGTCACCCCCATCCAGGGGCACGGCAAGGACGGACTGGTGCTGGAGTTCGTCGAGGCCTACCTGGGCGAGCCCAGGAACTCCGAGACCGAGTGCAAGGACCGCGACCTCACCTACTCCCAGCCGCTGCGGGTCACGGCGCGCCTCCTCCAGGAAGGGAAACTGCTCCAGGACGCGGAGCTGTACATCGGGGACTTCCCGGTGATGACCAGCCGCGGGACGTTCATCATCAACGGCTCGGAGAACGCCCTCGTGAACGAGCTGACCCGCTCGCCGGGGGTGTACTTCACGCAAGAGGACAAGACCCAGTACAAGGGACACATTCTGCCCGAGCTGGGGGCGTGGCTCGAGGTCCTGCTGGACACGCGCCGCCTGACCCTCAAGGCGAACCTCGACCGCAAGGGCAAGGTCCCGGCGACGGTCCTCTTGAAGGCGCTCGGGTTCGACGAGGACCGGATCCGCCGCTACTACAGCTTCGAGGTCTCCCCGGTCTCGGTGGAGACGCTCCAGCCGTACATCGGCTACCGCGCCGCGGAGGACGTGACGAAGAAGGACAAGGTCCTCCTCGCGGCCGGCGAGCAACTGCAGAAGACACACCTCTCGCTCCTCGCCAACTCCGGGGCTCGCTCCTTGAAGCTCGTCGAGCGCGTGATCCAGAAGACCCTGGACGATGACACGATCCAGACGAAGGAGGAGGCCCTTCGCGCCGTCTACCACCGGCTTCGCCCCTCGGACCGCGCCTCCCCGGTGCAGATGGCGGAGTACATCCAGACCCTCTACTTCCACCCCCAGAGCTACCACCTGTCCGAGGTCGGCCGGTTCAAGGTGAACCGCAAGCTCGGCCTCGAGCTCGGCCGGCCAGTGATGTACCTCGCGGACATCGTGCGTATGATCAAGCTCCTCCTCGCGGTCCCGCGGAACCCGAACATCCTCGATGAGAAGGATCACCTGGCGAACAAGAGGGTCCGGCTCCCGGGGGAACTCGCAGAGAACGCGCTGCGCACCGGGCTTGTCCGCATGGCGCGTATCGCGCGCGACAAGCTCTCCAAGTACGCCCTGGACGAGAAGGACACGATCCGCCGGATCATCTCCACGCGCACCGTCCAGGGAGCGATCAACCAGCTCTTCTATACCGGCCGCTTCTCGCAGTTTCTGGAACAGACGAACCCGCTCACCGAGTTGACGCACAAGCGCCGGTTGAACGCCCTGGGCGGCGGGCTCACCAAGCGCCGGGCGAAGATCGAGGTCCGCGACGTCCACAGCTCCCACTACGGCCGCATCTGCCCGATCGAGACGCCGGAAGGGCAGAACATCGGCCTCATCACGTCGCTTGCCTGCTACGCCGAGGTGAACGAGTACGGTTTCCTTGTCACGCCGTACCGGCGCGTGGTCAAGGGGAAGGTGACCAAGGAGATCGTCTACCTGATGGCCGACGACGAGGAGAGGTACAAGATCGCCTCGGCGACCGCCACGGTGAGCAAGGACGGGAAGATCCTCGGCGAGCGCGTGGAGGTCCGCACCGGCCGCGAGGAGGTCAAGCTCGTCCCGCCGAGGGAGATCGACTTCATCGGGGTTTCGCCGCGCGCCCTGGTCGGCGTCTCGTCCGCCCTGATCCCGTTCCTGGAGCATGACGACTCGAACCGCGCCCTGATGGGCGCGAACATGCAGCGCCAGTCCGTCCCCCTCGTTCGCCCGGAGGTTCCCCTCGTCGGGACCGGCCTGGAGAAGCAGGCGGCGATGGACTCCGGCATGCTCCTCCTCGCCCCGGCGGACGGCGAGGTCGTCGAGGTCGACGCGACGCACGTCACAATGAAACAGGGACGGAAGAAGGAGACCTACCGGCTCGTCAACTTCGAGCGCTCGAACCAGAACACGATCCTCCACCAGCGCCCGGTCGTGAAGGTTGGGGACAAGGTAAAGGAGGGGGACGTCCTGGCGGACGGCCCGTCGAGCGACCAGGGCGAGCTCGCCCTGGGGCGGAACCTCCTCGCCGGGATCATGCCGTACGAGGGGTACAACTATGAAGACGCGATCGTCGTCTCCGAGCGCCTGGTGAGGGAGGACCTCCTCGACTCGCTCCACATCGAGGAGTTCGAGGTCAAGGCCGAGGAGACGAAGCTCGGCCCGGAGGAGATC
>Ga0315291_10003589_pt1 | contig 20051 bp, 23 predicted proteins | sample YL17G12_20_MG_FD_203070 | JGI IMG/M metagenome (GOLD analysis project Ga0315291, IMG submission 203070) | Sediment microbial communities from Yellowstone Lake, YNP, Wyoming, USA - YL17G12_20 | ecosystem: Environmental > Aquatic > Freshwater > Lake > Sediment | place: USA: Wyoming | collected...
TGAGCCAATTATCAAGGTTTGCGCAGAAACCATTAATATCGGTCCCGGTAAATCCTTTGTTGTAGTATGTTCCCGTTTGGTATTTTGCTGACATTAATAACTCCTGTTTACAGCACAACCAATTTTACCCGCTTATCTCTGACTGGGTCTGGATAAGCTTTGATTGCTATATTGTAACTTCAACAAAATCCATTACTTCATATGCATCAGTCGCAATCACGCTTCCACTATCAATATAAACATCATCAACAAAATTCAAATCGTCATCAAATCTCATTATCTTCTGACTATACTTTCCCAAAATAGGGTTATAAATTGCGCTAAAATCTGCACAATAAACTAACAACGTACCACCAACTCCTTCTTTAAGACCATAAATTGTCTTTGATATAGAATCTGAATCGCCAATATTTACAAACGCACTTGGTGATATTGACGCTAATGCCCTAATTATTTTTCGACCATTACAAAGGTAAAGATCACCATTTGAATGATGAACTATACCATTATACCGAGTAGTAGTAAACAATTCAGGATAAGTCGTCACCTCGCGATAAACAGTTCTAGTAATAAACGGTGAAAACGTTCCAGTCTCTGTAGTCTCAAAAATATCTAAACTAGCACCGACTACTAAAATCTTATCAGCAGTAAACCCTCGGCAAATTCCTACAGGCTTAAATGACAAATCCTTAAGATTGCCTAGATTACTACTAAGCAATACTTGTGCTAATGACGTCGTTAATCGCTCAATTCTAACAGAAACACCATAAATAATTTCAACACCAACTACATACACATCACCCGTAATTGAATCATAAAATATCGAATATGGTATACCAACAGTTGTTGTAGTGTCATACGACGTCAAATATGCCAAATTAGAATTGAACTTAACAATTCGTCTATTTTCAGTATCGCAAACATAGATGCTACCACTAGCATCTACTGTAATTCCCCATGGATAATTTAATGTACCAACAGTTGATCCCGGCACACCCCATGTACCAAAAAAAGTAGAATCATACGTTGCCTGCGCTGCAGTAGAATCTAATCTCTTCGTAACATGTCTATTCGTTCTTTGAGTTAAATAGATCTTGTTAGCCATATATGTTCCTCTTTGTTAAACTTCTGCAAAATCAGCAACATCATAAGCATCTAAAGCAACAGTACTTCCCGTAGTCCAATAAATATCTTCTAAGAAATTCATATTAGCGTTATATCTAACTACCTTTTGCTCTTTATTCATATACAATAATAATGAGCCACTGGGATAAGTGCCCTCTTTCAATCCAGTGATAGTACTACCTATTAGATTTGAATCTCCAATATTCGTCAATGTCGGCGATGTGTTTGTTGCACGTAAAATCTGTTGACCATTATTAACGTATACACTTCCATTTGTATGTTTTATGACTGCATTATAAGCGGTTGTAGTAAACAACTTTGGCCATGTTGTTGTCTCACCTACAATATTTTGTGTAGTAAATGAAGAGAATGACGTAGTCTCTATAGTCTGGAATAATCCCAAATTAGATCCTGCAACTAATAAACTATCTGTCGCAAATCCTCTACTTATTCCTGTAGGTCTAAACCACATTGTGCCCGGTGCATTCAAATTTCCACTAACTCTAACACTAGCTAACGATGATGTTAATCTTTCAATTCGTATATACGCGTTATTGTAAATACCCGTAACATAGATATTGTTTGTTCCTCCATCATACAGTATTGCGCAAGGCTGTCCAATTGTTGATCTTGTATCATATTGACTGACTAATGCCATAGATGAATTGAGCTTGACTATACGCTGGTTTTCAGAATCACAAATGTAAACAAATCCCGAATAATCGTTTGCCATACCCCACGGATTAGAAAGATGAGTATTGTCACTTCCTTTTACTTTGAAAACTCCAAATTGACCATATATGACTGCCGGTGATGAAGCAGTACTTAATCTTTTAGCAACATGTCTATTCGTGCGCTGAGTTATGAAAAACATATTGATCCCTTTTTACAGATTTCGACCTAAAATAACACTGAAGACTTCTTTAGTTCTCGTCGCTTTATAGTCTGAAAAGTGTCGACACTCTTCTTTTAGCATCATGAATCCACAACAAGCAACTCACTAGCTACAGCCAGTCTATATTTTGGCCTATTGCCGAAAGATTGATTAATTGACATATAGTGTCGCTCAATCAATCCCCGAACAGATCTATATGGCGCGTGAATACCAATACCCGGAATAGAACGTCTATTCCTAATATTCACACTAGCCACATAATCTGCATTCCTTTTGTATCCGCATTTTGTACACTTAAAGTGTGCCTGATCTTTTCTATTCTCTTTGTCGATGTTATGACACATTGGGCATTCTTGTGACGTGTATGCGCGATTCACTTCCACTATCCTAAAGCCCAATCTTTTTTGTTTAATCGCTATTCGTTTAGATATCTTTGATATCCCGCAATTATTTAACAGTCGTCGCATTTTCTTGCTTAGTTTACTTTTCGTATCGCGCGTGAGGCCTGTCAAATCCTCCATCACTACTATATCAGGTTTTTCTTTCTCAAGAAACCTGTTTAGTACTCTGCCAACTTCATTCTTTATCAAATTCTGAACTTTGCAATATAACCTATCAACTTTGTTAGACTTATTCTTAAATCCATTCTTTTGCCGTCGCTTAGTCACTCTAGTAATTATATCGTCATAATATTTTAACTTGTTATAAAGACTTTGACAATATTGATTACCGCTAGATGACGCTAACAAATTCACCATTCCCAAATCTATACCTACTATTTTATTGTCATCACTCTCAACTATTAATCGCTTATCTTCAGACTCTTTTACAAATGTATATTCTATAGTATTTCTAACTATTATTTGCACGTGCTTTTTGAGAGCACCTACAGCATTCTCAAAATAATGATATGATTCTATAGGTAAACAAATTGGATGATGCTTGTTTAAAGTTGTAAGTCTTATCCAATAATCAAAACTATTGTCTGATTTTTCTATCTTAACTACTTTAGAGTCTAAACACATTACGATATTTCTGAGTTTTGGTGTTCTACCTCTATATTGCTTAAATAATCGTCTGCTTAGTTTCATTAATTCTTGAGGAACTTCAGTTCCTCTTATTTTTACTGACTTCTGAAACCATAGATGATATTTGTTCACATAGTGTAGAATTATTTTAGTGTCATTGCTTAGTGATGAGTTAGTAATTACATGAGCAATCTTATTCTTTATATTAGATAGCAAAGAACTAATATTAGACTTTACTTGACTTCCGCATGTTTGTCTGTAACCTTCTGAGAAATTTTTGTTAGCAAAGTCATCTAGTACAGGTAAGTATTTGGGAAGCGACCCATTTTTGTATAAGTCGTGTAGACTTTTAGAAGCTATGATATTGTAGTACGATTGGTACACTTTAGCAAGTTTTCGTATAGACTCTAGTTTGCCAGCATTAGTGTGTTTAGATGTGAATTTATAAGTCAATTGCATAAAATACATTATACAAATTTCATCAATGATTTTAATAAATGTCGTAATCATTACGACCCGGCAACATGATGATTTATAGCAGGCCTTCACATACTAATCTATTCGTGAAGTCTTCAGTGTTATTGTAAGTTTTGACATCACCATCTTTATCTACAACGTATTCTTCAAGAATGACTTCACCGTCTTTTTCATCATAATTAGTCTTGATAGTTATGTAGCCATTATCAGTCTTAACCGAATCAATTGTTGAATACTTCTTAGAAGATTCACTAATAGGTACATCAGGCATTGCCGGACTAATCATAATGTCTGCAATTATGTCATCAGCAATCTGAGCAATCTTGTCAGTACTTTCACTATCAGACTTCTTTTTCTTTTCAGGCTTATAATGAGGTTGCGGTGATTTTTTCAGTTTGCCTCCGGGTCCCCATTTTGCGCCCGGCTTCTGCTTAGTCATCCACCAGCTCAATGCGAAAGGATTAGAAATATTCTTGTGTCGTTTCATTGCTTTAGTGGTCCCAGACCAGTTTTTTGGAGAAACAGCTGCTTTATCCAATATAATGTCAGCCGCGATTTTGTCAATGACAGACTGTAATGTGTTCATGCTTTTCTCCTGATAAGTTATTTTTGTGAAAATTTCTAGCCTTATCTATATAGTCGCCTAAATCATTTTCTGTAATAATTCTAAATGTTAACTCATGTTGCTTGCAATAATCTTCAGCAGCTAAAAATTTTGATTTGTTTTCTTCAGAACATACTCTACTTAATGGTTTAATTTCTTCTAAAACAGTTCCAGTTAAAATATCAGGATAATACCATCGACTTTGTTCATTTATCGTATATTTAATTCTAATACTATGTCGTTTAGTATATTCTTGATTCAAATCATCTAATTGCATGAATCTCGCTAATTCATAAGAACTATCATAAAATTGTCCATTATAGCAACCTTGAAAAAATCCAGTATAAGGCTTCCATGTTCCATTCTTAAAAGACTCAAACAGCTTATCTGAAATCTTTTGTTTTCTTTCTTCACTAAAAGGCTGACCCTTTAAAGTCTCACTAATTTGTCTTTTTGTTTCTTCAGTGTGCCTTACACCAGATCTTCCTATTAAACTCAAACTTATCTTATCTTTTATCTCTTGCGATAATTTTTTACCATAATTGCCGTTCTTTTCACCTCTAACTTTATTACCTATTTTTCTTTTAGTTTCTTCTGATAATTTTCTTCCTATTGCTGCTTGTCTCATTCTTTCTATTTGATCTTCATTATACGTTCTTCCTTTTTGACTTTCACGCACTTTTCTATTTCGTTCTTCAGTATAAAGTTTCTTTTTATATTCTGGATCAGACATTCGTGAATTTGCACCGCAAGAATGACTGCAAAATTTACGATTTCTATATTCCCAACAAAGAAATGACTTACCGCACCATTCACAATTTATTTGAATTTTGCTCATAAGATACTAACACCTCATTAATAATATCTTCATCTTTTAATCTATTAGTAAATTGATCTTTAACTAAATTCTTGTTTTCACGTGACAAAAGAGCGAACTGACGCTCAAGTTGATCAGTGCCATCAACTCCATAATCAGTCCGCTCTCTTAATGGCTGTAAATTCATAACTTAAAACACATTGAAATGTCTGTCGTAACCACTAGTCAAACCCTCTTTAGTACGGTTATACATGGGCGACAACACTCCCACGCCAGAAGCTGTCGTAACCATTGAACCAGCAACTTTAGCCTGTGTAGATGCAACCCATGCTGTACCAGACCACACATAATTTCGACCCAAATTCTTAACCCAAACAACTTCACCAGTAGCAGGAACTGACTCGACCCAAGCATTCGTCTGCCATACTTCTTTACGATTGATCGTCCATCCATTAGCAGTAGCAGGTGCAATGTATCTATCACCATTCGCACCGGACTGTAATGTGACCATTGTCATCGTACCAGTAATTGCTGTAGTCACAAGATCAGAAACTACTACCAGCTTATTCGTATTAGCAGTAATAGTAATTGTATGCGTTACACTTGAATATACAGCCGTTGCAACATTTGCTACATCAGCTGCAGCAATTGCAGCAGCAAGATCTGTCAGCGTCTGATTTTTACTTGCATTATACGCAGCCGTTGCTGCATAACCGTTGATCTTAAGCGTAACTGCACCGACTGTGTACGTTCCTGCATTGTCAGTAATAACTGTCACTGTTGATACAGGTGCAACCATGCTCTTTACCATTGATCCAATGACAGGATCACTAGTTGCGAACTTAGGATCACCATAAATAGGTGTATCCATTTTGGAAGAAACACCGCCGATTGAAACTAATGTAGGTCCTGTAACCATAATCATCCTCCTGTTTTATTGATGTTTATTAGTACACACTGAAATGTCTATCAAAACCTCCAGAATTAAGCCCTTCTTTAGATCGACATGCCATAGTTGATGAAATACCTGCAGTAGTAGAATATACACTTTCAACAACTATTCCAGTAGTAGGCTCTGCATTTACAAATTTCTTATCACTATCAGGAAATTGAACTTTGCGAGAAATACCGGCAGATACTACGACTTTTTGACTTGATGCTGACATATTAACCTCCTATGACTGTGGTGCTTCAGGTGAATATTTTCGTCCTTCTTCTAACATCTTTTGTCTAATAGCTACTACACCTTCAGTAAAAGCTGTTGGGTCTGTGACAGTTCGCAAACTTTCAATCATGGGAATCGTCTTCTTCAAATTAAGATCACTAACAACATCAATTGCGTCATCAAAATTCTTATTTGCTAATAGCGATGTAACATCATAAGTTTTATCATGAACTATTGAACTATATTCGCTTGAAAATTGTTTCTTTAATTCAGTGACCTTTTCAAAAAACCGCTTGATCTTTGTTTTACTAGAATCAGAATATTTAGGATCGATTAGTTGTTCATCAGCTTGCGGCAAATGATTCCAATAAATACTATGAATTGCTGATGACAATGATGACAACTTTGACCTTGAATCTTGCACGTCACGAAATGCTGTATCTACTGACTCTCTATCTGCTCGTGAATTAGTGCCTCTATCATCTAGCACGTCATTAAATGACGGTATTGAAGCAGCTTGTATTACTGCAATACTAGATTGTAATTTATCAGAATAAAAGTCATAAATTGGTTTTGCTGCATCTGCAACTATTTTCTTCTCAATTTCTCTAGTCTTGTTCGTTTCTTTAAGAGCAGATCGCATCTGCTTAGCTTCTAAACGTTTAGGATCTAGTTTGATAGCAAATATCGTGTATGGTCTATCTGGCAATTTCTCAGTAATATTAGACATTCTTAAATCAGATTTTCTGTCAACATATGAATGTGAGTCGCGATATCTAGTTCCACGGCGCCATTTTGTAGTTTCTTCTGCTATAGTCTTTACTGCTATTTCACCATTTTGATTCTTAACAATTTTACCATCTGTCAATTTAGGAACTTCACAGTTGAATCTATCATCTTTGTATCCTGACCGTTTCATGAAAAATTCAGGCTTCATATCAGTAATTGGTCGACCACTTTCAAAACCAATAACTGCTATAACAGTCGGATCATCAAAAGCTTCTTTCAACTGTCTTGGTCTTGCTGCGTCAGACAATTGAATTGCTTCTGACCCTTCACCCATACCATTCCAAGTTAATGTCTTCTTCCAATTTCGTGGTGTCTGCGCTAAAATTCTACGAACAGTACGATCTCTTATTTGTTCATCATCAAACGCTGGATGTCGCTGTTTCACCAATTCTTCATTTGACGTTTGTGGTCTTGATAACGGTCGTAACTTTGTCTTTCGATGAGTGCTAATGTACTGGCGTTGCTGTTCTGGAGTGAGCTTTTTCCACCAATCGGGCTCAATAGCAATTTTGTCTGTTGCTACTTTCAAAAACTCATCTTGAATTAGAGCCAAGTGATTCATGTATTGTCCTCCTTTTAAGAATTACACAGATTGTCTCTATAAGAATATTGCAATATCAAATCAAAATAAAAGCTTGACATTTCTGCCAAGCTTTTGTAATTGTAATTGGTCAACATGAATATCTAACCTACAGGTAATCCAGCCAAATATCCTTCCTTTTCTCCCACTAAATTTCGCATACCTTTTAATTTCAGCTCTTCAAATTGTTCTTTGAATATGAAATACAATCTCATAACAGATGAAGGTTCGTTTTCCCAATCACTTACTTTCAAAGTATCAACTTCAAGATTCTGATTTATCTCGGCACCTGCGCCCACACCTACTTCAGCTGTTTTAGAAACCTGAGACATACCACGAATAGATTCTCTATGTTTAGTACTAAAGTGTTTTGGTATACTAGATGCACCTAAAAGTTCAGAACTATTTGAAAACTTCATATTTACTGATGAATCACAAGTGCTTGATAGAAAACATGTCTGCGTTGTTCCTGAAGTTTCTCCAAATCCAAAACATGAACTAGTTTTAATTTCAAAATTACTATAATTAACAGACTGTCCGCTAATCCCTGATTGTTGATAGGGTCTTATCATAGTTTGACGTTGAATTTTAGGTCGATAAAACGCAAAACCAAAGGCTGGTATTGTGTCCTCTTTGCCAATTACTAGTTCTGGAATTGACTTTGCTAGATCTTCAGTGAAAAAGAATTGTCGTACTTTTCCATCTTCAGATCTAAATCCATCCCACCAAAGAATATTAGGAGAAGCAATATAGTTTTGCACCGGCCATTTGTAATTACATTTCTCACAAAAATGTCCGTGCTGAAACTTAATATCATGAACAGGACATTTTTCTTCATATCTCTCTAAAGCAAACCCATTAGTCCTGCGCCCTGTAACTGGATTCATTCCTTTGATTGACAAAAGAACAGCAGTGTTCATTTGGTCATTCATTGTCCAGTCAAACCAAAGACCCTCATCTGAATCTACCGGAACAACATAGTTGCCTTCACCTTTTATCCAGTTTGGTAAAGGTTGTTCAAATACGTCAACAGATTCAACCTCAATAGGTATTCCCGGAGGAAGCAAATGAGCTCCTAATCCCGTCAATCTTTGAGCTTTCATGATTTTAGCTTGAAATCCTTTATAATTCATAATACGCATATCTTCTCCCTTTAATAATATTTCTATCTTATGATTAATACTGCGTGTGTATGACGCGAAATGGGTCGCCGTTTTTTGCTTTAGATAATCTGCGTTTCAATGTCGGCAGTTTATCTTCTTCTTTCAATTCAGTATACTTCAAAAACAATTTCGGATGCAGACTAGTCAGTTGCTCAAATTGTTGTTGTAAGTATGTTCTCAAATTAACGGGATCAATTTTTGCAGATTCTGAAATTATTCGTAAGAAAATGTATTTCTCTCGATTAGCTTCAAAATCAAGCCATTTTAGACCGCATTCTTCGCAATATCCATCAACCAATAAAATGTGCGAATGAATAGGGCATTCATACAGCACATTCATGGGAAAGTCACCGACTTTGTAAACAGATTTGATGCCGGAGTCAATAGCATAAGTGCTAGGAGTCTCTTGATGACGCGCTTTTCGTAGCAGTATTAGAGAATTATCAGTATCAACAGTATCATCATTTTTGAATATGATACATGGTCGGCCCCTAGATCTCTTAAGGAGTTCACACTCAACTTCTGAAGAACAATCTTTACTGTACTTAGCAATCAGTTCAAGATCTGACAATTGACCAATAGGTCTATTCTGTTGTACTGCACTTAGCAACAAATTCAACGTCGTAGCGTCACTTGATGTCGTGAGATTTGTAACATTTGATATTTGCGGCTCAGTTTGTTTGAAAGGATCTATACCTTTCAAAATTAACCAAGCAACTCTCATTCTTGCAGGCGCAACAACAATTTTTTTAGCTTGAGCTCTAGAGTTGTGAATTAGTGCAGCGGAAAAGTCTTCATCCGTTATTTCATACTGTAGTATGTTAAGGCTTAATTCAGTCTCATCAATAACACCAACTTGATTTAACGATTCGCAAATGATATCTTCGGAATCAGTACCAAAATAAGGATTGAGAACAGTTGCGGCTTCTGTAATGCGGGAACAAATAGCAGGGTTAGTAAACGTCTTCATTGTCAATCTCCTTGTGTTGAACTTTAGTTTTAGTTCGTGCCATACTGTTATTTTAGGTATAGCGTTTCTACTTTGTGACCTTTTCTTCAGTCACATTTCCATCAACTATCTTCGAGTTTTTAGTCGTGCACCTCCTTTGATAACTGTCATGTGTCTATATTACACAACAGATATCAAACGATTTACAACTATTTGAGAAGTAGTTCGAGCGACTTTGATTTCAATCGCTTGTCAGACACGATTGAAAAGTATGAGAAAAGATCACCGGCAGTCAAATCGTAGTCTGCGTCAGATAATTGTGCTTGCTTAATCTTTTGCAACAACCATTTACGCAATTCAGTTGCAACTTTATTTCCAATCTGAATATACGTATCAAAAATTGGCAAATACCTACTATGAATCTTCTCCGGTAACCCTTTATTCTTACTTAACTGTAAAGCCCTTAACCTAATAACAATGATTGCAGCTTTAATAAGCACAACATCTTCTGTAAACTGATCAATATATCGTCGTTGTTTTGAAGCAGTTATTTTTGCATTAGATGACACTATTGTCTCAATCAAATAAAGTAACCGTACTTTTTCATGTATCACTTTACCAAAAACAAAATAGACATCATCCATTGTTAGAATACTTGCACTAACTGCATAATCAAGAAGTAATGCTATAATATTTGTAGCTAACCGCTGTTGATCTTCAATATATTCACTTGCAAAAAATCGTGCAGCCTGTGCTGGCTCATTAATATCGTATTGTCTTATCGCTTGCGAACTTTTAGCAAGTCTATAAGCTAACGATACTTGTCGTAATGTGTTTGCGTTTTTAATAACCTTTGAAGACCATGAAATAAAAGAATCACTTGTAAGATTCAAATCTTTGCACATGGTTGTAATATCCTGTTGTTAGTCACGCCAAGTCTTTGGCATATTTGGTAAGTCATACACGTACACATCAATTCCACTATCATGCGAATGAGTACTAATTAATGGTTCAACTTTACTCCATTCACCTCCAGCTCTATCACAGCCAATTCGCGGTATATGAAGTGTCAATTTTTTATCTGCTGCAAACGCAAATGATTTGATAAGTGTAATGTTCAACTTATCATATTGCAGAAATATCTCAGTTGTCGATTTAGGATTACGATAATGTTTTTGAGCAATCATGTTCGCAACCCAAATTTCTTTTCCTTGGATCAAACTCACGGGTACGAACTGTACATTACCCAATGTGAATGACTTGTCAATGTTAACCTGTGCAACTCTATCAATCTTGCCATGTTTCCAATCACGATATGCTTTTTCAGGACTTATCCACTTCTTTGAAATAGCAAGTACGAAACCAGAGCCCCAAGCCCCTACATCATTACAGACGTGGCAGACTAGTGCCTTGTCTTGAATAGGGTCAGTCGCATCACCGTCAATGTAATGTATCATGTTGAATTCTCCTCTATATCAAAATGATGGCTGACACAACAATTGTCATGTCAGCTTTATTAACCTGTCATTGAAAGAATGTGTTTGCTGGACCGATCTGCGTTTGACTCTTTCTGATTACAGACTGACTGACAAGACCCATTGCCTTTCGAATTTCACTGGGAGTGTTGCCAGTGGTATATGCATTAGGGAAACCGATCATTGCTGCAACTGCATCAAGATTGTCGGATGGACTAGTCTTGAATCCGACATAAGTAAGATAGAACATCTCTGAAGCGATGCAATCTTCAGCCAACTTCTTAGCATCTGCAGCAGAGTTCTTTTGTGAGTCATTGTCCTGACCGTCAGACATTACCACTATAATACACTTTGTCTGAACTCCTCCATCATTCAACGTTTTGGCATAAGCCCTAATGCCAGTAATGGCATCGACAACGGCATCATACAGTCGCGTTGATCCGCCATCTGCACGATATTGACTTCCAATCTTGCCAATGTCTGCAACTTTCTTGAATCCATAGAGAATTGTCTGATCTGTCGAAAACACTCTTGTACTGACCAGCATTGATCCGCTTTGCTTCGAATCAGCCATTGCCTTGATCACCAATTCATCATAGCTCTCACGAACAGTCTGTTCATTGTTCTTCATGGAATATGATCCATCGATGATAATCGATGTCAATGTTACGCTATCTGTCTCCAGTTCATCAAAGGATGCGCCTGTGCATCCCAAAATGTTAGTATCATTGAGACTGTTTACCATGATAGCAGCAGCGTCTTGGCTCATTTCATTACTTTGTGCTGCACCAGTAAACAAACTCTTGATACTATTGACACTGACGGGATTTTGCGAACTCATAACCTTCTCCTAACTTCTATTAAAGTTTGTAGTCAACACTTTTTACGATGTTAATTCCGTCCGATCGGAACTTGTCAAATTGCTTTTCTGTAATACTCTTGAAGTCAATCGCCGGGTGACTCACAGGACTCATACAATCTTCAAAAATCACGATCTTCTTAAGCACCGACTTATCATTTGCCATAAAGAAGCCGTGCATCTGAAGCAAAGTTGCTAGAACGCAATGACTAGCAGCCTCGCCTACAACAATTAACTTGTCATATTTTGCAAGGATGTTCAAGAAATCAGTGTTGAACCCTCCTTGTTTGTGTGTTGGTATCTTGACTTCCGGACTGAGAATGCCATACATTTCAGTCTGAGGAATCTGTCCCTTCTGTAAAAAGTTCAACTGCGACTTCCTGGCAAACGAATGAAACGCTAAAACTTCAGCTAGTGCCGGATCAAGTGCCTGACCCGGAAATCCAAGTAACGTATGATACGTCCAGATGCAAAGAGGTTTGTTGGCCTGTTGCATCAGCTTTTCAGTGTAGTCAATACTTGCTATGGGATCGATTCCCGGCCGAATTTCTCCACTGTTGATGCTCTTTGCAAACGCATGTCGCTGAGGCGGTTCGTCCTTGTAGATTTCAGTAAAGAAATCAGGTTTCTGACCGTTTTGCAACTGCCACCACGATCGAAAGAAGATCTGAAACAGCAAATGCGAATCAAGTGATGCAAAAATTGCAGTGAGCTTGTCAACGTTGTCTAGAATAAAATTCGCTGTATTGCGAATGTCATCCTCAGCTCCTGGCACATACAGTTGTCCTGCCTGATGACAAAAATCAATTTGCATGTCAATGATCAACATGGCAACCTTATTGCCAGGTTTGTCTTTTGCCGACGCAGGCAATTTCAAAGCATCAGCTTCTTTTTCAACGTCATTGATTCGGGGCAAAAACAATGTGCCCACTTTACTTGCATCATAGAACGACGGTCTCATAAATCTCCTCCTGTGATTGATTGTGATTAGAAATATTCAATAGTTTCAATCCACGCGCCCATAATGGGAACGACAGCTACCGAATGATTGAAGTATTCAAATTCAATACGATTGAAGTACCAAATAACTTATTTTGTTAGCTGACACTGCCAATAATCCTTGTCTATAGAACCACAAACTCTGATCACTGTCAACGAATTCAGCCGTTGATTGTTTCAACGCTAATTGACCATGCTTTTCAATAACTATGCCTGCGTCTGTTGCATGAACTATGCTTGAACCTGCTAACTGTTTGCCATGAATATTCTTCAATAATTCAGAATTCAAAGATTCTTCTGTCTTTGACTCTAGTACTTTGCCTTCACTGTTAATAATATGCCAATGAGAAAATGTTCGACCATTCACTATAGTTTTTCTCAATAGTATCAAATTACTCACAGATACACATACACTCATGTCAATTACTTGACCCTTAATCTGATCCATTTCTACTTCATACCGACCTGTCTTTGAAAACACGAAAAACTGAGATTGACTAAACACTTGGAACATGCCAAGACCGAAATCATTTTGGCCTGTACTTAGCCATGTCTGATTTTCCATGGCGGTAGTAATGTCTTCTTCTATAAACTGATCTCCAACAAATTTGCCTCTCATAATCGCGTTTGTCGTCAATCGATACAAATAATCTTGACTACAAGAAAACACTGGATCATTTTTGTAACTTAATGTAGTACACCTCATTATCAATAAGGGCATATTTTTACTAATATCAAAAACAATCAAGTCATTACCTTGATTAACGACAAGGTGAGATGGCTCGAAATATTCATACTTAAACTGTTTCTCAAAACCGGCCCACAAGACAAAAGACTGTTTGTAATTTTCAGCTATTACAGAAAGTACTGTATTACCATTCTCAAAACTAACAACGACGATCTTATTGTTCACGACCTTCATGAACAAAATAGTTCCAGTCGTCTGATAAATTAGCGTAACATCACATCTTTCTGTATCAACCTGTTTTTGTACTATAATATTAGTCAAATCTACAGATCGTTGTGGTGCTGTCTTTTGACACTGTGGACACTTAGACCTCGTATTGGAATAAAATGTACCACATGACTTACACTCAATGAACGAACCAATCAAACTCTGTAACGTCTGAGCTGAAATTCCTAGTCGTTGTCCCTTTACAAACATTTTTGCAAAGTAATCAAGCACATCATCACTAAGTGTTTCAGGATGTAATCCTATTTTCGGGTATATGACACTTTTGTCTAAAGCCCAAACAGCCTTTTCAGCTCGTCTAACCATAGTCTTATATTGACCATGCATACCACCATAAGGATGCACAAACAATAAGCTTTTGAATAACATTACTGCAAATGCGTAATGATCTGTTTCTTTTGTAAATGCTGGTTTCTTTGTCAAATCTACACCATATAACCGAGGATCAATGAACGTATCAGTACCTACAAAACAAGGATGTTTACCGAACTGAAATGAATCAACGTCTATGTAATAGACTTGCCAATCATCAGTGAATAGTTTGTTAACGTCATTCAGATCACCTACGACGATTTCTGGATTATTATTGTGAAGTACATCTAGTATTGCTTTTGAATTGAAAAAGATCTCAGCTACATTGTTTGTACTAATTTGATGCTTCTTTCTATACATCAAATTTGACAAGTCAATAAATGAAGCTGCTTTTGGAGCCACTTCCATTGCAAAACCGTTCACATTACCTTTTGAATCACGCGTCAAATCAACAGGCGCCAATATATGATTTGACAGTTTGAACCCATGACGTAAAAAGTCTTGCAATTTTATTGCACGTTCAGGTGAAGGACTATGATAGATCTTGAATGCAATTTGTTTATGTTTAATGACAATAGCTTCACCGCCACTACCAAGCGAGTACTTAGTATCCAAATCAATTGTCTGACCTTTGTAAACTATCTGTGCCTGCCGTTCGACTTCCAAGGCAGCTTCCTTCTGGCGGTTAGCCTCAATAAGTGCCTTCACAATTTAGACCTTTTCAAAAGTGACGCATGCAGCATCATCAAAAAATACTTTTTGATTCGAAAGAATGTTGAATTTTCGTTGTAATCGATGTTGGCCAAACAATTCATGAGTAGTATTGTTTTCAACTAATGGTGCCAGACCATCAGTGCCAATTGCTATTTTGTTTATGGCGTTAGTGTCGTAGATTGAAATGTTAAATCCTTGCAGCTGTGACGGCGGCGATTGTAATGCCTCTTTAGGCACGTTATCATACATTAAATAATGCGGACTACCACTTTGATCTATCATACTTATGTCATCATTGACTATAATTACACCGTCACCGCAGCTGCCAATAACAATGAAGTCTCGTAACACAATGCAAAACACAATTGTTGTCAGCAAATAGTCATTAATAAACTTGACTTTTTCTACCATATTCTTACTATCAGTTCCGATCGTGTACAATTGCAAATTTCTGGTCAACACTTCAATTAATGCGTACACAGTTGACCGAATTTGATTGTCAACAAATTGACAAATTTGATCTTTAGACACATTCATCATTTCTTGACGCAATTCAGGTTCATATGTCGTGTCAATAGTAAATGGTGAATTGAAACTTTGCAAATTCAAAGTGGGTAGTAATCTCAAGACAGCATTACCTATCAAGCAAGCACCAACCTCAGTATAGGCACCACTTCCGCAACCGTCACATACTACTCCGTAGCAGTCACCTTCATCTTCAATAGTCTCGCAAAAATCTTGTCTATTGACTTTGAACATGACATGATCTCGACCAACTATCATAGCTTTGTTCATTTTCCATGACGATACTTTTGCAAATTCTGTCGGCAACGTCATTTAATGATCTCTCCTGTTTTATATGACCAAAACAGTAAATCAAGTTCATCAAAGTCCAAAGCATTCTGTAAAGCAAAGTTCTTCATGTCAAGTTCAGTGATGACATATTCTGATTTTTTTCTTGGTTTTTGCACATTACAACCAAGCAAATTAAGCATAGATATGACATGTTTGTCAAGAATGGCATACCCTTTGAAACCTACATTTCTTAGAAAATGACTACATTCTTTGTAACCGATGCCTATTAGATTATTAGCGAGGAAAAATCGCAAAGCAGATGGATCACTTTTGAACTCATTGAAAATCTTGCGAATATCAAGATCACAATAGTCTTTCAAAAATCTTCGAGTTCTTACAATGTAGCTTGCTCTTGATATTGGAAAACGATATGAACCTGTCAATTTAGCAGTAATATCATTTTCATTACCAGAAAACAATGTATCATCATCAATGGCTTGAATAGCCTTCAATCCCATCTTAGCACTAGCATTAGCTGTCAAAATACAAAACACTACTTCTCTAAACAACTCTTTTGTCGTACCATTACTAGCCAATTGAAAGTCAATAATACGTTTCTTAATGGCATCATTGACTGTAGCGTAATATTGCTTTAGATCTTTGATGTTACTGATAACAATTGAATTGTCAACACTAATAATATCTATCATAAATCATTAGTCAATACGATTTTCAAAGATTAGTAAGAACAGTTCATACAGTAAATATTGACCTTATTATCCCTCATAATATAAGAGTAAGAGGACAAAATATGTCATTATACAATAATGCTAATGAATTACTGCAAGCTGCAATGAAGCAAGGTCTTATCAACGTTGTTCAACCTCGCTTACTACTTGGTAGTGTCGAAGTACAGTTGCCAAACAATGTTATCAATGTATTAAATATCAAAAAATGGGTTGACTTTCTAAATCATGTTATTACAACATCAGATAGTGACGAAGAAATAAAGTTTGCGTCACATATATTAGAGTCATGTCAAGAACAAACCGACCAAACTAAACAAACTGCTGATATTGACGATCGAAAAACAATATCAACAGATGATGTAATAAGCATAGCAAAAGATATAGATAGTTGTAATTCAGTTGACGACATATTCAAATTAATGAACATTACAGACAAAGTAACACAAAAACTAGTTATACCCGCAGAACCGACAATCAATGTATTATCTGAAAAATTACCAAATGCAGTACACTGGCGTCGACCAATAAATGTAAATGGTAAATGTAGATATTATGCTCATGATATTTCTTGGTATATTGAACGACAAATCACGTGCAATGAAAGTGGTGGTTTAGTCTATTTTTATTCATTATTCACGCATGAATCTAAAGAGGTAGCTCGATTTGATAAACTCAAAGATGCAAAAAGTAACTTTTTGAATACTGTCAAGCGCTTAAACATGTAATGAGGTGTGTATGTTTGCACGTCATGACATCAACTACAAAATATTCATTGATGCACAAACAAAAGCTATTGAAGTTGCAAAATGGATTGAAGGCGAGCGAATAAAAGCTGACCCTGGATTAAATTACGTGCTATTCTGGGTACACACAAACGCAAAAAATTATGCACAAGCATGGCAGCTATCATCATGTAAGAATTGTAAGCGTGTACATTGTCGCTATAAGAATTTAGATGATTGCGAAGATTATTTACCCGATCAAGAGCTACTACAACATGCAAACAACAATTCTAAAAGTTAAAAATGATCATGGTCTTCATGCACGACCATCTGCTCTTATAGTTGAACGGCTATTACCATTTAAGAGCTCAGTGACTTTTATCTGTGATGACAAAAAAGCTGATGCAAGAAGTGTGCTATCGTTAATGATGCTAATAGCACCGAAAGATTCTGAAATTGAAATAATAGTAAATGGTGAAGATGAAAAAGACGTACTAAACACTATAGTAGAACTTTTTGACAGTAAATTTATTGACGCTTATTGAAAGTGAGATGTTGCCGGCCATAAGATTCAAGTTACTGGATCGATAGTGTAATTGACGTGTATGTATGATTTGCTGAATATGCCAAAGACATGGCGTGATTAAAAGACAATACATCTGCTTTGTAATTTTCATGGCTAATAGTTAAGTCGATGATGAAATTTGCATAGTATAAACAATGATAACAATAAAACTTCCTTACACTTCTTCGAAAAGTAACAAAGAGATTATTCTTAAGCTTATGAAGCAGCAGAATAGCTGCATGCATCATGTCTTCAACAAAATAAAAGATAGTGAGAATAGTCTAGAGCAAAAAGAACTGACTGTTATAGTAAATGGCATGAACAATATTGATGATATAGATAGTTGGTTCAAACAATCAGCGATCTATGTAGCGAATACTAAATACAGAGTTTTCAAAGAGAACGTAAAACAAATAGAAGATTACAATAAAGAAAATCCAAGTAATAAAAAGAGAATGCCTCATTCTGTTGTATTTGGTGGTAAGAAGTTATTTATCGAAAGAACTTTGAAGAAAATAAAGAGAAGAGATTTCAAATTAAAGCGACTAGAGCCTTTAGTATCTATAGGAGAGACACGCAGAGATGGTAACAGGAAATATGTATTTGATGTGATAGAGAACAATTTAATCATGTTTTATCCTGATAGACAAACAGAGATAGAGATTAGACTTCCAAAACTCAGAAAGAACTACAAAGAAGATCTCTGCAAGATACAAAACTTAATGGACGACAAGAGAATACCAGTACAACTAAGTATAGATCTTTCATATGTATACATCACTTATGATGAAAGTAATTTAAGTGAAAATGTATGTCACAAGATAGACAAAAGATTTATGGCTATTGATATGAATCCGAATGAAGTTGGATATTCTGTAATAGATTGGGTCGATGATAGTAATTTCAGTGTTGTAACTAGTGGTATTCTATCTATTAAAGAAATAAATGACAAACAGCTAAGACTAAAAATTACATCAAGTGATCCAAAGAATATTTATCTGAACAATAAGAGAGAGCATGAGATATTTGAAGTGTCTAAAGAGCTTGTAAAGATAGCTAAACACTATCAAGTTAGTGCTTTTGGTTTAGAAGATTTAGATTTAGAGTCTAGAGATCACACAAGGGGTAAGAAGAGTAATAGATTAATAAATAATTTTTTGTCATGCTTGAAAGACACTTTAGTGAAGTGTAAAACTAAATATCATGGTTTGAGAAAGAGTAAAATAAAGTCTAAACCTGTAAGAATTGCTATATTTCCTGAGTTTAAGGTAGTTAAAGATGCTCTTATTCATGCGTTGGAAGTAATGAATAAGAGGTCCACAAAGTTTTTAACAGACTCGGACTCATGGAAAGACTTGTATAGCAAGGTAAAACATTCTAGATTGAGATATAGAGTGTCTTTGAATTCTTTTGAATTCAAAGTTTTTAGTTTGAGTAATAGAAAATCTCTTGTACAAAACTTGCGATACTTTTCTATTATTTGAGTATCTTATGGAAATCAAAACACTGTATGACAACAAGTGGTTATCATTAAAAACGATAATTGCGCCTGAGAAAAAAGTTGAAGGATATGTGTTTTCGCACGAAACACGATGTCAGGGTAAGATAATCTCAATACTACCATATCAAATAGTAGATGGCAAAACGTTGTACTTACTACGAAAAGAAGTCACGCCTTGTTGGGGATTTGATCCAGTGATTAGTTCTATTACTGGAGGGTATGAAGGTGGTGACCCAAGAGATACTGTAATTTTAGAATTGAATGAAGAAGCAGGTTATGATGTAGAACTAAAGCATCTTCTAAGTCTTGGCACATGTTTCGCATCAAAGTCATCTGACACAGTATACTATTTATATTCTGTAAACTTGACAAAATTTGAACGTCATAAATCTACAGGTGATGGATCAGAATTAGAAAAACTAGCAGAATGTATTTGGTTGGAAGAAGATATTATACCCGCAGTGAAAGATCCTCTAGTATCAGTTCTATTTATTAGACTCAAATCTCACATTTGAAAAGAGGTGCTAATGATATCTTAGCACCTCTAATTATTCATGCTCCTGCAATTACGCCTGCTGCAAACTTCTTTCCTCGTTCTATTGCGACTTCAGCTGAACTTCTGTTATAGAAATCTCTATCAGCTATCAAATCTAGCTAAAATAATTGTACGGTGCTATTACTCCGCCCCAAAAATTCTTACCCTGCTCTATATCGACTTCAGTGATGCGACTACTATTAATGTCAGTCACAGGATTAAGTTTTGAAACAATTACTGTCATAAGCTGCGTAGTAACA
>Ga0315291_10003590_pt1 | contig 20050 bp, 20 predicted proteins | sample YL17G12_20_MG_FD_203070 | JGI IMG/M metagenome (GOLD analysis project Ga0315291, IMG submission 203070) | Sediment microbial communities from Yellowstone Lake, YNP, Wyoming, USA - YL17G12_20 | ecosystem: Environmental > Aquatic > Freshwater > Lake > Sediment | place: USA: Wyoming | collected...
AGCAGAACGCGAAGACCCATCCCTTTCACCCATGCTTTCTGTCAGATGCCGCGCGAGCGGCTTCGATGAAGGCGGCAAACAGCTGGCGACTCGATTCGCTCTCAAGCATCCGCTCGGGATGCCACTGCACGCCGATGGCGAAGCCCGCCCCGTCAACCTCGATCGCCTCGATTACACCGTCGTCTGACCACGCCGACCGGCTCACGCCCGCACCGAGGCGTGAGTTCGCCTGGTGATGCGAGCTGTTCACCCGAATACGCCGCGCCCCGATGATCTCAGCCAGGCGACTGCCAGGCGCGATCTCCACCCAATGCCGCGCGTCGGGACCCTTGCCGGCCAGGCCATGTTCCTGCGCGCCGGGCAGTTCACTGCCAATGTCCTGCACCAGTTGTCCGCCCAGCGCGACACCGAGCACCTGCGCCCCGCGGCAAATGCCCAAAATCGGCAGCTCCGCGCTCAAGGCCGCCAGCGTCAGGCTCAGTTCAGTCTCATCCCGGGTGCCGTCCACGTCCTTGCAGAGACCCGCGTCTCGGGCCCCGTACCGCCAGGGCTCGATGTCGCCCCCGCCGCTCAGCAGGAGCCCATGGACTCCTGTGAGGTCCACCCCGTGGTCGCCGGGACGGACGTCCAGAGTCTGCGCTTCGTGCTGCCGGACAACTGCGCGATACTGGTCGTCTCGGCGGTCGTGCGCGGAGTCGGCGGTATAGGCGGACAAGGTTACAGCGATTGTGGGGATTGTTGCCTTTCCAGACATGGACGGCACGACCTGCGCGATCTTAGCAGCGCGAGCGCCGCACGTCAACGGACGCCTGTGCGACAACTGCACAGGCGTCCTGGCGCTTCGTCCATTAGCAATACAGGGGCGGCTAGCCCGCCGTGGAAGTGCTGACCTTCGCCAGCCTCCGGGCGACGCGTGACTTGCGCCGCGCCGCCTGACGGCGATGGATGATGCCCTTGCTGGCGGCCTTGTCGAGCTGGCGACACGCCTGGCGCGTGAGTTCCCCAGCGACTACCGCATCGCTGGAACCAATGGCCGTGCGCGCCTTGCGCACGAAGGTCTTGCAGGCGGACCTCCACGAGGAGTTCCGCACCCGCCGCCGTCGCGACCGGACGATGTCTTTCTTGGACGACTTGATATTGGCCAACGAGCACCTCCAGAACGGACGGGCGGCATTATAGCACAGCCGAGCAAGGCTTCACAAGCGCCTTACGATAGCGGGTGTGGCCTGTCCTTGTGGCTCCCTACCCGTTAGTCATCCTGAGCGAACCCCGCGGAACGCGGGGCGACGCGAAGGACCCCGCCGTCTTCCGTTTTTCGTTGCTTCGGATGCTTCAGCACCGAAGCGGAGAACTTGCCCCACTCACCGCCTCCTCGATCGCGCTCCTCACCCACTCGATGTGCTTGGGTTGGGGGTAGAGGCGCAGGTGGAGGACGCGCTCGGGTGAGACGACCGCGATAGTGGGCGTCTCGCCCTTGCGGCCGATCTCGACCGATTCGATGTGATCGAGCGGCACCGACTCGACCTTCCCGTCTGAGTTGTGGAAGCTCAACTCGCCATCGGCGACCTCAACGCGCGCGCCGGAGAGGGTTGCCAGGATCTCCTCTCGCAGCGACATGCCACCATAAACCGTCATGCCCATAAGCACCGCTACGCCCACCCAGACGACGCGCGCCACCATGCTCCCCGGAAGCAGCACGAGCAGCGCGGTGGCGCCTATCACCGTGCCCGCGACGAGCCCGACCAGCACGAGCAGCGGCCGGCTCGCACCGCGGCCCTGGCGCGGGTAGCCCAGCGCCCACGCTTCCTCGGTCCTTTCCTCCACCAGAAAGCAGTCATCCGGGCGCGGCGCCGGCTCCTGCTCGGGCCGGCGCGCGGCGCGCTCCTTCAGGCTCAGCCCGATCTCATCGCGCGCGGTCCAGTACTCGCGGCCCTCAGCGCGCACGACAACTGGACGGGCCAGTTCGGTACCCAGCCGGCGCAGCGCGGCCCGCGCCGCTGCCTCCCGCGAGTGGCGCAGGAGCGGCACGCGTCGCCCCGTGCGCAGCGCGGCTGAAACCACCCAAGCGCGTAACCCACCAGGTGATGCGCCAAGCTCGAAGTGGTCCACGTCGGAGGTGCTGAGCGCGCCCGCGCGCTGCCACATGCCGAAACGGGAGACCCGCCGCAGACGCGGTTCCTCAGGTGCTATGCTCACCGCCCGGCGCGCTCTGACGAGCTGAAACCATGCCAGGAAAAGACCGGACAGGACCGATAGCGCGAACCCCTCGTACAGGTCGGCGAGCTGCCAGCGCACCGGCTCGCCGCGGCCGATCCGGGTCTGCGCAAGAATGATCGCGATGAACGCCAGGAAAAACAACCAGAACGCGCTGACCAGGTAGCTGCGCAGCGGCGCGCGCCATTGCGAGACAAGGTCGCCCTCGGGAGCCGCGCCGCCGAGCACCGTGACCCCGATCACCACCCAGGCGACCCCGATGAGCCAGATCGCCTTGCGCGCCAGCGGCATGGCCTCCCAGAGCTGCTCGCGCTGCACCGCGAGCAAATCGCGCCAGGGCACGCGCTTGGGCCAGCCGAAGTGAAGGCGCCCGTTCTTCTCCTGCGCATAGGCGATGTCCTTCGACTCGCCGGGGCGCGCCTTGCGGCCGGGGTAATCCACCCAGATATGGGCGAACGAGGCACGGATCTCATATGGGATGTGCTTGCCCTTGAGCAGGCTCGCAAGCAGCATCGCCTTCGCCTCGCAGTCGCCGTGGGTGGCGAACGCCGCCTCGCGCGCGGTCGGGACATACCAGGGCACGCGGTAGATGGCCCAGTCCGGGGTGGCGATCATCAGGCTGTCCACGATGAACTCGATGCCTGCCGGGTCATCAGGCAGGTCCCAGCCCATGCGCTTCTCGATGGTCGGGTCGAGGGGAAGATAGCGATAGCGGGCGATGTTCCGGAAGAGTACCGCCGGGTTCGGATACATCGCCAGCAGCGTCCAGGCAAGCCCACCGAGGATGAGCAGGACGACGCGTCGCGCCACGCGCCTCACCCGTCCTTCCGGCATTCGTGCGCCTCTGCCGCAAGCCTGCTCAATCCCTCGTGCATGCGGGTCGCGTGGCTGCCTTCCCAGTAGACGCGGCCGCAGTCAGGGCAGCGAGCATAGCTTTCGTTCGTCAGGTAGATGAAAGGCGGTATGTCGCGCCAGACTTCGTCGCGAGTGGCTGTAACAAGCGCCTGGTTGCAGACCGTGCAACGGGTGAGCGGTTTCGCCTCTGCCAAGTCGAGCGGCACATCGCGCACGAGCTGTTCGAGTTGCTCGTTCAGGTGATCGCTCTCGATGAAGATGACGCGCACATCGGCCGGCTTGGGGAACTCGGTGTCTCCGGTGAGCGCGATGCCATTGCGCTCGCGGGCGCGTGCGATCACTCCGTGGTCATCCAGGAACGGCTCGTAGCACACATCGAACCCGAACGCGCGCAGCCACTTGGCCAACCGCCCCAACATGCTGTCCGCAACGAACCGAGGCATGAGATGTCGTTCGGCGGCAGGCAGCGCGCGACCTGCTCTTGTAGGGCGGCCATCCGCCTGAGCTTCAGCGAAGGCGGAGCGCCGCCGCCGATGTAGGGCGGGCGTGCTTCATCCTGCGTAGCCTTGGCGAAGCAGGACTACGCCTGCCGGCCGTTGCGAGACGTGCAAAGCCGACAGACATGCCGCGGCCCCACCCGCCCGCAACCTGCCGCAAGCCATCCCTTGGCGGCCGCGTTGGCCCGGCGTATAATGCCCGTCAGCCCAAGTGGGGCGGCCGGCCGCGATGCCGGCGTACCCCAAAAGGAGGGGGTCATGCGACGTGTGTGGTTCGCAGTGGTGGCCGGGCTCGCCGTTGCCGCACTGGCGGGCTGCGGCATGGGCAAGGCGAAGGCCGAGGCGCAGCTTGTGGCCGAGCAGTGCCTCGACTGCATCCAGCGCAGCGACTACCAGGGCGCCCTTGCGCTGTACTCCAGCACCTTCTACACAACGATGCCGCGGGACAAGTGGCTCGACATGCTCCAGAAGGTGAACGCCAAGCTCGGCCCGATCAAGTCCTATCAGCTCGTTGGCTGGAGGGTGTTCAAGGGCAGTATGCCGGGCGCGGGGAGCGGAACATTCGTCGAGCTGCGCTATCAGGTGCAGCATGAGAAGTACCCCGCTGAGGTAACCTTCGTTGTCCACAAGCCGAGCGGGGGTACTGCGTTCAAGATCAGCGGCCACCATATCAACTCAGCGGGCCTGCTCAGCGAATAGCCTAGCCAGGGAAAGCGCGTCATCCTCTTGCAGAGCGGGCGTGCCTACGCCCGTCGGCCATCCCTTGCGCCGCCGCAGGCGGCGAATCTGCGTCATCTGCAGAATCTGCGGTTCCAGTCGTCGTAGTTTGAGCGGCATACGCGCCCTCCCTGAAGTGGTATAATGAACTGGCGAGAGCCGCAGGTGGCGGCTCTCCGTTTTCAGGGGACTGATGGCTATACTCTCCTATCTCTTCGATTCGACGCATCGCGAGATCGCGCGGGCGCGGGGCCTGGTGGCGCGGGTCAATGAGCTTGGCCCGCAGATGGAGCAGCTCACCGATGAGCAGATGCGGGCGAAGACCGACGAGTTCCGCGACCGGCTAGCCCGCGGCGAGACGCTCGACGACCTGCTCGCCGAGGCCTACGCGCTCGCCCGCGAAGCAACCTGGCGTCAGCTTGGGAACCGGCAGGTCAGGTTCCGCATCTACCGCGAAGGAAAGGCGATCCCTGAGGAGGTGATTCTCCCGCTGGCCGAGGCGGACCAGTTCGAGGCACGGCTGGTCGCCCAGCGGCTGCGCTACGACCGCGAGCGGTACATGGCCCACTTCGATGTGCAGATGGTCGGGGCGATCATGCTGCACTGGGGCCGCATCGCCGAGATGAGGACGGGTGAAGGCAAGACCCAGGTCGCAGTGCTCGCGCTCTACCTCAACGCGCTCGAGGGCAAGGGCGCGCACCTGCTCACCCACAACGATTACCTGGCGCGGCGCGACCGCGACTGGATGGCGCCGATCTACGAGTCGCTCGGCCTGACCGTCGGCGTCATCCAGCACGACATGGAGCCCGGCGAGCGCCAGGAGGCCTATGACTGCGACATCACCTACGCAGTCAACACTGAGGTCGGGTTCGACTACCTGCGCGACAACACCGTTGACTACGCCGACTGGCTTGTGCTGCGCGATCTGCACTACGCCATCGTGGACGAGGCCGACAGCCTGCTCGTTGACGAGGCCCGCACCCCGCTCATCCTCGCCGGCCCCGGCATGAAGCCGACGGAGCTGTACCGGAAGGTGGACCGCGTTATGCCGCGGTTGGCGCCGGACACCGACTACATCGTGGATGAGAAGAACAAGACGGTGGCGCTCACCGAGGACGGCATCCACAAGCTGGAGCGAGAACTCGGCGTCTCCAACCTATCGGACCCGGAGAACTTGGAGCTCTTCCAGCACGTGAACGCGGCCCTCCGCGCTCATGCCTGCTACAAGCGGGATGTTGACTACGTCGTCCTCGACGGCAAGGTCATCATCGTGGACGAGTTCACGGGACGGCGCATGCACGGCCGGCGCTATGCGGAGGGGCTGCACCAGGCGATCGAAGCCAAGGAGAAGGTGCAGATCGAGCGGGAGAACGTCACCACTGCAACGATCACGCACCAGAACTTCATCCGTCTGTACAAGAAGATCGCGGGCATGACCGGAACCGCGAAGACCGAGGAGCCGGAGTTCATCAAAGTCTACAACGCGCCGGTAGCGGTGATCCCGACGCACCGGCCGATGATCCGCAAGGACCACTCGGACGTGATCTACAAGACGCAGGAGGCGAAGTACCACGGGATCGCCGCCGAGATCCTCCAGCTCCAGAGCATCGGCCGGCCCGCGCTGGTTGGCACGCGCTCGATCGAGGTGTCGGAGCGGCTGAGCGCGCGGCTGAAGTCAGACAAGCTCCAGTTGCTCGCACAGCTAATCCTGATCGAGTACGCGCTGCTGGAGTCGAAGAATCTAGGGGAAGGCGAGCGGCGGGAGCTGGCGCGTGCCCTGCGGGCGCGTTTGGCTGAGGTGGAGCGCGAGCTGCGCCACCTGGAGGCCGCGGTGTCGAAGTTCGACTACGGCGGGATGCGAATCGTCCAGCCGGAGGAGCAGCGCCGGATCGAGCATCGGCTGGGACGTGTACAGCGGCTGTCGGAGGAGATCAACGGGCTGGCCGATCGGCTTGAAGGGTCGGGCGATATCGGCGGCAACGAGGTGCGCCGCATTGCCGAGATCATCTGCTTCCAGCCGCTGGAGGAAGTCCCGATGGGGCGGCCGGCGACGCTGCTGCGGGCGATGGGCATTGACCCGGATGTCACGAGACCGGAGAACACGCGGCGTCTGGCCGAGCTGATCGGGCTGGATCAGCAGGAGCACGAGCGGCTGGGCGCGGTGCTGGACCGCGGCATACCGCACCGCGTGTTGAACGCCAAGTACCACGAGATGGAGGCCCACATCATCGCCAACGCAGGCCGGCCGGGCGCGCTGACGATTGCGACGAACATGGCCGGCCGCGGCGTGGATATTCTGCTCGGCGGCAATCCCGGCGAGGTCGCGAACGAGCTGCTCCAGCGCGATGGCATCGATCCCGACCAGGCCACGGCCGAGCAGCGCGAGGCCGCGCTGAAGGAGGCGCAGCAGATCTGCACGCGAGACAAGGAGAAACTGCTCACGCTGGGCGGGCTGCACATTCTGGGCACCGAGCGGCACGAGAGCCGTCGCATTGACAACCAGTTGCGCGGCCGCGCCGGGCGCCAGGGTGATCCCGGATCGTCCCGGTTCTACGTCTCGTTCGAGGACGAGCTGATGCGGCTCTTCGGCCCGGAGCGGCTGGAGTTCTGGCTGAGCAGGTGGCCGGAGAACGAGCCGCTGGAGGCGAAGCTGACCACTCGCATGATTGAGCGCGCCCAGAAGAAGGTCGAGGCCCATAACTTTGAGATCCGCAAGCACCGGCTCCAGTACGACGATGTGATGAACCACCAGCGGACGCTGATCTACGAGCAGCGCAGGCGCGTGCTGCTGGGCGAGGACCTGCGGAACACGGTGTCCGCACAGATGAACGAGTTCGTCGAGGCGCGGACGAAGGAGTTCGCCAGCCCCGAGATTCACCTCGACGACTGGAACCTCGAAGGGCTGTGCCAGGCGCTGGCGGAGGTCTACCCGGTCGGGATGACCGTGGCGCAGATGGCCGAGTTCCGGCACAACGAGGACCTCGTCGCCTTCCTGCAAGAGGACATCGCCCGCGCCTACCAGGAGCGCGAGCAGCAGGCCGGCGCGGAGCAGATGCGGGAGCTGGAGCAGTTGGTGGCGCTCAGGGTGGTGAGCGCGCGTTGGATAGACCACCTCGCGGCGATGGAGGACTTGGAGGAAGGGATTGGGCTGCGCGGCTATTCTGGCGTTGACCCGCTCATCCTCTACCGCAAGGAGAGCTACGACTACTGGAACCGGTTGCTGGAGACTATTCGCGAGGACATCATCCGGTTCCTGTTCCGGGTGCAGTTCCAGCCCCAGGAGACCGAGGAGCAGCGGCGGGCGCGCCTGGGGCTTGGGCAGACGCCTCAGGGACGGCCGGTCGAGATGGGCGACGAGGATGCGATGGCCGCCGCTTCGGTGCGCGCCTCCGAACCCACCGCCCCGGCCCGCTCAGGCACCGCGCTGAAGGCGCCGCCGAGCCGTGAAGCCCCCCGCCGCATGGCCCAGCGCAAGGCTAAAGTCGGCCGCAACGACCCCTGCCCGTGCGGAAGTGGGAGGAAGTATAAGAAGTGTTGTGGGAGGGTGGGGGCATGAGAGCACCTGTCGCAAAGCGCGCAGTTCATCGGAGGGCCCGCGTGAAGGCAGAGAGCTTACAGGGATTCCGGTTCAGCCGGTTAATCCTCGAGAACTGGCGTAACTTCGCCCAGTGTGACGTTCAGTTGCAGCGCCGCGCCTTCATCGTTGGCCCTAACGCCTCAGGCAAGTCGAACCTGCTGGACGCCTTCCGGTTCCTGCGCGACATCGTAGCGACAGGTGGTGGCTTCCAAGAAGCCGTGCAGAAGCGAGGTGGTGTGTCGAGCCTTCGCTGTCTGACCGCACGTCGGTACCCGGACATCAGCATCGCCGTGGTGCTCGGGTCGGAATCAGAGCCCACTGTGTGGCAATACGAGCTCCATTTCGGCCAGGGCAACCGCCAGCGTCCCGTCGTCAAACGAGAATACGTCGCCGCAAGAGGAGAATGCCTGATTGAGCGTCCCAATGAGGCGGACAGGAAAGACAAGGAACGGCTTACTCAGACGTATCTAGAGCAGGTGAGTGTTAACAAGGACTTCCGGGACGTCGCCGACTTCTTCGGTTCAGTGCGTTACCTCCACATCGTGCCTCAGCTTATCAGGGAGCCTGATCGCTCAGTCGGCAAGAAGAACGACCCATTCGGCGGCGACTTCCTGGAACAGGTCGCTGGTACTTCGAAAAGGACCCGAGCCGCGCGGCTCTGGCGGATTCGTGAGGCACTGGGAGTGGCTGTTCCACAACTGAAGGAACTGGGGTTTTGGCCTGACGACCGCGGAACACCTCACCTACGGGGGAACTACGAGCACTGGCGACCGGGCGCGTGGCAGACGGAGGAGGTCTTCTCTGATGGCACGCTCCGTTTGATGGGCTTGCTGTGGGCGGCGCTGGACGGAAGTGGCCCCCTTCTTCTCGAGGAGCCGGAGCTTTCGCTTCACCCGGAGGTGGTCCAGTACCTTCCGCAGATGTTCGCCAGGCTTCAGCGTCGGAGCAAGAGACAGGTGCTTCTCAGCACTCACTCAAGCGACCTCCTGAGAGACTCTGGGATCGGCCTTGACGAAGTCGTTCTGTTGCTGCCTCAGGCCGAGGGGAGCCTGGTCAAGCTCGCGGCAGACTTCGGCGAGATACGGGCGCTGCTGGAAGGCGGGTTCTCTATGGCAGAAGCTGTCATGCCGAGAACACGTCCGCAAAGAGCAGAGCAGCTCATGCTTTTCGGTGACTAGCCCATGACCGAGGTCGGTCATTCTGTGGTCTTTGCCGCCGTAGAGGGCGTGCTCGACGAGGTGGTGCTTCGGCGGCTGCTTGCGGACGTCGGTGCCAGACCTGCCGCTGTTTACGGGAAGCAGGGGAAGCAGCGACTGCGGGAGCGTATCGGCGACTACAACAACGCTTCGCGCCATGGGAGATGGGTCGTCATCGTTGATCTGGATACTGACGACGAATGCGCTCCATCGCTCCGTCGACATTGGCTGGCTCGCCCGGCACCTGGCATGTGTTTCCGAGTTGCGGTGCACGAGATAGAGTCGTGGCTGCTGGCAGACCGGGCAGCGTTCTCCCGGTTCATGGGTATACCACTTGTGAGGGTCCCCTTGAGACCTGACGGCGAGAAGGACCCGAAGCGCGCAATCGTCGATCTGGCGAGAGCGTCGCGCTACGGAGCGATCTCTGAGGATATGGTCCCGCGGCCGGGGGCTTGTCGCGATGTCGGACCAGCTTACACGTCCCGGCTCGCCGAGTTTGCAGGCGCGAATTGGCGCCCGGATGAGGCGGCTCGGAATTCGGATAGTCTGGCTCGATGCATCCGCCGACTCGCCGAGATGGTGGCGGCAAGATAGTGTACAAAGGCAGGTGATTCCACTGGCTGATCTACGCGAGTTACGACAGCGCGCGGAGCAGATGCTCAACCAGGCGCAGGAATTGAGGGATCGTCTTTGACTTCGCCTCACGCGAGGCGGAGCTGAAGGAGCTGGAGGAGCGGGCAGCCGCGCCCGATCTCTGGCAGGATCCGCGGTCGGCGCAGAAGCTCCAGGTTGATATCGCGCGCCGCAGGCGCGAGATCGAGCCCCTCCAGGAGCTGATCGCCAAGGCCGAGGACCTGGTCACCCTCGCCGAGCTGGCCGAGGAGGCCGACTCGGAGGAGGAGGCGCCGGAGATAGAGGCCGGGTTGGCGGACGTGGAACGCGGGCTGGCGGACCAGGAGCTGTCCCGGCTCTTCGCGGGCGAGTACGATTCCCACAACGCCATCGTCCACATCAACGCCGGCGCGGGCGGAACCGAGGCCTGCGACTGGGTGGACATGCTCGCCCGCATGTACGGCCGCTGGTCGGAGCGGCACGGCCACGCCTGGGAGGTATTCGACCGGACGCCGGGTGAAGATGCCGGCAGCCGCAGTATCACCGCCAGCATCAGCGGCGATCACGCCTACGGACGGCTGCGGGGCGAGCGGGGCGTGCACCGACTCGTGCGTCTGTCTCCGTTCGACGCCGCCAATCGCCGCCACACGACCTTCTCCTCGGTGGATGTGATGCCGGAGGTGGAGGAGGCGGACGAGGTCGCCATCAGTTCGGATGACCTGAAGATCGAAACCTACCGGGCCAGCAGCGCCGGCGGCCAGCACGTGAACAAGACGGATTCCGCCGTTCGTATGACACATCTACCAACCGGAGTCGTCGTGACGTGTCAAAATGAACGGTCCCAGCACAAGAACAGGGCCTCCGCGCTCAGGGTGCTGAAGGCCCGCCTGCTGGACCTGCAACGGCAGGAGCAGGAGAAGAAGCTGGCGGAGCTTCGCGGGGAGCAAACTGAAATCGCCTGGGGGCGCCAGATCCGGTCGTACGTGCTCCATCCCTATCAGATGGTCAAGGACCACCGCACAGGGCACGAGACCGGCAGCGCCTCGGCCGTGCTCGAAGGGGAGTTGGACGGCTTCCTCGAGGCGTATCTGCGCTATGATATGGAGCAGCAAGCCAAGTCGCGAACCGCGTAGGGGCGACCCGATGGGTCGCCCAAGCGAACAGCTCACCCGGAGCCTGGTCGAGGGGTCTTGCGCGACAAGCCAGGTTTGCGCGGACCGCGCTCGGCCAACACTCCAATCAGGCAAGCCCTGCGCTTGCCAGGGAGGCGCCAAGATGGCGCGAACACGATGTTGGACGATGACAGGCGCGGCGCTGATCCTCGTTTTGAGCGCGTGCCTGGCCGCCGCTGAGGTCGTTGGCAAGGCGGCGGGGCCGCTCGATGCCAGCAAGGCGCGGGAGGCGGAGTCGTCGCTGGCCAATCTCGTTGCCGACGCCGCGCGGGCTTCGCTGAAGGCGGAGATCGCGCTGGTGCCGGCGAGCCAGTTGCGCGACGTGACGCTGCCGGCCGGAGATCTGACGAGAGAGACGCTGAGCAACGCGCTCCTCTACTCGGATGAGAAGATCGTCCTGGTCGAAGTCACGGGCGCGCAGATCCGCGCCGCGCTCGAGCGCGGCCTCTCCATGCTCCCAGGCAAACCCAACGCCGCCTTCCTCCAGGTGTCCGGTCTCGCCATCACCTTCCGGTCTGACGCGCCCGAGGGCCAGCGGTTACTCGGAGTACAGGTTGGCGGCTCGGCCCTGCTTCCCGAGCGGAAGTACAAGGCGGCGATGCCTTACTCGCTGGCAAAAGGAGCGCTTGGCTACTTTCGAGTCTTCGACGGCCTCAAGCCGACGGAGACCGGCCCCGCGATTGCTGACGCCGTGGTTGACCATGTCCGTGGCAAGACGATCTCCCCACAGAGCGGGCGGCTGAGGGACCTGGCGCTGCCGGCGGGGAAGTGATCGGCCAACCGCGACGCGCTGCTGGCGGGGAACTCCGAGCATGAGACCCAGAGCAAGCTTCCGAGACATCATCTGGCTGGCATTGCGGCTGACCAACATCGGGCTGCTGGTGTTCATCGCCACCACCACCGGCCTGCTTCTTGGGACCTACTCGGGCATCGCTGAGATCATCCCGAACGCGCGAGATCTCGGGGACATCCGCCCGGGCCAGGCTTCGCGAGTGCTTTCGGCGGAGGGCGAGTTGCTCGGACAGGTCAGCACTGAGCAGCGCCAGTTCGTCGAGCTGGAGAAGATCCCAGAGGCCCTTCAGGAGGCGGTGATCGCCACCGAGGACCGAGCCTTCTACAAGCACATCGGCATTGACCCCAAAGGGATCATCAGAGCCGGGCTGCACGACATCATCGCCCTCGGCCCGCGCCAGGGCGGCAGCACTATCACGCAGCAGCTCGCCAGAAGTGTCTACCTCACCCAGAAGCGGACTCTCACCCGCAAGCTCGCCGAGGTTGTGCTGGCGACGCAGCTCGAGCGGGCCTACACGAAGCCCGAGATCATGGAGCTCTACCTGAACCAGATCTACTTCGGCGAGGGCGCTTACGGGGTCCAGGTGGCGGCCAGAACCTACTTCGGCAAGGACGTGTCGGATCTCTCGCTGTCGGAGTGCGCGCTCCTCGCGGGCCTGCCGAAGCGGCCTGAGCACTACTCCCCTTTCAAGGACGAGCAGCGCGCGACCGATCGGCGGAACATGGTGCTGTCCATGATGGCGGACGAGGGGTACATCACTTCGGAGCAGGCGGTAAGAGCGAAGGCCGCTTCTCTCCGCTTGGCGAAGGACCGCAAGCCGCTGGGGCTGGCGACCTACCGGGCGCCATACTTCACGAACTACGTGCTGCGCGAGGTGGCGCGCGCCTACGGCCCTGACGCCCTCTACAAGGGCGGCATGACGATCTACACAACGCTCAACCTGGAGATGCAGGAGGCGGCGGAGGACGCAGCCAGGTGGGGGATCGAGTATGCCCATGGCCGGCGGTGGAACGTCGAGCAGATCGCGCTGGTGGCGCTCAACGCTCGGACCGGCGCGATCAAGGCGATGGTCGGAGGGCTCGACTACAAGACGAACCAGTACAACATTGTCATCCAGGGCCGGCGGCAGGCGGGATCGTCGTTCAAGCCCTTCGTCTACACCGCCGCGTTGGAGGCCGGCTACACGCCGAACAGCATCGTGAACGACTCCCCTGTCACCTATCGCGGGGCGGGCGGCAAGCCCTGGAGCCCGAGGAACTACGACGGCGGTCACAGCGGCCGAATCACTTTCAGGACCGCGCTGGCGAAGTCCATCAACGTCCCCGCGGTCAAGATCGCCGAGAAGGTCGGCATCACCTCGGTGATGGATACTGCCGAACGGATGGGGATCTACAGCCCGATGGAACCGTATCTGCCGCTCGCCATTGGCGCCTGCTCCGTGTCGCCGCTCGAGATGGCCTCAGCCTTCTCCGTGTTCGCCACCCGCGGGATGCGCACGGAGCCTTACGGCATCGCCAAGATCGTTGACGCAAGCGGGCAGACGATCTACGAGCATAAGACCGTCACCTGGCGAGTGCTCGACCAAGGCGTGGCCGAGCAGATGGTTGACATGCTCAGCGATGTCATCAAGCGGGGGACGGCGGCAGGGATACGCCGCCAGCTCAGCTTCCCCGCGGCAGGGAAGACGGGCACGACCAACGAGTACAAGGACGCCTGGTTCGTGGGATTCACCGATGACCTGAGCGCGGCCGTCTGGGCGGGGAATCTGCAGCCGTCCTCGATGGGGAGGGTGGCAGGAGCATCGCTGCCGGCTCCCGTGTGGGCGCGGTTCATGGTGAAGGCGCAGCCGATCATCGCCGCCGCCCAGGAACGCGAGGAGGAACGGGCCCAGGTTATCAAGGTGCGCGCCTCCGACCAGGGGGCGGAGGAGCAACCTCGGCCTTCCGGGGAACCGGCGAACAACGAACAGCAGCCTCAGGAGGACACCGCCACCAAGAGGATCTGCCCCACCACGGGGCTGCTTGCCGGGCCGAACTGCCCCAACCCGGTCGAGGTGACCTATGATGCGGAATCGGGAGCGGAGCCGCCCACGGAGGTCTGCAATGTCCATACCGGTTCGGATCAGGCGGCAGAGGAAGGGCCGGTCGTTGAGGAGCCCCGGCCCGCCAGGGACGAACGCGTGACATTGCCCATTTGTGCGATCACAAACAAGATCGCCACCGGGAGGTGTCCCCTGGTGGTGAACCGAACGTTCCGGGCCGACGAGGCGCCGACGGAGACCTGCGATCGGCACACGCGCGGGCAGCCCGGACTGTAAGGGGGAGGAACGGGGCCATGACCAAGGAGTTCCGCATCGGACGCGTCCTGGGGATCGAGATCTCGATAGACTATACCTGGTTCATCATCTTCTTCATCGTGGTGGCTGCGCTATCCACCGGATGGTTTGCGCACTATCTGCCGAACGTCGCTCCCGGCGTCCGGTGGCTGGTCGCGGGGCTTACGACGGTTCTCTTCTTCGCCAGCGTGCTGCTGCACGAGCTGTCCCATTCCGTTGTGGCGATCCGGTCCGGCATGAGCGTGAGCGGCATAACTCTGTTCCTCTTCGGGGGCGTTTCCAAGCTCACGGATGAGCCGAAGTCCCCGGGCATCGAGCTGAGAATGGCGATCGCCGGCCCGCTGACCAGCCTCGTGCTGGCCGGTGTGTTCCTCGGGCTATCGGTTGTTCTGCAGGCTAGCTCGGGTGACATCCTCGCAACGGTGTTCCGGTGGCTCGGGATCACGAATGGCTTCCTCGCCGCGTTCAACCTGCTGCCCGGATTTCCGCTGGACGGCGGGCGAGTGCTGCGCGCGGGGCTGTGGAAGTGGTCGTCCAGCCTGGGGGAGGCCACCAGGATCGCCTCGACATTCGGCCAGGGCCTGGGGATCCTGATGATCATCGGCGGGATTCTGATGCTCTTCAGGGGCGGCGGGTTCGGCAGTCTGTGGCTAGCGTTCATCGGATGGTTCCTGATGCAGGCGGCGCAGTCGAGCTACCAGCAGTTGATGCTGCGGCAAGCGCTGACCGGCGTGCCAGTCAGTCGCATGATGACGGCCGAGGTGGACGTCGTCCCGGCAGATATGACCTTGGATCAGGTAGTGCACGACTACATCATGGCCCGCAACCATCCCGCCTTCCCGGTGATGGAGGACGGACACGTCGTGGGTCTGCTCTGCATCAACGAGGTGCGCGGGGTGCCGCGGGAGGACTGGCCGCGGGTGACCGCCCGCCAGGTTGCGGTCGGGCTGTCGGAGCGCAACACGATCGCCCCCGCGGCCGACGCCTGGGACGCGCTGATAAGGATGAGCCAGGAGAACTGCGGGCGGCTGCTGGTTACCGAGGGCGACGTCTTGCGCGGCATCCTCAGTCGCACCGACATCATGCGGCTCATGCGAAGCAGGTTGCAGTTGGGGGTCTGAGGCGCCTTCGCGCCAGCGGGATATGAGTCGCCCGTGGAAGATGGCTCTGCTGACCGCACTCCTGGTGCTCGCAGTCTTCTTTGCGCGCAGCAGGATTCCACTAACAGCCGTGTTTCCCCTGGATCGGACCAAGCTGCCACCTTCTTCGCTGCCAGCCCAGTCACCGACACCCGGCGAGCGAGTCGTTGTCATCCACAAGGCCGAGCGCGTGCTCGGGCTGTACGTAGGTGGGCGGCTGGTCGAGGCTTACCCGATTGGCCTGGGGGCCCACCCGGAGGGGCATAAGGAAAAACAAGGTGACAGACGCACACCGGAGGGCCTTTACCACATCTGCACGCGCAACGCGCGCTCGCAGTTCCATCTCTTCCTGGGTATCTCGTACCCGAAGAAGGGCGATGCCGACCTCGCCCTCCGGGGACGACGCATATCGCCGGAAGAGCATCGCGCTATCACTGAAGCGATCGGGGCAGGCCGTCAGCCGCCGTGGGATACCGCCCTCGGAGGAGAGATCGGGATACACGGAGGCGGGGCAGACAGGGACTGGACTCTGGGGTGCATCGCGCTCGAGAACGACGCGGTCGAGCGCCTCTGGGACACTCTCAAGATCGGGGACCCGGTGTTGACCGAGCCGTGACTGGCGGGTTCAGGGCTCCGCTAACCCCACGAGTTCTCGTATGGCTCACTCGCGACCCCCCGCTCCGTGACGATCCCGGCGATCAGCTCCGCCGGCGTAACATCGAATGCCGGATTGAACGCCCTTACGCCACTGGGCGCGACGGGATAGCCGCCGTAGCTCCGGACCTCGTCAGGGTCGCGCTCCTCTATCGGTATCTGCGAGCCGTCTGCCAGCGATAGGTCCACGCTCGACATCGGCGCGGCCACGTAGAACGGGATGCCGTGGTGCTCGGCGAGCACGGCGAGCGAGTAGGTTCCGATCTTGTTGGCTGAATCGCCGTTCCGAGCGATGCGGTCGGCCCCGGTGATGACCAGGTTGACCATGCCTCTCTGCATACACGTTGCAGCCATCCCGTCGGTGATGAGAGTCGCCGGTATCCCGTCGTGCATCAGCTCCCACATGGTCAGACGAGCGCCTTGGAGCAGCGGGCGCGTCTCGCAGGCAAGCACGCAGAGGGGATTGCCCTGCCGATGGGCCGTGCGGATGACCGCCAGCGCAGTGCCTTCCCCGCCAGTGGCGAGCGAGCCAGTGTTGCAGATGGTGAGCACCGTGGCGCCTTGAGGAATCAGCGGCGCGCCATGCTCACCGATCAGGCGGCAGGTGCGCGCGTCTTCCTCGTGGATCGCCCGCGCCTCTGCCAACATCCCTTCGGCCGTAGCTCCGGACTCGGCGAGAGCTACCGTGCGGTCAATCGCCCAGAAGAGGTTCCGCGCCGTCGGCCTGGTCGCGCGGAGCAGCTCGGCCGCCCTTGCCACGCGCTGCTTGACCGAGCCTTCGTCACCGCGCGCGGCGAGCGCAATGCCGTACGCGGCAGCGATGCCGATCAGAGGAGCGCCTCGCACGCGGAGGTCCTTGATGGCATCAGCCACCTGTTCGACGCGCTCGCAGCGGAGATAGGTCTCGCAATGCGGAAGACGCGTCTGATCGAGGATGACCACCTGGTCATGCACCCATCGGATTGGGCGTATGCTCTGTGCTGTCATTGCTGTCAACGAACCAGCGCTGAGGTTAGCACGCGACCGTGAACTCCTTGCGACTTCCCCGCGTCGAAACGGTATAATCGAGCAAGCTCACCGGGCCGCGCCGGCCCGGTCGAGGCCCCGCCATGCGCATGCAGCCGTGCCCCCACTGCGGGGCGCAGAACAGCGTCAAACGCACAACGTGCTATCAGTGCCAGCAATCGCTGAAGGCTGAACCGTCTCAGGCGGAACACGCTGCGCCTTCTTCGCGCTGGGAGGCGATCGAGCGACCCGGCCAACAGCGGTGGCAGGAGCCCCTCGACTCAGCTCGGGATGAACAAGCTCCTGTCCAACGTGGAGCGCCGAGCCCGGCTCAAGCACACGCTTCGTCGGCGGAACAGCAGCTCCCTGCCGCTGCGGCGCCGACACCGCGGCGCTACCTCCCCGCGCCGCGCCGCGCGCTCGGGCATATTCGCACGATGGGGGTCTTCTTCCGAGAGCTGTACGCCCTCACCCGCGCCGGCATCGCCATCGCGCCAGCCTGCCGCGAGCTCGAGCGGCGCGGGCCGGCGAGACTGCGGGCGATGGCGCGGGACATGGCGCTCGCGGCGGAGGCTGGCCGGCCCGTCTCATCGGCGATGGAGGCCCACGGGAGCCTGCTCTATCCCTGGCACCTGGGGGTCATCCGCGCCGCCGAGATCGGCGCCTTTCTGCCGGAGGCCTTCGAGCAGATCGCCCGCGCCTACGAGACCGAGTGGGAGACGCGCTCGGCACTGAGACTGCGGCTGTTCTTCTACGTCGGCCTCGGCCTGCCAGCGGTGCTGCTCGCCGCGCCGCTCCTCCTGACGGTCGCCCAGCCCATCCCGCGGGATGGCTGGACGCCGCACTTGGTCATCGCTACGGTCATCCGCTTCTTCCGGACGGTCTCGCTCCCGATCGCGCTGGGCTTGGCCGCGTTCGTGCTGGTCTGGCAGGTACTGCAATCCACCGCCTGGTTCCAGGGGGTGCAGCAGCGCGTCGTGATCCGTCTGCCGGTCGTGGGCGGCGTGGCGCGGGCGGCCGCGCTCGACCGGTACCTGGCGACACTGGGGCTGATGCTGCGGGGCGGGCTGCCGATTGCGCAGGCCGCGGAGGAGGCGGCAGTGGCCGCTGGCAATGCCGCCATCTCGCCGAAGCTGCTGGCCCTGGTCCCGGCCCTTCGCCAGGGACAGCCGCTCTCGAACCTGCTCGCGGAGACCCGCATCTTCAACGCAGAGACGCTGAACATGGCCGCCACCGGGGAGGTGTCCGGCGCGCTGCCGGATATGCTGGCGAGGGCGGCGGGATACTACCAGCAAGAGAACGAGGTGAAGCGGCGCATCCTGCTGCGGCTCGCACAGATCCTGTTCGGCGTGCTGTGGGTGGTGGTGCTGGGCGGGCTGTTCCTGCTTGGTGTGAGGATCTACTTCGGGTTCGCGTTTCGGACCTATGAGTGGATGATGGAGGGGTTCGCATGAGACTTAATGTCAACAACATGTGCTTCGCGTGCGGCGCGAGCAACCCGATCGGGCTAAAGCTCCAGTTCCGGTTCGAGGGCGAGGACTACGTGACCGAGTTCGAGGTGAAGCCCGAGTATCAGGGCTGGACCGGGATCGTGCACGGAGGGCTGCTGGCGACGGTGCTGGACGAGGTGATGGCCCGCTTGCTCTGGGAGAAGGGGCTCAATGCGATCACCGGCCGGCTCACCGTTCGCTACCACCAACCTCTCTCGATTGGCGACAGGGTGCAGGTCCGCGGCCGCATCAGCAAGCAGCGCCCTCCGGTAGTCGAGACCACGGCCGAAGCGATGAAAGACGACGGCACGGTGGCCGCCGAGGCAACGGCGGTGAGTATGGAGGTGTGAGCGGACCGTGAGAGGGAAGAGCGAGGCCAGAGCGAGAAGGCGCGAGACCCTGGTAGGGTTGCTGCGCAGCGGTGGGAGGGTGCCTCTCTTCGGACAGCCTCGCGCCTGGGGCATGGCGCTTGGCATGTTGACGGCCTTGAGCGTGTTTGCGTTCGAGGCGTGGCTTCTCCTCAGATCCGAACACCACTGGGCAGAGAGCACCGTCTCTCTTCTGATCTCGGGCACGGTGTTCCTTGAGCTGGCCTACGAGTGGGGCAAGGCCAGGCATCACGGCCTCCGCCTGGGTGACCGGCACCTGGAGACGTGGGACTGGCTGGGCAGGTTGCGCCTGCTTGCATACGACGACATCCAGGCGGTGCGTGCGAGACGGCACTTCCTGACTTGGATCCTCAGCGTCTATCGCACAACTGAGGACGGCAGCGCGGCCTGGCACCGAATCATCTCGTACCCACCGAGGGGTGAGTGGCTCGTCATCGCTGCCGCACGCGAGATCGTGCGGCGATGCGGTCTGGTTGAGAGGTCGGCGGACCTCTGGGTTCGGTCGCCGGTGGACGAGCTGCCTGAGCCCGTGAGCTGGGAGTGACCCGCGCATCAGCTCGCCTGACCTCGCGACGAACGGGCTCGGCTCAGTCTGCGTAGAAGTACGGGCGCAGTTCGTCGGCCGGGATGAAGCGAGCGGCTTGCCGGAACAGGGCACGCGCAGTGCCCGTGTCCAGCTCGCTGTGTGTGGGAACCGTCACCACCTGCCGCTCGCCAGCCTCAGTGATCCGCACCAACTTGGCGTGACTGCCCCTCTGCGAGACCATCTCGAAGCCGAACCGCCGGAGGGCAGCGATCGCCTCACTGCCGGACATCCGGCGCAGTCTAGGCATGGACCGGCTGAACCTCCATGCTGACGACGACGACAGGCGAGGGAGCGAGACCAAGCTGGGCAAGGTCCTCCCCTTCCAGATGCAGTGAAACCGCCTCCCGCAGATTCGCGATGGTATCGTCCAGCGTCTCGCCTTGGGTCACGACGGCAAGCTCGACACACTCGGCGACGAAGCCCCCTTGCTCACCGGGCCTCACGACCGCGTGAATGGCGTGCTGAAGCTCGCGCATTGGCACTCCCTTCGTCTCCACCCCGAGCATTCTACCCGCTTGGCGCGACCCTGTCCACGCCAGCGGATGATCGGTACATGACCGCTAATCCTACCTGACGCCACCGCCACCTGCAGGGAGCCTATATCAGGCGCACACCGTCAAGCGGGCTTGCCGGCCTGTGGCGGCCGTACGCAAGTCCTCCGGCCGTGTCCCTGTGCGCGCGCTCGTCCGCCCCGCCCTTCCCCCGTCCGACCTGTCCAACCCCCCTCCCTTTTGGGAACGCCGCCCTCCATCAGCCGCCCAGCAGCCCCGCCACCGCCGCCACCAGTTCCCCCGCCGATGAGACCACCACGTCGGCTTC
>Ga0315291_10003592_pt1 | contig 20046 bp, 17 predicted proteins | sample YL17G12_20_MG_FD_203070 | JGI IMG/M metagenome (GOLD analysis project Ga0315291, IMG submission 203070) | Sediment microbial communities from Yellowstone Lake, YNP, Wyoming, USA - YL17G12_20 | ecosystem: Environmental > Aquatic > Freshwater > Lake > Sediment | place: USA: Wyoming | collected...
CCTCACCCCATTTACCCGGGATTCCCCCCCCCCCCCCCCCAAAAAAATGCGCCTAGGTTCTTATGGAAACGGCCCGATGATTTTCCAGGGGCACAGCGCAGGAACCGGAGAGGAAGCCATGGACAATCGGGAAAAAACGCTTTACAACCAGATCCATCCGGCGAAACTGGCAACCGACATAGGTTCGACAGTCCCGGGCTTGTACCTGCTCTGGCAGCGCGACCTCGTTTTCGGCCTCATAGTGCTCTTTGTGCCTGCGGTCATTGCCTCCTTCTTGCTCATGCGCTACTCTGATTTGGAGAAGTACAGGCGATCAGCACTTGGCAGCTACGTCGCCAGGTACATGACCGGGGCGATGCAGGCCCTCCGGCTCCTCGGGCTTCTGATCGTGATGGCGGGAGCATGGTTTCATATCGTGGCGTTCTTTCCGTTGGGCCTGCTCGTCGTCATCTTGGCCTGGACTAGAGGCTTGATCATCCCAAAGTAAGTGCCGGGGATATTCAGAAGGAGCATTTGGTGTCAATCCCACGCACATCAGTCACCCACCGGACCGATCCCGATCGGTCATAGGTCCTGGAGGCTGACAAATATCTCCATCAACAACGATCCTGGAACATCATTTCCGTCTTCGATATTCGTCTTCCAGCAATGCGTAGAAATAGAGGTCGTGCCATTCGCCGTTGGCCAGCCGGGCCTTGCGCATCACGCCCTCCCTCTTGAACCCGCACTTTTCCCAGACCCGGATGCCCCTTCTGTTGAACACGAAGGTCATCAGCTCCAGCCGGTGCAGGCCCAGCTCCTCGAACGAAAACCCCAGCAGGAGCTCCATCGCCTTGGTGCCGTAACCCTTCGACCACTCCTCCTTCTCGCCGATGAGGATGCCCACGTCCCGGCAGATCTTCTGGGAGAGGTACAATTCCTCAAGATGGGTGTACCCTATCAGCACGTCATCGCTCTTCCTGACTATGCCGAAATAGATGACGCTTGGGCTCTGGAGCTTCTTTTCGAGCCACATCGACCAGTACTCCTCCGACCCGGTCCGGGTCAGGGAGATCATGGTCATTATCTCCTTGTCGTCGTGCCACCTGGCGATGGACTTGACATCGGCAATGCCCAGCGGCCTGAGACTGATATTGTTGCCATGCAGCGCCTTGGCCTTCAGTTCCATGGCTCACTGCTAGAGTTCTCATTGAATTTAGGGTTTGCGTTTCATCGGGACGCTGTCCCCGCACGTTGCCCGGGGCGTTTTCCCCCGTCACAATCTTTAGATATCCGCCGTCCCATTGTCGATACGGGTGTGGGAGCCATGGTCGGGTTCTTCGAGCGGATGAGCCGCGGGTGGTACCTTACTAAAGTGAGCCTGAAGATACTGCGCGAGGAAAAGCAGCTTTTGCTGCTCCCGGTCGTTTCCGGCATCACATTGGGCCTCGTGGTGCTCAGCTTCGTCATCGGCCTTGTCGGATTGATGTTCTGGACCAAGGTCGTCACCTCGCAGGGCTCGCTGGGAACCGTACTCATGATCATACTGGGCTTCCTGTTCTACGTCGTGACCTATTTCATCGGCATCTACTTCAACGCGGCATTGGTCCACTGCGCCACCATCAAGCTCCAGGGCGGGAAACCGACCCTGGGCGACGGCTTTAGAAAGGCAAACGAGAGCCTGAAGCTGATATTCATGTGGGCGGTGGTCGCCGCAACGATCGGCATGATAATTAGGGCCATCCAGGAGAGGCTGGGAATACTGGGCAAGATAATCGGCGTGATAGCCGGAATCGCCTGGTCCATCGCCATCTACTTTGCCGTCCCCGTGATAATCTACGAGCGGCTCGGCCCCTGGGCGGCGGTCAAGCGCAGCACCCAGATAATGCGGGCCACCTGGGGCGAGTCGTTGGCCGGCAATTTCGGGATGGGCATCATCTTCGGGCTGCTGGCGCTCCTGGGCATTCCACTCATAATCGCCGGGATCTATATCGGGGCCGTCACCGGGAACTTCTGGGTGATCGTCGGGTTCGTCATCGGCACCATAGTATACTGGCTGACGCTGGCCGTGTTCGCCGCCGCGGCCGAGGGCATACTCCTGGCAGCGCTCTACCGCTACGCTGTCTCGGGCCAGGTCTCGCCGGGATTTGGCCAGGCGATGTACACAAACCCGTGGGCAGCCGCCGCCTACTACCAGCCGCCGCCGCCGACGCGGCCGGCATACTGAGGAACGGACGGCGGACGGCGTACGGCGGGCTGCTTGCGGCGGATCGTGCATGAAGGACGTGGTGCGGCGGGAGCGGCTCGAAGGACTGTCGGCCGGCAGGTAATATGGAGGCATGTAAAATGGCATGGAAGAACCGGGCGATGATACTGTTTGCATCCGGACTGTTGCTGATCGCGCTCTCGACCGCGAACGTCCTGGGCGCCGTGGACCCCGACCGGATCGTGTTCAATGAGATGGGCGATCCCATCACCGGTAATGTCGAGCTCGATCTCAAGAACAACAATATTACCACGATAGCCTACAACGTCTACGACGCCGACAACGACCCCATCGGGACGAAAACGAGCTGGAGCTGTACCGGACAGGACGTGGTGAACATCACGGAAATGAACGCCGGCCAGACCTTCAGGGTCATTGCGCTCAAGGTCGGCACCGCCGTGCTCACCGTCAGATCGCAGGGCGACACGAAGAACCTGACGAAATCGTTGAACATCACGGTCAAGGCGCCCGCGCCGGTCCCGCCCACCAAATTCACCAACAGCACCAACACCACGGCGGCCAAGAAAGGGTTCATTCCCGGCTACGAGGCGCTGCCGGCGCTGGCGGCAACGGGACTGGTCCTCGTGGCGGCCTTCAGGAAACGGCGCCGGTGAGGGCTACGCCTTCTGGCGATTGGCTACACGGGCTCTTTTTCCTTCCTTCGGAAAAATAGCCACCCTCCGGCCGCCGCGGCCGCCAGCACGACGACGAGGACAACAGCGACCAGCGCCATCGACGTCCCGTCCCCGCCTGCCTGCTCTTCCGTTGAGACCTGTATGTCGAACGACTGGGAGACCGTGTCGATGCCGTCGGATACGGAGACCTCGACGTGGTTCTTTCCCTTCTGCAGCTTGGTGGGGGTCCACGCCAGCCGCCCTCCGGGCTCCAGTGTCATGCCTTCGGGCCCTTTCGCCAGCGCCATCGTCACGACCGCGCCGGCGTCGGCGTCCGCCCCGTAGAGCTGGTAGGTGTAGGGATTGCCGACAATGGCCTTCGTCTGGGGCTTGCTGGTGAAGGCCGGCAGGCTGTTTTTGACGACCCGGAGGTCGTAGCTGAAGAAATCGAGATCGATGCCGTCCGTGACGCGGACGCGGACGCTGAAATTGCCCTCGACCGGGGAGGGCCAGCCGACCAGGCCCGAGGTGGCGTTGACGGCCATGCCCGCCGGCCCGGCGTCCAGGGAGAAGACCAGTTGTTCGTTGGGGTCGGGGTCCTGCGCCCGGAACTGGCAGAAATATGCCTTGCCCGCGTAGCCCGTCTCGTTGAGCGGGGAGGGCGCCTTCACGGACGGGGGCCGGTTGTCGTTGACCACCGTCACGCAGAAAGCCTGGACGGAGAAGAGCCTCCCGTCCGAGACGTTGATGACGACGTTGTGCGCCCCGAGCTGCGAGATCGACGGCACCCAGGAGACGGCGCCGGCGGCGCTGACGGCCATCCCGGCCGGGCCCGCGTCCAGACCGTACGAGAGAGCGTCGCCTTCGGCGTCCGCGGCCGAGAGCTGGTAGGTGAGGTTCCGGCCCAGCTGGGCTCTCGGCGGCGGCGTGGAGGTGATGACCGGCGCGTCGTTGACTGGCGTCACGGTCACGGTGAACGCCGGGGTCTGAACGCTCTGGCCCCGGCTGTCGGTGGCGTTCACGACTACGGATGCACTCCCGGTCCAGTTGGCCGCTATCGCCCGGGCCGTGAGGAAGGTGCCGTTGAAGCTCACGATGACCTTCGACGGGTCCGAGTTGCTGACCAGGGAGAATACGGGCACCGGGTCGATGTCGTCGGCGAACCAGCCGCGGAGGTCGGCAAGGTGCTGGTCGGAGCCGTCCTCCGGTAGCTGCAGGTCCGCCGGGACCGGCCCGGTCAGCACGGGCGCCTGGTCTATGACGGCCACGAGCGACGAAAGGCGCAGCCGGCCCCAAGACGACGCACTCGCGACCAGCGGCACCTCGACGGTGCCGGCAGGCTTGCCGGCGAGGAACTCGCGCATGGCGTAGCGAAAATCGGGCAGCCGCAGGGTGAGGTCATAGGTGATATTGAGCGAATCTATCTCGAGAACGCCATTGCCGAGGGCCAAAAGGTCCAACGAGAGCTCGGCCATCCGGACGCCGTAGCGGTCCGGATAGGCCTCGGGGACGGCCGCCAGGGCGGCGTTGAACGCCCCGGCCGGGAGCTGCGCGGTGACGGCGCTGAACACCTTCCCGTCGCTGGTCCATCCGCCGGCGCCGGCTATCTGGACCCTCACGCTGTCGACGAGGTTTCGGTGCCATGTGTCCGCCGTCCAGTTGAGGGACATGATGTCGAAACCGTTGTCGTTGCGGATCAGTATAGGCCAGCTGCCATTGTCGTATTCGGGGGCGGAGAACTCGGCCCCCCAGGCGCCGGAACCGTCCGGGCCGGAGAGCGCCGTGCCGTTGACCGAGAGGTTTCCGAAATCGGGGGCGGTGAGGTTCGATCTGACCAGGGCGCGGAAGGCAAGGTCCGCTCCCGTCAGAGGCACGGGCGTTCCGGAGGCGGAGCCGCTGCCGGGATAGGCCCAGGCCGAGCCGCCGGCGTAGGCGTCCAGGGAATTGGAGCCGAAGCGGTAGGAGTTCTCCGTCGAGGTCCCCTGGTTCCCGGCATAGACGACCACGGCGTAGGTCGTGTTGGCCTTCACGACGCAGTCCTGGAAGGAGAACGGGTTCCAGGCGCCCGCCGCGGACGACGACTGAGGGGCGAAGAATGTGTTGGATATCCGGTTGGAGGTCGGGGTCCCGCTCGGGTCCACCGTGCGTATGTGGCCTGACAGCGCGCCCGGCGTGCCGACTATCTGGGAGATGTAGAGCTGGACCTCGACCATCTCGCCGTCCGTGGCCACCGTGAAGGTCTGGGCCAGCGACTGGCGAACGCCGGCGAAGCCGCAGAACTGGGTGTCGGCGGCGTCCTCCTGGCCCTGGTCGACGACCGTCTTCGTTCCGTTGAGGAGGCGCGCGGTGGCGTTGATGCCGGTGGCGTTGGAGGCGATGCCCGTGAGGTTCTGGTAGAGAGTCCCCTTGCCCGGGACGACGTTGTTGCGCCAGGAGCCCGAGGCGAAGACGGGCTCGGTGGGCGTCCCGTTGAGCCCGAGCGTCGCCGAATTGACATTGGCCTCGACGGGCAGCGAGAGCTGGAGCCGGGCGCCGGATTCGCCCGCCACGGGAAGGGTGAGGTTGACGGTGCCGTCCGAGAAGATGTCCTGCCGGCCGAAGGCGCCGTAGGAGGCGTTGAACTCCCAGTCGACGGTGCCGTCGGAGCCGATGTCTATCGACGGCCCGAGCGGGGCCGGGCCGGAAACTGTCGAGACGTTGAGCGAGCCGCGCCAGGCGACGCCGGGGTACTGGACGGGGAATTTTGCGGATGCGGAGAATGCCGGCGACGCAAGCTCCAGCTCGACGGAGGCGGCGCCGCCCGCAAACTCGGTGGATGTGGTCGAGAGGCCGGGCGCGGCCAGAAGCGGAACCAACAGGGCAAGCGATGCCAGAATTGCGCCGGACCGACCCATGAAAGCACCCCATGCGCGGGTACTTATGTATCCGGCCGGCCGTATATGAAATTGTCGCGGGCGGGAAGCGGACGGCGGACTGCGTACAGCGGACAGCGGACAGCGGACGGCGGACGGCGGACTGCGTACAGCGGACAGCGTACTGCGGACAGCGTCTCACGCCGCAAGCTGTACGCCGCACGCTGTACGCTGTACGCCGTACGCCCTCACTTGAACAGATACCCGCCGGCCTCGAGGTCAGATTTCCTTATGAGCACGTCGTTGCCGGCGACCTCGCTCGGGAGGTTCGCCGGGCAGCACTGGAGGATCGTCGTGGCATTCAGGTTCCCCCGGTTAAGCTCGTCGATGGGGTAGGCCTTGTTGCACCAGTTGCAGACGATATTTCTGCCTTCCTGCCTCTCGCCCAGGTCCTTCCTGTAGCAGCAGTAGGCGTTGTCGAAGGCGGTGCGGACCTGCCCGTCACTACCGAGGACAGCGAAGAAACGGAGCGTCTTTCCAGTTGCGTTCCACTTGTAGAATTTGGCCGTGTCCGTTACGGACGAGGCCGTGATGGACACATGGGTCTGGTTGTAGTCCTGGACCCGGCCCCCCAACGGCCTGGCCGGCGGTTTGGGGCTCCCTTTCAGCGTGATGACATATGTTCCCGCCACGACGAGCACGGCCGCAAGCAGGATGGCGGACGCCATCAGGTACTTCTTGCGCCGGGCGCCTCTTTCCGCGGCAACACGGACCTTCTCGCGGCGCTGCCGGGCCCAGGCGCCGCTGCCGTCCTTCTCGCCGCTCACTGGAACAGGTATCTTCCCGCCTCCAGGTCGGCAACAAGGATGAGGATTCTTGGACCGTCCATTATCGTCGGCAGGAACGCCGGGTGGCAGCCGGTCCGGTTGCAGCCCGAGGCCGTTATGTTGTCGATGGAAAAGGGCATGTTGCAGCAGTTCTCCACCATGACCGCGCCCTCCTGCCTGAACCCCGCATGCTTCTTGTAGCACTTCGGGCAGTTGTCGAGCGCGGCGTGAACGGTCCCGTTGGCGTCGGCGACGGCGAACAGCCGCATCACGGTGCCGGTCAGGTTGTACTCGAACCAGCGCGCGCTCTCGTTCACGGAGGACAGCGGGAGCTGGACCGCCGTGTCGTTGTAGGGGGTTATGCCCAAGGTGTCCACCTCCGTTTTGAAGAGGCTTATCCCGGCCGCCAGGTCGGATTTGCGGATGATGATGAGTCCGTTTTCGACGGTACCGGGAAGGAATGCCGGATGGCAGCCGGTGAGGTTGCAGCCGTCGGCGGTGATGTTGTCGATGGGGAACGGCATGTTGCAGCAGTTCTCCACCATGGCCGCGCCCTCCTGCCTGAACCCCGCATGCTTCTTGTAGCATTTGGGGCAGTTGTCGAGCGCGGCGTGCACGGTCCCGTTGGGGGAGGTCACGATGAAGAAGCGGACCATCGCCCCGCTGACGGTGTAGTCGTACCAGGTGGCGTTGGCCCCGACGGATGAGAGGGGTATCGCGACGGTCGTGAGGTTGTGGTCCGCCACCACGCCGGGCCCGCACTCCGGACGGAACATGAACGCCTTGGCAAGCAGGTCCGACTTGAGTACGATGACCTTGTCTCCCTCGACGTGGCTGGGCAGGTATTCCGGGTGGCAGCCCGTGAGGCCCGGCGCTATAGCGTTCACGGAAAACGGCATGTCGCAGCAGTTCTCCACCAGCATGTTGCCCTCCCAGCGGAAGCCCTGGTGGCTCTCGTAGCACATCGGACACTCGTCGAAGGCGGTGTGGACCGCACCCGTGCCGTCGAGCGCCGCGATGAAGCGCACCCGGGCGCCGCTCAGGTTGTACTCGTACCAGGCCGGGGTGCCGCCGAGAGACGCAAGCGGGATGGCTATGGTGGTAAGGTTGAAGTTCTCCACGGCCCCGATGCCGGCAGGCGTGCGGAAGAGATAGGCCCCGGACAGGACCGCGGCCTTGGGTATCATGACCCGCCCGCCCTCGATTCGGCAGCTCAGGCCGACGGGGTGGCAGCCGAAAGTATCGGTGCCTATTGCGCTTATCGGGATGGAACGGTTGGTGCGGTTGTCGAACATCATGTCGCCCTGCTGGTGGAACCCGAGCCCGCTTGCGAAGCACTCGGGGCAGGCGTCGAAGGCGGCGTGGACCGTCCCGTTTTGGTCCTTGACAACGAAGAGACGGACCTGCGTGCCGCTGCTGTTGTAGGTGAAGAACGCGGCGTTGGCGCCGACCGACGAGGCGGGTATGGAAAGGTGCGTCGTGTTATACTCGGACATCGTGGCTGGCATCGCGGGGACCGCCGGGGGCCAAAGGGAATCGCGGCCCAGATATATGCCGGCGGCGGCGACCGCCAGTATCGAGGCGACTACGGCGATCGCCGCGAGCGCCTTGAGGCTGGCCCTTGGTGCCGGCGCGGGGTTCAGGCTGCCTGGGGCGCTCTCATCTTCCAAATCTTCGCTCATGTTCCTCCCACCTTTTTCAGCCTGTCCTTCTTCGTCGCGGGCCGGGGGCTGGCCGGCCGGTCGCGCTCCGGCCCCGGGCGCTCCTGCGCCAGGATGGCCGACGATGAATCCGAAACGAGCTTGGCGTCCACGAGCCGAAGCAGCCGGTCGCTCCGCGAGGCGACCTCGTTGCTGTGGGTGACCATGACTACGGTGTGGCCGTCGGCGTTGAGCTTTTCCAGAAGGTCCAGCACCTTGCGGCCGTTTTCCGAGTCGAGGTTTCCTGTCGGCTCGTCGGCAAGCAGCAGCCGCGGCGCGTTCACCAGCGCCCGGGCGATGCAGACGCGCTGCTGCTCCCCGCCCGAAAGCTGCGTGGGCCGGTATCCCAGCCGGTCCGCCAGCCCGACCTCCTCGAGGACATGACGGGCGTCGTTTTCGTCCACCACGCCGGAGAAGTACTGGGCCATGAGAACGTTCTCGAGCGCGCTCAGGTACGGGATGAGATGGTACTGCTGGAAGACCAATCCTATGTTCTCGCGCCTGAACTTAGTAAGCCTTTCCTCGCCCAGTCCGGTTATCTCGGTGTCCCCTATCTTCACGCTGCCGGATGTGGGCGAATCCAGGCAGCCGAGTATGTTGAGCAGTGTCGTCTTTCCGGAGCCCGACGGGCCCATGACGCTCACCCATTCGCCCCCCGAGACGGAAAAGGACACGCGGTCCAGGGCGGTCGTGCGCTCGTCGTATTGCTTCGTGAGCTTTCTCACCCGGATGAGCTCCGCCGCGTCAACCACCCCTGAGAACGGAGGCGGGCCCGATGGCCAGCGCGCGCCATATCGGCAGGGCGCTGGCCGCCGCCGCGACCAGTATGGAGAGCGCCATCGTCAGCGGCAGGACCGCGGGCTGGAACGTCGCCGGCCACCCGAACACCCTTTCTTCGATGACCATGCCCAGCGCCAGCCCGGCCAGGGCGCCAAAGAGGCCTCCGGCCGCTCCCACCAGCGACGCTTCGGCCAAAAACATCGAGGCCACCCTCCGGCGGCCGGCCCCGACCGCCTTCATGATGCCTATCTCCCGACGGCGTTCAAGCACGCCGGTGGACATGGTGGCGGCCACGCCCAGCGCCGTCGCCCCCATCGCCACGGCCGCAATCATGGTCACCAATGACCCGGTCTGCCGGATGAGGTCCGATTCCGATTTCGAAAGCTGCAGACGGCTCTTGGCCTCTACCGACGGCAGGGCCGACTGGATCTCCCGGGCGATGTCCTCGGCGCTGGCCGGCGAGGTCAGGGCGCTGACCTGCACGATGTGGACGAGGCCGGGCCGGGAGCTTAGCTCCTGGGCCGCGGCCAGGTTGGTAAATATCATGGTATCCTCAGTGCCGCCCGTGGTGGCTATCCCGGTCACGTTCAGCATGCGGGTCGAGGAGAGGCCCGTGGACGGGTTCTTGTAGGTGACCTTGAGCAGGGCGCCCGGGCGCAGGCTCATCATCTTTGCCAGGCCGGCGCCCACCATGCACCTGTCCGCGTCGCCGTCGGCAACCCAGCTGCCGCGGACGCCCCACGAGGATATCTTCTGCAAGCCGGTGGTCCATGCCTTCCCGTCGGGCCCGGTGAGGTTCGCCTCCGGGTGGGCGAAATAGGTCCCGGCGAGCACCGTGTTGACGTTCTTGCCGTAGGCAAAGGCCAATACCAGCTGGTAAAGGAACGGGGCATACCCCACGATGGAATCGCCGCTTGCTGGCAGTCTCTTTATGGTCGAAAGGTCGCTTTCGTTGATGTAGCCCTGCTCCGTTATCGAGCCGAACGAGATGCCCGGCAGGCCCACCTCGATGGTGTCCGACCGGGGCGCGACCACTATGTTGGGGCCGAAGTTGCGAAACTCCCTGGCCAGGTTGTCCTCGAACGAAAAGGAGACGCTCAGCATCGCCGAGGCGGCGGCGGCGCCCGCCAGCACGGCCAGCACCGCAAGGGCCACCCGCGCCTTGCGGGCCGCCATCGACCTTCCCACCAGCCTGCGGAACATGCGGTCAGTCACCCCTTAGCACGACGGCCGGACGGATTCGAAGGGCCCGGCGCACCGGCAGCGCGCTGCCGGCCACCGCCACGGCCACGGACAGCCCGAGGCAGAGCAGCAGGGCCGACGGCGAGAACGCGGCGGAGGCGCCGAACACCCTTTCGCCTATCAGCCCGGCCAGGCCGAGCCCGGCCGCGTATCCCGCCACCCCGCCCGTGAGGCCCATCGCGGCCGCCTCGGTCATGAAGAGCGAGGCTATCCTCCATTTCCCGGCGCCCACCGCCTTCATGACGGCTATCTCCCTCTGGCGCTCGATGACGCCGGAGGTGAGCGCGGTCATCACGCCCAGGATGGAGGCGGCCAATGCCGCGGCCGAGACCAGGAGCATGAGGTTGTCCAGCTTGGACAGCACCGAGCTTTCGGATGTGACGAGCTGGCGCACGCTCTTTGCCCGGACCGCCGGCATCGCCATCTGGATGTCCTTGGCTATTTCCTCCGCCGGGCAGGCGCTGCACAGCGCGCTGACGTAGACCGCGTGCACCTGGCCCGGCCGGGCGCTGAGCTCCTGGGCCACGGCCAGATTGACGAATATCTGGTCGTCCTCGTACCCGCCGGTCCGGACGATGCCCCGGACGACGAGGTCCCGTCTGGCCGAATGGCGCGTGGCGGGATTGCTGTAGTTGACAGAGAACGCGGAGCCCGGCTGAAGCCCCAGCTTGGCGGCGGCGGTGGCGCCGACCATGGCGCCCGCGGTGTCGTTGTCGCCGCTCACCCATTTGCCCTCGACATCCCACCAGGACGCAATGTACTGGAGGCCGGTGGTCCAGGTTGCGGAGACATTGGGCTCGACATGGGCGAAATAGGTCCCGGCGAGCGCCGCCTGCATGGAGCGGCCGCCGCCGGAAGCGGTGACCGTGACCACCTGGTAGAGGAACGGCGCGTAGCCCAGGACGTTCGGGCTGTACTTGCCTATCTTCTTTATGTGCCAGAGGTCGGCGTCCTTGATGAACCCCTGGTCAGTGACCGTGCCGAACGCCACGCCCGGCAGGCCGGTCTCGATGGAATCCGAATCGGGGAGCACGACGATGTTGGCCCCGAAGGACCTAAACTCCCGGGCCAGCCGGTCGTAGAGCGAATCGGAGATCGTGAGCATGGAGGTGGCCACGGCGGCGCCCACTATGACGGCCAGGACGGCCAGGGCGGTCCGCGCCTTCCGGCGCACCAACGAGCGGCCGACCATCCTAGCGAACACGATGCAACCTCCCTCTCGATGGAACTGGCATTGCGGCCGGCGAGCCGGCCCAGTGGCCAAAAGATGTTTTGGTCAAGGCCGTACGCTCCGGCGCGGCTTTTGGGTCCCGGCTCCGGTATGCCCCGGGACCCTTGTCATCCAACTGTCCCCCTTCCACGATGGACCAGCCCGCGAGATCGATTATCAAATTTCGTATATATATATAAAGGAACGCACAATTATGACCAATAAGTGATATGAAAAGCATTCTACGACCATCATAAATGCCAAATACTCGCATCCATTGAGAGTCCCCCGGAGAAGGATATCATGGTGGACACGGCCCCCTACGAAGTGCTCCAGAGGTTCGAGGACATCGAGGTGCGGAAATATCCGGCGCTGATAGTCGCCACCGTTTCCGGCCCCGGAGGCGACTCGGAGTTCGGGCACCTTTTCAGCTACATCACCGGGAACAACCGGACCAACCACAAGATAGCCATGACCGCGCCCGTGATAACTTCGGAGCGATTGGACATGACCGCGCCCGTCATCTCCGACAGGGAGACGATGTCGTTCGTGATGCCCCCAAAATACACGATGGAGACCATTCCCGAGCCGGCGGACCCCCGGGTGCGCATACAGGGGCTCCCGGCGCGCAAGGTGGCGACGGTCCGGTTCAAAGGCCGCGCCGGCGAAAGATCGGTCGAGCAGGAGACGGAGCTTCTCCTGTGCGAGGCGAAGAAGGCGGGGCTCACGACTGTCGGGAAGCCGTTCCTTATGCGATACAACTCGCCATTCACGCCCGGGTTCCTCCGGCGCAACGAGGTCGGGATAGAGGTGGCATGATCATCCGGACGCAGGAGGAACAATAAGAACTAAAAGGCCCCCGGGGGTGTGGATGGGAACGCTATAAACGGGGGGGAATCCGGCGTCCCGCGCCGGGGGCCCGGCATCGTCAGCTGAGGGCTTTCTTGAGCTCCTCCCTTCTTTCATGCACGATTCTGCGGAAACGGGACGGCTCGTCCCGGATTCTTTTTGCGGTCTCGGCGTCGCCGAGGTATTCGAGCCAGTCTGCGACCCACTTGGCCTCGTGGTGCTCGAACAGGGCAATGTATTGGTCCAGCTCGTCCAGGTTGTGAATTGCATTATCGCCCTTGTAATAGGGGGCCTTCCCGTCGGCGATGAAGAGCTTGGACGCCAATGCCTCCAGCTTCGGGTCGGTCGTTGCCGGCGCCATCATCACGGTCGGCGTTGTCCTGCGCATGTCCCTCTTTTCGAGCATATCATACGCTCCTTGCGTTCCAACCAACCGGCTGTCCCTTTATGTACTATCTACATGGTCTAGTGCAACCAGTTCACAATTTTGGTGTAAATCGGGAAGCGAAATCCCGGTCAGCCGGCAAGCCGGGGAGCCGGGAAGCCGGGGGGGTAAGCCGGCAAGCCGGGGAGCCGGTTTGCCGGCTTACCGGCTCACCCACCGGCTGCCCGGCTTACCGGCTCACCGGCTCACCCACCGGCTGCCCGGCTTACCGGCTTACCGGCTCACCCACCGGCTGCCCGGCTTACCGGCTTACCGGCTCACCGGTCCATCGTTTCCCCGTCAGTCCACCAGCGCGTCCAGCACCTCGTGCACCCATTCCTCTGTCATCCGTTTCCCGGGCTTCTTGTTCTTGCCCATCGCCAGCTGGACCTCCATCATGTAGTCCACGGTCAGCCGGGCCGCCTTCTCCATCTTCTTGCCCATCTTCTTTTCGTAGGCCTCCATGAGAATCTCGACCATCAGGTCGTCCCAGGCCTTCTTCGCCAGTAGCTTTACCCTTCCGGGCAGGTCCTTTTCGTTCAGGTCCTTGAGTTCCATCCTGTCATCCCTCCGTCTTCAAATATAAAAAAGGCCGGTCGAGCCGGCCTTCACATCTGGTATGAGGCTTGAAGCTTCTTCACGAATTCGTCAGTTTTCGACTTTGGCAGGTCCTTGCCGGCCATTGCGCTCATCCAGAATTCGTTCATGTAGGCGACCACGATCGTGGCCTGCTTGTCCAGCATCTCCCCGGTCGACCGTTCGAGGGCCAGCTTCAGCTTGTCCTTCATCAGGTCGTGGAACGCCTCGTTGCCCACTGTGACGGCCATTGCCGGCATGTCCTCGGGCTTGCCCATCTTCAACATCGCTTCCTTTATTCTGTCTTCCATGTTCATTCCTCCTGTTGCATCCGCAAGGGGATGTGACGGCCCACCGCCCGGCGCGTATATAGCCGGTTTTCAAAATGTGGTGAACACCACGTGCAAATCCCATGCATAACCGGCGGTTTGGGCGATTTGCACCGGATATGTACCGGATATGGACCGAATATTGAAATCGCTATAACTGCCGGAGGGCGGATGGGAGGCGGCCGAACAAGGCAAAGGAAGATGTGATGGCATGGGACAGAAACCGAAAATGGAGAAGAAGAGCCTCAACGCTCCAGACGAGACACGGACGATGGAAAAGGGAAGGGTCGACCTGGTCACGGTCGGCGATGTGAACTTCGGCCGCGCCACTCTCCAGCCGGGCTGGAAATGGTCGACGCATGTCAAGCCGATAGCGAAAACGAAAAGCTGCCAGGCGCCGCACATGCAATATTTCATATCGGGGCGCCTGAAGATCGTGATGGACAGCGGCGAGGAGAAGGAGTTCGGCCCCGGAGATGTGGGAATGATCCCGCCCGGCCACGACGCCTGGGTAGTCGGGAGCGAGCCGGTGGTCGCCATCGACGTTAACGGGTTGAAGGATTACGGCAAGCCGCCGAAGTGAGCGGGAGGGCATCCGGGGCCCCCTGAAATGGTGGCGGGGGCTCCGGAATGCGGAGGCGGAAGGGTTCCGGCGCATCCGACCACGGATGCCATTCATATGCAATGCATTTGTGGGAAGGTTTTAATACAATCAGCCTTTTTTAGAATCCACAAAAGAAGTGGCCCGGATGCTTTCCAATCACGAGATGAAACAGCGGCTGTCGTATCTGATTTTAGGTCAGAGGGGAGGCCAGAGCCGGGTCCAGATAATCGAAGCGCTCAAGGACCGGCCCTACAACATCAACCAGATAGCCTCGATGCTCAACCTGAACTACCGCACGGTGAAGCACCACATCGACATGCTGCTCAAGCACGGGCTCATCGGAACCTCGCGCACCGGCGGCTACGGCGAGGTCTATTTCATATCTCCCGAGCTGGAAGCGCGCATGCCCCTTTTCCACGAGATATCCCAGAAGCTCCAGACCATCACGACCTCGCCGCGCTTTTTCCAAAACGTCATCGAGCAAACGAACGACGCGGTCGTGATAATAGACGACAAGCTCGAGGTCATCTTCTGGAACCGGAGCGCCGTCGAGCTCTACGGCTTCGGCGCCGAGGAGGCCATCGGGTCGCGCATCCCGGTGTTTTCGGACCTGGAGTCGCTGCGCGGCCTGCTCCAGCTCGTCCAGGGCGGCAAGAAGGTCGTCGGGCTGGAAATGCAGGCCCGGCACAAGGACGGCAAAACGCTCGACGTGGACCTCACCGTAGACGAGATAAAGGACGAGGAGAACCGCCTGCTCGGCTACTCCATGATCTCGATGGACGTGACCGAGCGCAAGCGGGCGCTGGAGGCGCTGGCACTCTCGGAAAGCCGCTACTCGCTGGCGCAGAAGGCCGCGGGCATCCTCAGCTGGGAGTGGGACCCGGCCACGGACGTGATGGGCTGGTCCGAAAAGCCCGCACGTATTCTGGGCACGCCCGCCGGCGAGCCCGTGGCCACATTCAAGGATTTCCTGAAGCGGGTCCACCCGGAGGACCGGGAGGCCGTCGGAAAGACGGCGGCTGACGCCGCCCGGCGCGGAAGGACCTACTCCATCACCCATCGCATACTGTGCCCCGACGATTCCATCCGCTGGCTGGCCCACACCGGGGGTTCGGTAAGAAGGGGGAAAGGGGAAACTCCGCGGGTTTTGGGCGTGCTCGAGGACATCACCGACCGGCTCGACGCCGAGCGCAAGCACGCCACCATGCTTGAAACGGCCATGGACGGCGTCGTCCTGTGCGACCGGCGGGGAAAGATACTCGAGGTCAACGACTCCTACTGCGCCATGGTGGGCTACAAGAAGGAGCAGCTCCTGCGCAAGCTCATCTTCGAATTGCAGACGGCCGACACGATGTCGGAGGTCTCCCGTCGGCTCCGCCAGCTGAAGGCCCAGGGCCGGGAGCGCTTCGAGACGCGCAACCGCCGCAAGGACGGGACGATAATAGACGTGGAGCTCAGCGTCACCCGTTCCCCGATAGAGGACGGACGGCTCATCGTTTTCGCACGGGACATGACCGAGCGGAAGAAGGCGCAGGCCAGAATAGACCATATGGCCTCGTTCCCGCGGCTCAATCCCAGCCCGGTGCTCGAGCTGGACCTTTCGGGCAAGGTCACCTACACGAACCCGAACGCCGACAGGCTGCTTCGGGAAACGGGGCGCAAGGACCCGTCTACCATCCTGCCCGACGACCTGCCGCTGGTGCTCAAGGAGCTGGTGAAGAGGCCGGGCAGCACCATACACCGCGATGTATCGGTCGGGGACCGCAAATTCCGCCAGAGCATCTTCCAGCCCCGGGGCCTTTCGTGCTACAGGATCTACTCGGTGGACATAACCGAGCGCATCCGGGCCGAGCAGGCCTTGCAGAGGGAGCAGGGGATACTGAGCGCCATAATGGACACGACCGACCTTTCGCTCGTGTATCTGGACCCGGACTTCAACTACGTCGCGGTCAATCCCGCCTATGCCCGGACCTGCCGGATGATCCCGGAGCAGATGGTCGGCAAGAACCACTTCGACCTCTATCCCGACCGGGAGAACGAACAGACATTCAAACGGGTGCGGGACACGGGGAAGTCAGCCACATTCCACGACCGGCCGTTCCTTTTCCCCGACCAGCCGGGCCGGGGCGTCAGCTACTGGGACTGGAGCCTGGCGCCCGTGACTGACGCTTCGGGCGATGTGGCCGGCCTCGTCTTCTCGCTCATCGAGACCACCGAGCGCGTCAGATCGCGCGAGCAGATAGCCTACCAGGCCGGGCTGCTTGCCAACGTCCACGACGCCATATTCGCAACGGACGCGGACCACAAGGTCACGTTCTGGAACCGCGCCGCCGAGGACCTTTTCGGGTGGAAGGCAGCCGAGGCAACGGGCAGGCGGGGCGGCGATCTCGTGCTGTCAAGGGCCGGGGGCGCCACCGCCACCGAGGTGAACGAATCGCTGCGGAAGACGGGCCGGTGGGAAGGCGAGGCCGTCACCCAGAGAAAGGACGGCACGACGGTCCCCATCGAAGCCCGGTCCATCGCCCTGAAAGACGACCGCGGGAAGGTCACGGGGCACATCACGATATCCCGCGACATCTCCGAAAGGAAAAGGGCCCAGGAAGCCCTGGCCAGGGCCGAGAAGATGGCCGCCCTCGGCCGTCTGGCGGGCGGCGCCGGCCACGAGCTGAGCGTGCCTCTCACGGCGATAAAGAACGCCGCCTATTACCTTCGGATGGCGCTTGAGGCGCCGGTGCAGGACGTGGCCGACGCGCTGGACATAATGAGCCGGGAGGTCGGGGTCTCGGAACGCATCATAAGCAACCTCCTGGACCTTGCCGGCGCGAAGCCGGTGAGCTTCGGCCAAATCGACCTGCTCCAGCTGGTGGGCGCCGCAATCGGCGGAGCCGAGATACCTCCCGGCGTGAAGCTCGTACGCAAGGACGCCGGAACGGTTCCGCCCGTGACGGGGGATTCCGGCCAGCTCGAACTGCTGTTTCATAACCTCTTGCGCAACGCGGTCGAGGCGATGCCCGGCGGCGGGAGCCACGAGGTGGTCGTCCGGCCCGCCGAAAACGGCGACGTGGCCGTTTCGGTGCGCGATACCGGCAAGGGCATAGACGAGGCAGACCTGCCCCGGATATTCGACCCGCTCTTCACGACCAAGGCGCGGGGAATCGGGCTCGGGCTGACGGTGGCTCGCACGCTGGCCGAGGCGCACGGGGGCAAAATCGAGGTCAAAAGCCGGCCCGGAACCGGGAGCACGTTCACGGTATTTCTGCCAAAAAGCCGAAATGGGGGTGGGGCCGGATGAGCCGCCCGGACCGGGTCCTTATCGTCGACGACAACCTCAGCATATGCCAGACGATGGCGATGATCCTTCGGAAGAAGGGCTTCGAGGCCGAATACGCCACGGACGGCCCGCGGGCGCTGGAGATGGCAAAGGCGTCGCCGCCGGACATCGTCCTTCTGGACATAAAGCTCCCCGGCATGGACGGCGTCGAGGTCAACCGGCGCCTGAGGGCGGCGGCCCCGAAATCCAGGGTGGTGATGATCACCGCCTACGCCGTGGACGACAAGATAAGGCAGGCCATCGACGACGGCGCCGAGCGTGTCTTCTACAAGCCCCTGGACATCGACGGCCTGCTGGGCCACCTCGGGAAGTGTCCCGACGGGAAGCACGGCGCGGGGCGGAGCGCGTGAAGAGAGCGGACGGCAGGGGATCGGGCCGCGGCCCCGAAGATGCCGGCCCGAAACTGGAAATGCAGTACGCCGAGATGGCGGCTCTGCTCGAGCACGTGCCGGAGGGCATCGTGGTGCTGGACGCCGAGGGGCGCCCCATCAAGTGGAACCGGGCGGCGCTGGAACTCCACGGTCTTTCGGGCGCAGAAGATGCCGGCAGGCGCCTTTCGGATCTCATCAACGAGTACGAGTTGAGCTACCCCGACGGCCGCCCGATGCCCCAGGCGGAGTGGCCGGCATCACGCGTCCTGCGCGGCGAGAAACTGGACCAGTACGAGGTGCACGTCCGGTGCATCGCCTCGGACTGGACGCGCGTGTTCAGTTATTCCGGGGCGCTCATCAACGGCCCCGGGGGAAAGCCGCTCATGGGCGTGCTCACCCTGCGTGACATCACCAGCCTAAGGCAGGCGCAAAGCTCCATCCAGAGGGACCGGGAGGACCTCGACCGCGCCCAGGCCGTGGCCCACACGGGCAGCTGGCGCCTCGACGCCAGGTCGGGCGAACTCTCTTTCTCCGACGAGAGCTATCGCATGTTCGGCATTCCCGTGGGGACGAAGCTCACCTACGAATCGTTTTTGGGTCATGTCCATCCCGACGACCGCGCCCTGGTCGACGGGAAATGGAAGGCGGCCCTGCAGGGAGAGCCCTACGACATCGAGCACCGGATAATCGTCGGCGGCCGCGTCAGGTGGGTGCGCGAGCGCGCCGAGCTCGAGTTCGATTCCGGCGGACGGATCAGGGGGGGCTTCGGGACGGTGCAGGACATTACCGGACGGAAGCTTGCCCGCCAGGCGCTCCAGGCCGAAAAGCGTGACCTTGAGGAACGGGTGAGGGAGCGCACCCGGGAGCTCGAAATATCGCTGGGCTCGCTGGAGCTCGAGATGTCCGAGCGCCTGAAGGCGGAGGAGGGGCTCCGGAGCATGACGGAGGACCTGGAGCGCCAGGTCCTGGAAAGGACCGAGGCCCTGGCCGAGAGCGAGAAGAGGTACCGGACCGCGTTCGAGGCCAGCGTGAACCAGCTTTTGCTTATCCGGGCGGTCCGGGACGCAAACGGCGCGGTCTCGGGCTGGCGCTACATGGACGTCAACGAGAACGCCCTGCGCATCGCCAATCTGGAACGGGACAATGTCGTCGGAAGGATGGCGGGAGAGGCCATGCCCGAGATAGCGGCGGCGATGGCGACGCAGTGGGCGGATGTGCTCGCAACGGGCAGGCACCGAAGCCACGAGGCGGCGTTTCAAGGCAGGGACTACCTGATATCGGTATCCCGCATGGACGCCGACACGGTCGTCAGCTCGTCCGTGGACATCACGGACCGCAGGCGGTCGGAGGAAGCCCTGCGCAAGGCGAGGGAGCGCAACGCCCAGCAGGAAAAGCTCGCCGCCATCGGGAGGCTTGCCGGCGGCGTCGCCCACGAGATACGCAACCCGCTGTCCGCCATGAAGAGCGCTGTCTACTACCTCAAGCTGGCGCTCGAGAAGCCGGACCCGAATGTGGCCGACACGCTCGCGCTCCTCGACCGGGAGATAGCACGGTCCGAAACGGTGATATCGAGCCTGCTGGGCCTGGCGCACCCCGGCCGCCAGGCGCGCGCCGATGTCGACATCAACTCGTGCGTCCGGGAGGCTCTGGAGGCGGGCGCCCCGGCCGATGTCGTGGTGGAAACGCGCCTGGACGGGACGGTCCCGAAGGTGCGCGCCGACCCGGCGCAGATTGCCGTCGTTTTCGGCAACATCATCCGGAACGCCTTCGAGGCGATGCCCGGAGGGGGACGCCTGACGGTGTCGTCCCATTCGGAGAACGGCTCTTTGAGCGTTTCGTTTTCCGATAATGGCACCGGCATCCTTGAGGAGGACCTGCAGCGGATATTCGAGCCGCTCGTCACCACCAAGGACGGAGGAACCGGCCTGGGACTTCCGATGGCAAAGGTCCTGGTCGAGGGCCACGGCGGATCGATTGCGGTCGAAAGCGAACCTGGGAAGGGCAGTACATTCACCGTGAAGCTGCCCGTCAAGAAAACGTCTGGGCCGGGGGAGTGACAGCACGGGCGGGACAAAAAAAGCGGCGGGGGAGG
>Ga0315291_10003595_pt1 | contig 20041 bp, 26 predicted proteins | sample YL17G12_20_MG_FD_203070 | JGI IMG/M metagenome (GOLD analysis project Ga0315291, IMG submission 203070) | Sediment microbial communities from Yellowstone Lake, YNP, Wyoming, USA - YL17G12_20 | ecosystem: Environmental > Aquatic > Freshwater > Lake > Sediment | place: USA: Wyoming | collected...
TGATCAAACGCTTAACAGGGATAAGCAGAATTCGCCTGGCGATTGTCAGCGGAAGGCGCTTGCGCGATATTCAGACCCTTCTGCCAGTTGAAGGGATTTATATTGCTGGTACTTATGGGATCGAGGTACAAACTCCGGATGGTGAAAGGATCCAGCGCGAAGATTATGCCCTCATCCGCCCATACCTGGACAGGTTAAAACCTCATTGGGAGGAAATCATTGACGGGCACAAAGGCTACTACCTGGAGGATAAGGGTTGGGCACTGGCGCTGCACGCGCGCTTCGCACCTGAAAAAGAAGCCACCCGGGTGATCTCCACCATCCAGCAAACGCTGGATCAGGATTTAATCACCGATGAGTACCGCCTGATCAAGCATAATAAATTTCTGGAAGTGAGCTCCGCCAAAGCACATAAAGGGAAGACGGTATCCTTCTTGCTCAACAGCTTCCCGCTACCGGGGGCACGATTGGTGTATATGGGTGATGACGATAACGATGCTGAAGCTTTTGAGACCATTCATTCATTGGGGGGTGTAGCCATCTCGGTGGCGCAGTACTTTGGTTACATCCGCTCAAGCGGTGGTGACTATGTGCTCAAGTCACCCAAAGCGGCGCGCAAATGGCTGGAAAACCTTACCCGGTGGTATTAACAGTGAGAATATGGTGATCTTTGATCTACTTCTCCACGGTAACCAGGATCTGTTTGAAGATCCCACCCATTGCCAGGTCCGTGATCCTTTCAATGACCAATCCAGCTTTCTGGATATTCTCAACCGTTCTGCGGTTGATGTTGTCACCCATTACCCAAACGCTGAGTGGGTTAAGTAAATCCATCAATACACCGAGGAGCTGGTTGGGCGAACGAGTATGTTCTAGTAATAGAATCTGTCCATGGGGTTTTACCACCCGTTTGAGCTCCAGTAATCCTGATACAGGCTTGGGCACAGAACAAAAAACAAATGTAGCCACGGCCGTATCAAAGCTGTTATCTGGGAACTCAAGAGACTGGACATCCCCCACCTGCAGAGCTACATTCAGATTCAGGGAGGCTGCTCGCTTTTGGGCTTGTGCGAGCATACCGGGTGTCAAGTCGATGGCAATGATTTCTTGCCCCGCGGGATAATACGGCATATTCCGACCAGTGCCCACGCCCACCTCAAGGATGTGTGGTCCTTTAACTATGGACCATAAGTCCTTACGCCAAGGTGTGAATCGCCTTTCGGAACCCTCCGCCTTCTGGTCATATTTTGGTGATATACACTGGTAGTGATCACGAATCTGTGCCGTGGCTTTGGTGTCAATTTTATCGGAATTTCTCATACCAATATTACCTGGATCAACCCTTACAGAAATATCTACCATAATACCCAATTATAGTGAGTTATGGGTTAAGTTTCGATAAATATTGAATATAATTTATCCACTTATCCCCTTGTTTACTTGCAGCGTCGCTTATAGGCATAATTGCCTATATGCACACCCGTCAGATGGCGCTCAACGACCCCAGTAGTCACCCGTATAATCCGTGCACATCCCCGTCAATCAGAGGTATACGGCGTGAAATTATCCAATTCCATGAAGGTATTTTCTTTATTGGTTGTTCTCCCCCTCTTATTTACTTTATTAGCCAGCTGTAGTACTGCATCTTCTTCCGGTCAGAATGATCGGGCCATGGCCTCCATGGATGGCATGCCCGGGGAAGTTAAATCTGCTCCGACCATTGTTCAGCAGGCTTACCAGTTTGCAGCAGCCAACCCTGACGTGATGAAGCAAATCCCATGCTACTGCGGATGTGGAGCCATGGGGCATACCTCGAATTACTCCTGTTACGTCTCCGGTGTGGATGAGAATGGAACGATCACCTATGATTCGCACGCTTTGGGCTGCTCCATCTGTGTGGATATCACCCAGGATACCATGCGCCTGCTGAAACAAGGTAAATCAGTATCAGAGATAAAAGCCTATATCGACCAGACCTATTCCCAATACGGACCATCCAACATACCGTGACAGATCAGAATTTGCAACCCCAGAGTTCGATACGCTGGTGGCATTGGGCAATCCTGGCTGCCCTGGTACTGGCGGTATTGTTCGTTCCGATCCCCACCGGTGCCAGCGCGCCTACCGAACGCACCTTTCGCATCGAGGCCAGCCGCTTCGAATACACCCCATCTATTTTGGAGGTCAATCCTGGTGATAAAGTCACCATCGAATTGGTCGCCACCGATGTGGTACATGGACTGTCGATTGACGGATATGGCCTGGAAACCACAGCTGACCCAGGTAAAACCGCGCGCATTACTTTTATTGCAGACCGGCAAGGTTCATTCCGCTTTCACTGTACCACCACCTGTGGGAATTTACATCCCTTCATGATTGGCAAGCTGGAGGTGGGACGGAACCCATTTTTGTGGCGGATGATTGGATTGGTTGGGGTGGCTCTGTTTGCCGGGGCATGGAAGGGGCGAAAATGACACGGCTGCAGGAGTCTCTATGGGTGGAGGATATAGCCACAGAAGCTAAGGATAGTCGATCCTCGAAGAATTACTACATTGCTTCACGAGTGAATCTCTACCAGATTCCCTGGTTGCATGCAGTGCTTGAGAGCCGGTGGCCTCAGTTCCTGGCGCGTGCCGTGACCTTGATTGGTTTTGTGTTTACCATCGCCACCGGACTGTTTGGCTCACAGGTTGGAAGTCATAACTTCGCCATTATCATGGTTTGGGTTGCCTGGTGGACGACGCTCAAGCTGGGTTTCATTCCGCTTGGCGGGCGTTCGTGGTGCAGCATCTGCCCCATCCCGCTGCCGGGGGATTGGCTGCAGCAGGGCGGCATTTTGGTAAAAGGTGAACGCAAGTTTGGAATTAACCTGCGCTGGCCAAAATCCCTGCGAGGTTCCTGGCTGCAGTCAAGTGGGTTCCTGCTGATCGGTTTGTTCAGCGCAGTCACTTTGACCGACCCACATGTCACCGGCTGGGTGCTCCTGGCTCTCTTCGCCTTAGCGATCGGGATGAGTCTGGTCTTTGAGCACCGGGCTTTTTGCAGCTACATCTGCCCGATCGGTGGCTTCAGCGGTATGTACGCTAAGGCAGCCCCGGTGGAACTGCGGGTAGTGGATAAGGAAATCTGCGCCAAGCATGGAGATAAATCCTGCTACCAGGCTTGCCCGTGGGGGCTGTACCCCCTGGCTTTGAAAGATAGCTCAGCTTGTGGCCTGTGTATGGAATGCCTGCGTGTCTGCCCCAAGGACAACCTGGCTTTGAACCTGCGCCCGTACGGTAGTGATCTCGGGAAGCCTAAAAGCTCTACCCGATTGGATGAATCCTGGTTGGCATTGATCATGCTTGGTTCAGCATTGGCATTTTCAGCCGTATTTGTTGGACCCTGGGGCTGGCTTAAGTCAAGTGCTTTCGAGATTGGCTCACTTGCCTGGATGGCATATGCGGCAGGTTTTCTGGCTCTCAACATGCTTTTTTTACCCGCATTATTTACCCTGTGTGTCTGGTCCTGGAAAAAATTAAGTCAGGACCGCTTCCCCCTAAAACGGTTAATTGCTAACCATGCTCAAGGACTGCTGCCGTTGGGGTTGATGGCCTGGATTGCGTTCACGATATCGTTTGCGCTCCCCAAGTTAAACCTTGTCTTAGTGGTGTTGAACGATCCATTCGGCTGGGGATGGCATTTATTGAATATCGCCAACATTTCCAAGTCGCTAGACGTGTCTGGTTTTAGCCCATATCTCCAGGTAGCCCTGTTGTTATTGGGTGTGTTTTGGTCTGCCAATGTAACGCGTAAATTGTCCAGATCTGATGGAAAGCATAATTCTCTCCCAAATATTCCCGTGCTGACATTTTATCTGGTGTATTCAGTCGCCATGTTATGGTTGTTGGTAGGGTGATCAATGATTAAAGAATGGCTTGCACGTGGAGTCATCATTCTGGGGTTGGTGATGGTGATTTCCATCCCAGCAGCAAACAAGTGGCAGCAGTCGCAAGGGATCGTGATGCATGCCCGTATGGCTGAAACGGGTGGCTGGACGCCCGAAAACCTGACCGCTGAGGTTGGAGACCCTCTGCACTTGCGTCTGACATCCGATGACGTGACTCATGGATTTGCGGTGGGTCAACTTGACCAGCCTGCCGTGGACATCAACCCTGGCGAAATGACGGACATCACCCTGGAGTTCACCAAACCGGGAAAATATACGTTTTATTGCACACGTTGGTGCAGCGTCAACCACTGGCGCATGCGAGGTACCATCGAGGTGACTGACCCACAGGTTAAAACCGAGCCAGCCAAACCGCCCCTATATGTCACTCTTGGGTTGAACATCGACGCTGACCACAAAGCCAGCGTCACACCGGCTCAAATGCCATCAGCCTGGCGAGGCGCATTGCTCAGCCAGACAGTGCCAGATGCCTATAAAAGCCATGATTATTACCTCGCGCATACTCCGGTGGACCTGTGGCTGGCATTGAGTTCAGAACCCTCACTAAAGAAGCTGAACGACCAGGATGTGTGGGATCTGGTGGCATGGGTCTGGCAATCCAACACCTCCCCCGAAGGGGTGCGGACCGGCAAGCAGTTATTCGCGGCCAATTGTGCTGCCTGCCATGGCGAGAATGGGGCAGGGAATGGGGTGTTTGCCGACCAGCTTGCGGCAGGTTCAGGGAATACGTCTTCGAACCAAAGTATGGGTGAGCAAACCCAGCGCCCGGCTAACTTCACCGACGCGCTGCGCATGCTCTCTGCCAGCCCAGCCCACCTGCAGGGCAAGATCATTCGAGGTGGCATGGGAACCGGCATGCCATCCTGGGGTGCAATTTTTACTGAAGATCAAACCTGGGCGCTCGTCGCCTATTTATGGACATTTCAATTCCAATTGGAGGTAAATCCATGAGTGAACACAAAAATAAGAAACACCTCAGACATAGTAGGAAGAATCAGCTCTGGCCGATGATTTTGCTCTTGGCCGGCGGGGTGCTGCTTGTAATTGGAGCAGTCTCTGTGTTGAACAAACCCTCACAGCCGAAAGCTACGATCGAAATCAGCGGGGCACCCAGCCTGAAAGTGGATCGGGAGAAAGTGGACCTGGGCAATGTCAAGCTAGGTCAAACGGTTGAAGTCAAGTTCCAGATTATGAATGTGGGTGACCAAACCTTGCGCTTCAGTAAAGCTCCCTACATTGAAGTATTGGAGGGGTGCTGACCTCCCACTCCTACCATCGGTTCGATGGTACTCAAACCTGGAGCGACAACTACGCTGGCGATGCAATTCATGATGCACGCCGGTATGGACGGGATGCATGATTTCGAGGTCCACCTTCCCAACAATGATTCTGCCTGGGGTGATAAAACCCTGACCGTCTTATCGAATTGGGGACCGTAAAGATCGGGTTCGGATTCTTGATGTTTCGCCTGCATTTTGCAACAAACATAGAGAGATAAATGACATCTATGAGCAGAAAAGCGTATATCGATATACCGCGGATGGCCCTAGGCGGACCTGTAATACCTGGGTATATTGCAACGTTGTGACTGAGCAGATGCAATCGTTGGAGTGGCAATGAGCGATAATACTCCATTCCTGGTATTGGACCAGTCTTGCGACGCAGCCGTGGATTGGCTGGCGGGGCAGGTGAGTCGGGCGGGTCTGTCGGTGATGCGCACCTTTGACCTGCAGGTTGCCCGCCACGACCAGGAATTGTGCCCGTGCCCGCACCACGGAACTGACCAATGTAATTGCCAGATGGTGATGTTATTGGTATATCAGGTTGACCAGGGACCAATCACCATCATGGCGCATGGATATAACGGTCAAACCTGGTTTTCGGTCGTAGACACCCCTCAGCAGCGGGCAGACCCACACCTCGAAGCCATTATCCGTCGTCTTGTGGCACCCCCGTTACTGGATTCCATAAATTGGGAAAGCAAAGCACGTGCTGTTTAACCCACTGGTCATGGTTGCATGATGCGATCAATATGGGACCACCATTCACGATGATTGGCAGGCTGGGCGCGAATAAAAACCCGCCCAGCCTTTTACCATCCTAAGCTGAGCAAATGGTAAGCAATGAGTCTTCGTTTTTATAATCTCATATAACCCAAAGGAGAATGAAATTGCCTGATCTACCTGAAACCCTACAAAACGACAATAAAATGGTAGACGATCCACCAGCACCCATCCCAACAGATCATCGCCGCAAAGAGCTAGCGATTAAGGCCCTGGTGCTCCTGGTGGTGTTTGCCCTAGGGGGTGGCAGCGGCTACCTGATTGGGAACCGATTAGGGCACGCGGTGCCCACGACGAGTACAACTCAAAGCCAGGATGAAGCTATGGCGCTTATGCATCAGATCAACCCTCCCGATGGATATAAAATTCCGGCTGTATACGGGGACATTGGTCCACAGATGGTGGCTACTGGAGCGATTGACCTGGCTAAATTTAGCAACCTTTATAAGCAGCAAAACAAGCCGCTGACTGATGACCAAATGACCATCCTGACCAAGGGCACCAACGCTAATATCGTGATCAATCCAGAAAATGCCTACTTTTTGCTCAATTTCTTCTGGGCACTGGGGTTAACCAACCAAAACGCCATCCTCACTGAAGGTCAGATGGTGTCTGAAGGGATAGATAAGGTTGGAGAATTTGCTTCTACAGGTGGATGGACGATTGGATCGAAAAGTCCTACTGATCTGTATGCCAGTGCGAAGATCATGGAATTAACGGATGAACAGCAAGCCAGGCTGCTGGAAGTAGCTTCAGGGGTTTACCGCCCGTGCTGCAATAATCCTACGCATTTCCCCGACTGTAACCATGGAATGGCGATGCTCGGGTTGTTGGAGCTCATGGCTTCGCAGAATGCATCTTCAGATGAGATGTTCGAAACGGCCAAATATGTTACTGCCTTCTGGTACCCACAGCAAATGCTGGAATTGGCAACAGCTTTCAAAGCTGCGGATAACGTGGATTTTGCAAAGGTGGATGCCAAGACAATTGTCAGCAGCCAGTTTGCGTCGATTTCTGGCTTTCAAGCTGTTCACCAGTGGCTTTCACAAAATGGCCTGCTCGAGCAGGCTCCCAGCAGCGGTGGAAGCTGCGGGGTGAAATAATCCAGCTTAATGCGAATAAGCACCTAGTTGCAGGAAATCCACAGACAATCGTTTAACTCTGAGTATTCTATGACCACTTTCCTCCGTCGTTATTGGATCATTCCCCTGAGCATTGCGCTGGGGATCTACGTGGGTTTGCCTTTCCTGGCACCTGTGTTCATGCATGTTGGGTGGAGCAATGCTGCCAAAATAATTTATTTCATTTATTCCTGGCTTTGCCACCAGTTGCCAGAGCGTTCGTATTTCCTGTTTGGCTCGAAGTTCACCTATTCACTGGCAGAGGTGCAAAACGCCTGGCAAAACACACTCAATCCAGTGATCCTCAGGCAATTCATTGGGAACCCGGAGATGGGTTGGAAAATTGCCTGGTCTGATCGTATGGTTTCCATGTTCACCAGTATGTGGCTGTTTGGCCTGTTATGGTGGCCTGCACGTCGCAGGCTGAAGCCATTGCCCTGGTGGGGGTTGCTTCTATTCCTATTGCCCATGGCAGTGGATGGCACCAGTCACTTCTTCAGCGACCTGGCCGGGATTGGGCAGGGCTTTCGGGATGGGAACCTTTGGCTGGCAGTACTTACCCACCGCATTTTCCAGGCATCATTCTATACAGGCGATGCCTGGGGCTCGTTTAATTCATTAATGAGGCTGTTAACTGGTTTAATGTTTGGATTAGGCATCGTCTGGTACACTTATCCATATTTGGATAAAGCTTTTGCTCCACAAGATCGGTCAATAATTATGAAGGCTGCTTCCGATTCGACGATTTCGCATGAGAAATATCCTATATGATCACAAAAACTGAGCCAATTCGGGTACTACTGGCGGATGATCATGCCATTGTGCGGGCGGGCATTCGCCAGTTCCTGGAGCGAGCCGGCGATATCCAGGTTATCGCTGAGGCAGATGATGGAGAGATGGCGCAGGATCTGATCCGCCAGCACCAGCCAGTTGTAGCTGTGCTGGACATCCAAATGCCCAAAGCCAGTGGTATTGAGGTCACGCGGTGGGTAAGGGCAAATTACCCCAGTGTGGGCGTGTTGATCCTCACTGCCTACGATGATGATCCCTATGTGCTGGCAGTCCTGCAGGCAGGTGCAAACGGGTATGTGCTGAAAACCGCCTCACCGGCAGATCTCATCCAGGCTGTCCGGGACGTGTATAACGGTAAATCGGTATTGGACCCTTCCATTACCCAAAAGCTATTAACCCAACTCAGCCACCCCCAAGATGCTTTCCAGGTGGAAAAGCTCACCGAGCGGGAAATGGAAGTGCTTGCACTGGCAGCTAAAGGATTTACCAACAAGGCTATCGGTGTCCAGCTTGGCATCAGTGATCGCACCGTCCAGGGGCACCTGGCCCATATCTTCAACAAGCTTCAGGCGAGCAGCCGCACAGAAGCAGTGATGCGCGCAGTTTCATTAGGGTGGATATCCCAATCCATCGGGAACATCACAGAAGAATGATTTGTATATGACCCATTCGAACCGCCCGAATATCAACCTCAGATTGCCTCCTCTGGGATTGGTGCTCCAGCTGTTCGCCATCGTCCTGCTGCCACTCACCTTGTTGTTGGTGGCCATAACATTTGGGAGTATAACCATCCACCAAAAGGCGATGCGTACATTAGTCGGAGAGCGGGATATGCGGGCGGTGCGTATCGCTGCTAGTGCGCTCAGTGCCCAGGTAGAAAATCGAGTACAGGAGCTGAACAGTATCGAGCTGCTGCTCTCGGCTGATACCGCTCAAGGAGTGACAACCACCCTTTCCACGATTGGATACCTGATGCCTGACTTCGATTCTGGTGTGGCTATTTTCGACCCACAGGGGAAGCTGATCTCCGTCAGGGGTGACGAACAGTTCTGGGACTCATGGACAGCAGATGCTTCCGGCTGGCAGGTGGTATATCCTGAGCTGGCTGCTCAAACTGGCAAGCTCGTGGTTTCTCCTTACCCAGGGAATGGTGCCCTGCAGGGTTTGATCTCAGCAGACTTGAACGGGAAGTACTTGATCGTCGGTGCGTTTTCCATCACCAAGCTGGCCGAGGCTACACTGTCTGATATGCTGCCACCTGGGGGGCAGATATCCATCCTGCTGGTGGGTGCGGGTCACCAGATTCTCTACAAAGTTGGAGATTTAACCGATCAATCTGCGGACCATCCAGGCGTAGCACAAGCGCTGCAAGGTCAAAGTGGCACAACCTACGTAAAAGTAGGTGGGGATGAGCATGTGACGGCATACAGCCCCGTCGTTGCAGCCGGGTGGTCGCTCATCACAGAAGAATCGTGGGAAGCGGTCTCTACTCCCACCTTGCGCACCTCGCAAATCGCGCCGCTGGTGCTTGTCCCAGCAGTGCTGATCCTGCTACTCGCATTGTATCTCGGGGCGAGCCAGGTGGTTAAACCTTTGCGTACATTGGAATCTAAGGCTGCGACCTTAGCCTCGGGCGATTTTAAGACCATCCAGGAACCAGTGGGGGGCATTGCGGAGATACAGCATCTCCAAAAAGAGCTGATCCGGATGGCTGACAGGGTAAGGGAGGCGCAACGCAGCCTGCATGGCTATATCGGTGCCATCACTGAAGCACAGGAAGATGAGCGCCGCCGACTGGCGCGTGAGCTGCATGATGACACACTCCAGGCGTTGATCGCCCTCAAGCAGAGGGTGCAGCTGGCTCAGCTGGAGCTGCAGCCCTCTATAAAACCAGCCGCCCCTGAATCACCTGAGCTGAATGAGATCGCCTCCTTGACCGAGCAAACTATTGAAAACCTGCGCCGGCTGACGCGGGCACTTCGCCCGGTGTACTTGGAAGACCTGGGGCTGGTGCCTGCGCTCGAGATGCTGGCGCGGGAGACCGGGCAGGGGATGGGTATTACGGTTGGATTTCATCGCCAGGGTATCGAGAGGCGGTTGGATGCTTCGGTAGAGCTGGCATTGTACCGGATGGCGCAGGAAGCTATGAGCAATATAGCCCGGCATGCCCAGGCGAAACATGCTTCGCTTTCCATATCTTTTAACTCTGGGGGCGTGACCTTGCAAGTGTCTGATGATGGTGTAGGGTTCGAATTACCCAAGAGCCCGGCAGAATATGCTGCCAACGGTCATTATGGACTGCTTGGCTTGCATGAACGGGCTGAGCTGATTGGGGCAACCCTGGACATCTGCACCTCGCCTGGCAATGGCACCAGCCTGACCGTCACTATATTGGCTCAGTCACCTACATCGATTGAATAAAAGGAGATCATACTAAGGAGATCATACTAATGGCGAGTTATGGGATGAATATCAAAGTGGGAGGCAGCCTCGAGGAGGTAAAAGCCAAAGTCGTAAATGCACTCAAAACGCAAGGTTTCGGCGTCGTGACAGAAATTGATATGCAGAAGACCCTGAAGCAAAAAAAGGTGTAGATTTCGAGCCCTATCAAATATTAGGGGCTTGCAACCCCCGCTTCGCTTAGCGGGCACTATCTGCTGACGAAGAAATCGGACTGCTCCTTCCATGCAACGTAGTTCTCAAGCTGGAAAGTGATGGAGTGGAAGTCAGCATCCAGGACCCGGAGGTGATGTTCAGTGTGGTCGATACCGAGACAAAGAAATCAATGGGGGGGTTTCCCCAGGAAGTATGAATCAGCCTGCAATCTGTCTTGACAGCATTGAAAAGACAGAATTGAAAGCGCATAGTTCTGCAGTCAATAGGTTATGCGTTGGAAGAATAGAAGCCGATCTTTGGCTGTTTATTGGTGAATTTATTTCTATCATCAGATCAGGAGTGTAATGGATGAACCGATTGATTGTGATAACAATGCTGGTAGCTGTCTTATTTCTTGCGGCATGCAGTGCTCCTGCAGCACCCCTCACCACGGTTGAAGTGGTAGGGAAGCAGGTCTCTGTATCAGGGGGGAATTACACTGATGTGAGCGTCAATGAGCTGCAAACCATGCTGGCAAACAAGGATTTCACCTTCGTAAATGTGCACGTACCCTTTGAAGGGAGTATCTCTGGGACGGACCTGACCATCCCTTATGACCAGATTGCACAGAATCTGGATAAGCTCCCGGACAAGACCGCCAAAATCGTTTTGTATTGCCGCAGCGGTCGGATGAGCGCTATCGCTGCTGAAGCCTTAGTGGGCTTGGGGTACTCCGATATTTGGAACCTGTCAGGAGGCATGGCAGCCTGGGAGCAAGCAGGGCTGAAGATCGAGCGTTAAAGTTATCATCGAAGATTAACGAATTTGTGCTATAACGAGATTTGAATCGAGAAAGAGGTGAGTACGATGGAAAAAGATCCTGTGTGTGGGATGGATGTTGATCCCAAAACTGCTGCTGGAATATCGACCTATAAGGGGAAGACGTATTACTTCTGCTCGCTTGGGTGCAAGCGAGCCTTTGATAAAGATCCGGAAAAGTATGTGGGTGCAGGAGCGCATCATGCTGGACATGATCCACAGCATATGCATCACGGTTGATAATATGTTCTAGCTTAACTGCTCCACTAAAAGATTTGTTTGATGATGACCGAATGACCTGTGTAGATATCTGCATGGGTCATTGAGCTTATACGCTAACTGGCTTATATCACAACGGGCAAAATAGCGCATATCAAACGTATCCTTTACTCGTACAATGATCTTGCTTTAAAGTAGGGAGATTTATTATGAAGTTCGGAATGTATGGACTTGGTCAGCCATTGTTTATAAAAGGAGAAGATTATGCGTACACATTTACAGCTTGACGAAAATGCTCCCTGGAAACAAAGGTTTCGCACGCCAGCACTAGCTTGGACTCAAATTGCACCTGCCAACCCGGCGCGTGGCTTGGTGGTCAACAATACCTCTGGCAAATATCAACTTTATGCGTGGGATGTGCCATCCGGCTCATTACGTCAACTCACTGAGCGGCCGGCGGGGATCATGTCCGGCGCGTTATCCAGTAATGGTCGCCACGTTTATTATCTGGATGACAAGCAAGGCAACGAAATCGGACATTATGTGCGTGTACCGTTCGAGGGTGGCGAACCACAGGATATCTCACCCAATATGTCCGACTACTCATCCTGGGGGTTTACATTGAGTCGCGCCGGGAACCAGCTCGGTTTCATGGCAGCTGACTCCGACGGTTTTCACTTATACTGTCAGGCTGTGGAAACAAATGGCACACTTGGTAAGCCTCGACAGTTGTATCAAAGTCAGAAACTGGCCCTTGGGCCTTTCCTCTCCCGTGATGGAGATATCGCAGTGGTAATGTCCACCGAACGGACGGGTAAACCTCAATACAGTCTGGTCGCAATTGATACAGCTAGTGGCAAGCAGATCTCTGAGTTATGGGATGTAGAGGACAGTAGTCTCGAGGCCATGATAGTTTCGCCATTAGCCGGTGATACTCGCTTATTAGCCGCGACGAATCGCACGGGTACAGAAACCCTACTTATCTGGGATCCACGCACAGGTAAACGTACCGACTTGATGTTCGAGGGGCTAACAGGCTCGATGCGTGTATTTGATTGGTCACCCGATGGTGAGCGGATTGTGTTTCGCACGTTTAATCAAGCTGTCCAGCAGTTGTACGCGTATCATTTTCCGAGTGGTAGAGTTACGCGTATACAGCATTCTGGGGTGAACATGGCACCATACTTCGCGACCAATAAGGAGATCTGGTCACACTGGCAAGACCCAACCCTACCTACTCGCTTGGTCGCCATAGATGCTGAAACAGGCGCCCAAACGCGCACTGTGTTGGCAGCAGGTGAAGTACCCTCAGGACATCCCTGGCGGTCTGTAACCTTCACATCTTCTGATGGTCAGGCGATTCAAGGTTGGTTGGGTTTGCCTGATGGAGCGGGGCCATTCCCAGTTATTATGGAAACACACGGCGGCCCGGAATTCGCGATTTCTCAGAACTTCTCTCCCGAAAGTCAGGCCTGGCTTGATCACGGATTTGCGTTCTTGACGATCAACTACCGTGGCTCAACTACGTTCGGGCGCGGGTTCCAAGAGAAGATATGGGGCAACCCTGGTCATTGGGAAGTGGAAGATATGGTGGCCGCACGTGACTGGCTTATCAAGTCAAACATTGCTAAACCGGATCAAATCTTTCTCACGGGATGGTCTTACGGTGGCTATTTGACGTTGCAAGCGCTCGGTAAATATCCCGACTTATGGGCAGGCGGCATGGCCGGTATCGCCATCGCCGATTGGGCTTTATCCTATGAGGATTCAGCTGATACATTAAAAGCATATTGCGTTGCTCTATTCGCTGGTGTACCGGCGGATAAACCCGGACAATACGCGGCAAGTTCCCCAATTACATATATTGAGAATGTCAAGGCACCTGTGTTGATTATTCAAGGACGTAATGATACGCGCACCCCGGCTCGTCCAGTGGAAATTTACGAACAGAAAATGAAGGCATTAGGTAAACCGATTGAGGTGCATTGGTTTGATGCCGGGCATATGGGGATGGGAGTAGAACGAGATATAGAGAACTTTGAAATTATGCTGCGGTTCACGGATAAGGTATTGAGAGTATGAGCGACATCTTGCGGGATTTATCAACCACCAGAATCATCACCGCAATTGAAGAGAATTTGTATTATCTCATCCCTTTGTATCGTCAATGGGGGAAGGCAGAAGTTCATGATGAGGGGGATATAAAGTGGTCAATCACAGATATCCCTTTCTCGCTGGTCAACAGCATCATGGGTGCTCGACTTGACCCAGGAAGTGTAGATGCTACTATTCTATCTATCATAACTAAAGTACAGTTGCGGAAAGTTCCTGTGCTGTGGTGGATAGGACCATCTACACTACCGCGTGATTTAGGTAGCTATTTGGAAAAGCACAGTTTTGTCAATGGGGGACAGGTCTCGGGCATGGCAGTTGATTTGGCAAATGTGAAGGAGAATCTACCGGAACCAGCCGAGCTAACGGTGCGACTGGTAACAGATACGGAAACTCGAAGACAGTGGAGCCATGTTTGTGCAGTGGGCTTTGGGACGCCTGATTTCATGGCTGATGTCTTCAATGATCTTATGAACCATGTTGACTCAGTTAACGTAGTGGCTTATCTTGGTTATCTGAGGGACAAACCAGTGGCGACATCGCTCCTCATATTTTTAGCAGGTGTCGCAGGGATCTATAACGTGGCTACTCTTCCAGAAGCTCGTCGGCAAGGAATTGGGGCTATCATGACATTAATGCCTCTGCAGGAAGCGCGGAAGAGGGGATATAAAGTTGGGATCCTCCAAGCAACAAGAATGGGAGTCAGTGTCTATCGCTCATTGGGCTTTCAAGAATATTGCAAAATAGGTCAGTACGAGTGGACACCTGAGCATAAGCAGGGTGCAGGTTAACCCGTGCTGCTATCTGCATGGGTCATTAGGCATATAGGCCAAATGACGTAGGACCCCCAGGGCAAAATAGCGCATATCAAACGAATCCAAATATCGTACAATTATCGCGTAAGTAAGGAGGTTTCTTATGATGTTCGGAATGTTTGGATTTGGGTTGCTGATGATGTTACTGTTAATCGGCTTGCCGATCCTGTTGGTCGTCTTAGTGTTAGGAGGTACTGCTGGTTTCCTTCAGAACAGGGATCATAGCTCGATTGCGGCGCAGAATCAATCTCCGGTTTACCATTCAGCGGTAAATTCAAACCCATTAGCATCCCCTGCAGCTCGTTATTGTTCCCATTGTGGTGCGGGGCTGCAAACTGACTGGACCCACTGCCCGCAGTGTGGAGCACCAATCCAGTAAATTATTTCAAGATTCTGGGTGTAATCGGATGCTGGTTGATCGCGCCCTTATTCCAGGTTCATCTGCCTATGACTGGCACTTAGGATCTCATAGCGCATTTTTCCCCCACAGAACTCCTCCACCAAACCCATCACCTGACTGGCGATGGCATGGATTTCCTCTGGCTCCACCGGTGGCAAGCGGTCGATATTGATCTCTATGCTGTGAGTTTCCGGCAGGGTGAGGGTGTGGTTGGCTTGCCGCCAGGTCCAACGCCGGGTGAGCACGGTGTTGCCCTCGACGAAAATGACCTCCCCTGGCAAAGGGTGCTCGATCTCGGTGGAGCCAAAGGGGATGAAGTCTTCATCTCCGGATGCCAGGCGGAGCGAGATATCCTGGGTAAGCTCATCCATGGAGTGCCCGCCCACCGGCACCAGGTGCTCGAGAGAGACAATATTACCGATGTCTACCAATGCGTTGATGCTGGGTATTTGATCGTTATGCAGTGCCCGCCGGGCCATGGCTTCCACTGAAGACCTGAATTCACTCGGTTTGGCACCAAAGGCCTTGTAAGCCTCCCGCCAGGGTTTGATCCGCGGGTGTTCAGCAATGTTTTCGATACTGGCCTGGCTGCGCACTGATGCCTCAGCCTGGCGCAGCCTCTGGATCAATCCTTCAGGGGAAGGTCTATTATGGACGTCGAATGCCAGCACAACACCTCGGGAATAACCGGGGTATTTATCGAAGATCTCCTGCGAGATTGAATAGGTTAATTCTGTCACGTCAAATTCTTTCTGCTTACAATCCACCCAGGCTGGCACCCAGGGGGACGGAAATGCCTTTCTGGCGCAGGAATTCCTCCATCGCAAATAAGAAGTCCACCAGATACTCGCGCGTAGCCGCCTTACCCAGGTGACCCACACGGAACATCTTGCCTGAAAGCTCACCCAAACCACCTCCGATGGCGATGTTGCGCTGGTCCACCAGCCACTGGCTCATCTCTGCCAGCTCGAACTCCGGGCGCCTGCACACCCCGGTGACGATGGGGGAGGCGCATACATCTTCCACGAACATCTCGAACCCCAGGCTGCGTAATCCCTCGCGTACCGTCTGGCTAGCACGCCGGTATTTCTCAAAGTGGGCCTCAAGGCCCATATCGACGATCTTCAGCAAGCTCGTTCGCGCCGCCAAGATGATATTAGTGGGAAGGGTCACCGGTGTTGGGTGCCATGAGCCCCACTCGGTGGCATATTGCCGCCAGGTGCGCAGGTTGAGGTACCAGCCATGATTAGTTTGAGAGTGGGCATCCACCAATCCCCAGGCACGCGGGGACACGCTGATAAAGCCTATGCCGGGCAGGGCTTCCAGGCACTTATTGGGGGTGGTCACACAGATATCGATCCCCCACTTATCCACACACACATCCGCCCCGCCCAGGGAGGAGACTGCATCCACCACCACAGCTTTTCCAGCTTCACTGGCCAGCATAGCGAGCTCACGCAATGGGTTCAAAACCGTGGTGCCAGTTTCGTGATGTACCAGCGCTACCACTTTAGCATCCGGATGCTTCCTGAGCAGCTCGCTCAAGACTTGCGGTTCGAGTGGTTTACCCAAGGGGGCACTCAGGACGATGGTTTCCAAACCATACCCCCTGGCGATCTGTGCCAGACGCTCGCCAAAGAAGCCATTATCGCCCACGATGATCTTTTCGCCGGTAGCGAGCAGGCTGCCGATGGCCATATCCATCAAAGACGAAGCTGGTCCAGGTACAAAGAAAATCTCGTTTTCAGTTTTAAATACCTTGTTCAGCAACGCTTGTGTCTCGTCGTAAATCTCCATCCACTCAGGTCCGTAGTGGCGCATGACGGGGGTCGCCAGGCTCGCCAGCACATCTTCATCCACATCACCCGGCCCGGGGGTAAACAGCTTGAGATGTTTGGTCATATCATTCCTCCCCGTTCACGCGCACCAGCTCCACGTTTGCCATATGCAGGAATTCGAGCGAATTCTCGTCGGGACGGTATTCCTGGTCGTAGACGATGCGCACCACCCCAGCGTTGATCAGCATCTTGGCACACTGGATGCAAGGAAAGTGGGTCACATAGCTGGTGGAGCCTTTGGTGCTCACCCCATGCAGAGCAGCCTGGATAATGGCATTGGCTTCTGCGTGGATAGTGCGCACACAATGCCCCTCCACCATCAGATGACCGGCTTCATCACAGTGAGGAAGTCCCGCGGGCGAGCCATTGAAACCGGTGGTCAGGATGCGCTTATCCAGCACCATCACCGTTCCCACCATGGCACGGTCACAGGTGCTGCGCAGAGCCACTACATGTGCAATTTTCATGAAGTAAACATCCCATTCAGGTCGCATACCCTTCCCTTTCTATCAATAAAAAAGGATGACAATATTAAAGCAATTGTAAGATGGCATGCCTTGAATTGCAAGAGCGGTAGGATGCCGTTATAATCAGCCTACCTTGCCCACTATGCCCATTCCATTCCGTCCCATCGCCCGACTGCTCACCCGCACGCTACACCCCGCCCCAAGGGTGGATATCTCCTCAGCGGAAACCTTCATCTCGAGAATGGGACAGGCAGGTCAAAGAAAGGGGGTGCTCCTCACTGCCAACCACTATTCTGCGCCTGATTTTCAGGCCTGGTGGATAGCCATTATCATCAGTGCGGTCGTCCCTGCGAATATTCACTGGGTGGTGACCTCCGGCTGGGAGGATTCTGGCTGGCTTACAAGTTTCACGCACTGGCTGTTCCCGCGCGGGGCAAGGATATTGGGCTTCACTCCCATGCCTGCCATGCCGCCCGACCCTGCTGAAGCTGAACAACGGGCGTTGGCTGTCCGGAAGGTGCTGCGCTATGCCGAGCATTCCACCCAACCGGTGATTGGACTGGTGCCAGAGGGTGGGGATTCTCCAGGTGGTGTTCTGGGAAGTCTACCTCCCGGTGCAGGGCGGTTCATGCATTTACTCAGCCAATCCTGCCCGCTGATGCTGCCTGTGGGGGTATGGACGGATCGGGGTCGCATCAACTTGAAATTTGGCAGCCTGTACCAGCTGGAGGTTCCAGCCGGCCACTCAACGCATGAGCGTGACAGGTTGGTAGGGGATATAGTCATGCATCAAATTGCCTCATGCTTACCCGAGTGGCTACGCGGGCAATACCAGTAAGGGCATCGTGCTGCAAAGAGTGACTGGTTCGCATCTCACGTAAAGAGACAATTCACTGGTCCACAAATAAGTCAGGATGAAGGCGAATAGTAAATAAAAACCCTAGGGGCTGAACCAAAAACCCTTAGGGTTTATTTTCCATAGGTTTAAAAGATTTAATAGATATCAGAAAAGTGCTCGACAAAATGTTCATAGGAATTGCTGGCGATCATCTGCCAGGGTTTCCAATCGGCGGGCATCTCCTGGAAAAACCTGGCTTCATTCAGCTCCTCATTACGAACCGTTTGAAGCTGATCCAATAACGCAGCATATTCCTGTTGTTCCTGCCGCCAGGCTTGAAGCAGGCTCATGGACTGACCATCAGAAAGGACGTGCGCATTGCGCTCATCGACTGGCAACGACCACCAGGGTGAGCCAACCAGGGAACGGAGCTGTAACATTTCAACCATCTCGTGCTCGTACCATGCCACGTGATAAAGGACATCCCGCAAACTCAACTGCCCAGGGACTCGCGGCCGAGAGGTGCCAAAAAGGTCAATGCCTTTCCATTTTTCGAACCACAGCTGTCGTCCATTTTTCAATGCGTTTAAGAATTCTGCTTTTGTCATAGACTCAATTTTACTATGAAACACTGCCTGATTGTCTAGATATTTGCTCTATACGCAATAAATCACTCATTGACAGAGATATAATATTTTTATGAATACCATTTTCCGCTACCACCCAGATGTGCTCTCTCAATTTCCCAATCTGCATGCAGGCATAATCCTGGCGGAGGGTGTGCATAATCTCCCTTCTCCGCAGGGGCTGCGGGAGTTATTCCTCAATGAGCAGGCAGCCGCGCTTGAATTCATTGGGCAGACGCCTTTGAGCGAGCTGGCTTCCGTGGCTGCCTGGCGGGCAGCCTTTCGCAAATTTGGCGTTGACCCCACCCAGTATCGATCAGCCGTTGAAGCATTGCTGCGCCGGCTTACCAAGAAAGGCGATATCCCAAGCATCAATGCCCTGGTGGATATGGCGAATCTGGTCAGTATCCATTATGCCCTGCCGGTTGCTGCTTTTGACTTGCGCCAGTTGAAGCTGCCCATTACCGTGCGCTTCGCAGATGGTTCTGAGCGCTATACCCCATTAGGAGAGACCTATATCGAGCACCCCGAACCTGGCGAAGTCATCTTTTCGGATGAGACGGGATTGGTAGTTGCCCGGCGGTGGTGCCATCGCCAAAGCGATGAAAGTGCTGCGCGGGAGGATACCATTCACGTGCTGTTCACCATCGAAGCCCAACATCAGGGCGGTGAGGCGGACGTACGCCTGGCACTGACAGAATTATTGGATCTAATTAAATTTTACGTCGGGGGAGAGCTTCAAACCGCACAGCTGCCATGACCAGGAGGTTTAGTCCTGGACTGCTCTCAGGTACAGGTAGCTGGTGATAATCGCCCACAGGAAAAGTGCCAGGAATAAGCCCAGGCAGCTCAGGGCATACTCTTCCACATTTGGCATCGTGATGTAATAGAGGACGCTTGCTCCAATCGCCGAACCCAATCCAACCACCAGCAAGCGCTTGCCAGAATATGCGTTGACCTTATACCAGATCTGTGGGTTCTCCATTGTGGAACGCACCCTTAAGCCGTATATGCCGTTGGGTGGGATCTTGTGCAGGATCAGTGGAACGGATAAACCTGCCAGGAGCAGCCCAGCAAAGCAATAGATTGCTAATAAGGTAACCATGTATGTAGATTATCTCACCCTTTCCATGCCATCACCAGCTCGACTGGCAGACCCCACATGCTCGTCTCCTGCCTTTTCTCCAGCTTAAAACCTGCCGCCTGGATCATCTCTTGTGCATTGATTGGCCGACAGTCCACATAAGTGGGGAAGTGATCGTGAAACCATTCGTATAGTCGAGCAACTCGTCCGGGATGAACGGTTTTCAACATCGCGACCACACCTAATCGTCCACCAGGTTTGAGCACCCGGTGGCATTCTGCCAGGACGAGGGGGATTTCTGGC
>Ga0315291_10003596_pt1 | contig 20040 bp, 12 predicted proteins | sample YL17G12_20_MG_FD_203070 | JGI IMG/M metagenome (GOLD analysis project Ga0315291, IMG submission 203070) | Sediment microbial communities from Yellowstone Lake, YNP, Wyoming, USA - YL17G12_20 | ecosystem: Environmental > Aquatic > Freshwater > Lake > Sediment | place: USA: Wyoming | collected...
AGAAAGGACGCGAATGGCTTTCTTCCTGATGACGTATCTGCTGACCACAAAACTGCCGAACCCGATCCAGACACTTTGGCCTGCCATTCTCCCAAGCGTGTCCGAAAGATATTCGCTTGGCTGTACATAGAAGGTAAACGCGTTGTATAGAGCCAGACTGATAGCGGTCAGAAACGCACAAGTGCCGCAAATCGTTATGGCACTTCCGATCCGCGTTGAGAGTGCCTCAGCATTCTGCAACGGAATGCCGGGAGGTTCTACCCTCGGGGATGTGTCCTCGATGCTGGGAGTTACCACCACTCCAGCGGGCGCAACAGGGGCTCTAACCATTTCTGGCGCCCCGCTGGTTGACGTGGGTCGGCTGGGCTCTGCGGCAACCCCAGGCAGGCCCCGGCTCGCCGCTCGCGCGGCGGCCATCTCGTCCCAGAGTTCCTGAAGGTAAGGCTGAATGTCCCGTCCAAGTCCCCTGACCATCTTCTTGGACCACTGCTCATACGTGAATCGAGCTCCATCTTCGAAGTGGTCAGTTCCTACCTTCAGAAGGTAAGGGAGCGCTTCGGCAGGAATGGTGGCAGACGTCTGTGTCAGCGCGGCGCCGCACTCCGGGCAGGACTCCGACCCAGGCAGGACGCTCTTACCACACTTTGGACAAGTGAACGTAGGTGTGCCCACGACCACCCTCCCCCCATAGAGCAACAGTCTTGCTCCCTTCTACTCCCCCCGGCAGGGCGGCTGTATTCTAACCAGCAGAATAGGACTTAGCAAACCCTCTTTCCCACTGTCCCCAAGATTCACGTCCGACCCTGGCGCAGACTTGCCGCCACAGGCCACAGGAGGCCCGTAGGAACGAGCTTCGGCGCGCCCACTGGGAATCCGCGAGGGACACCATACTTAACTCCCGGCGTTCCCGGGTTTCGGCCAGGGTTTTTGAGACGATGGCCTCCGCCCTACCAGCCCTTCCAACCTTAGCACGATGCTCTCGCTTAGCAACTGCCGGCCCTCCGCTCCCACGACCTACAGTATACATGCCGGGCAGTTGCAGTCAATACCTGAACGCTGCAGGCAGCGGGCAGTACTCAGTCACCAGTCAGGCGGAAACCCCGTCTGCTTCCCCGCGGTCTTGTGGATTCCTCAGCGGCGTCAGTCCGAAAGAAGCGCCCTCAGCGTGCGCCGCGCCGCCTCGGGGACAACGGCCCGGACGCACTTGCGGGCGGCAAGCTTCAGTTTCCACCTGCGGCTGGCGACCTCGGCCGCGGCGTCGTAATCGTAGCGCGGCCTTCGGCTTAGGTCCAGCCCCACTGTGGGGAGCGTCTCCAGGGCCTTCTCACGGCCTCCAATGATGCGGATTTGGATCCTGATCCGCTCGCGGCTCTCCGCGTCCGGCTCGGCGCTGCCGGGGTGGTATCCGTGGTAGAGGAACTTCGTCGGATGCCACTTGATGCACAGGCCCAGCGACTTGAACCGGACCCCAGCATCCACACACGCACCGCCGTAGCCCCTCCAGACGGGCGCCTCATCGTAGCCGTTGACGGCCTTCAACCACTGCGTGCGCACCGTCGGGCAAGCGCCATAGTTATGGGCGGAGGCCATGCGCGCCACCTTCTTCAGTTCCTCGATCGTGCGGGGGACAGGACGGTCTGTCTTCGGCTCGACAAGGCGATGGAAGTAGAGGGCCAGCTCCTCGACGCGCTCGTGCTGACGGATGACCTCTTCGAGGAAGTCCTCCTCGAACATCACGTCGGCGTCGGGCAGCACCACGAGGTCGCCGCGGGCGCGGCGGAGGCCCTCGTTGACGCAGGCGCCTATGTTGTGCTGGTTCTCTTTGCCGGGATGCCGGTTGCCCAGGGCCACGACTTGCAGGTTACCGTGCTCATGGGCCAGCCGTACGGCGTCAGTGTTGACCCGCTCGTAGTACTCTACAAAGATCACTTCGTAGCGGTCCCGGGGCAGCGTCTGGTTCAGCGCGCAGCGCAGGGCGTCAACGTGCTCGCGGAAAGAGGCATCCCAGCACAGAACCGAGACGAAATCTACAGCAGGGACACAGACAGTTTTGCTGGACATCGCTTCCGCCCCCCATGCCAGATGCCATGCGCCCAATCCCATCGCGATAGCGCCATGCTGCTTCACGCCACAGCTCTCGGGGCGCCGCCCCCTACCCCTTCCAGACCTGCTCGAAGACGCGCATGAAGTTCCCGCCGAGGACCTTCAGGATCACCTCGTCGGAATGGCCGCGCTCGACCAACTTTGCCGTGATGGCCGGCACCTTCGAGATATCCTCCAGGCCCCTGGCGCAGTTCTGCAGGCCGTACAGGTCGGACCCCAGCCCGACGTGGTCCGGCCCGACCAAGTCTATGACGTACTCGATGTCGGCAACAACGTCGTCCACGTCCTTGGCCGCCAGGAAGAAGACGCCGAACACGCCGCCGTTCTTCGCCAGCGCCTCCAGCCGCTCGCGCCCCCTGGACAGGTCGTATGCGGGATGGAAGGGGCTGTCCTCGGGCTTGAGCGGGAAGAACTTCCTCGGACTCCGGTGCGACAAGACGACCGGCGCCTTGCTGATCTCCAGTGTTTCCCAGAAGCCCCCCTGGTCTATGTGCGCCACGTCCACAACGATGCCCAACTCGTTCATCCGCCGGACGGCCTCCCGTCCCAGTCGGCTGAGGCCGCCGGTGCGCACGTGATGCTGCGTGCCGTCCGAGAACTGGTTGCGCCGGTTGTGGGCCAGGCAGGCCATGCGCACGCCGAGCTTGTAGAAGATGTCCAGCAGCTTGATGTCGTAGCCCAGCGGCTCCAATCCCTCGAGGGCCATGATGGCGCCGCACTTCCCCTGGCGCTTCAGCCGGCGAATGTCCGCCGCCGTGGTCACAAGCTCGAAGCCGTCGTTGTCCTCGACCTCGCGCTGGAGCCACCAGACCATCTCCAGGCTCCGCTGCAGCGCGTAGTGCAACTGACAGTCGTCCACGAAGATGGCGCAGACCTGCGCGGTCAAGCCGCCGGCTCGGAACTGAGGGATGCTGTACTGGCCTATGCAGCCGAAGCGGTTGGTGAGCGGCCACTGGCTGTTGTCCGGCACGTCGGCCTTGACTTCGAACGGGGGCCTGTACTGAGCGGGGTCGGGGGCGGCGACCTGCTTGCCCATTCGCACGAGTCCGTCGGCCACGGGCATGAGAACGTCGCTGTGACAGTCTATCACGATGGCCTTCTTATGCAGCTCTGCCGCGCGGGCAGCGGCGTCATGTTTTGACTTCATGGCGGCCCCTTTCTTTGGCATTCAGTTCGTGGCTCCTTGGGCATGAGGTGGCCGGGGCTTCACGCTTCCCTCAGCGTCCGCCACTCGTCCAGCATGGCCAGCGTGTTCGCCCACGGCATCATCGGGTGAACGGACGAGGCCGCCCCCAGGACGAGGCCGACCTTGCCGAAGACTGCGAACACGTCCCGCACAGCCTTGCGGACCACTTCGGGATCCTTCGAGTACATGTGGAACGTGTTGCTCGGCCCGGTCCAGAAGCTCTTGGCCTCGCCGAGCTTCGCATTGATCTGCCCGAGGTCCACTTGGTCGAAGGCGATGTCCAGATGCGCGATGCAGTCGAAGCCTATGCCGGCCAGGTAATCGAGCATGGGCATGATGCCGCTGTACATCGTGTAGGCGATCGGCCGCCCTCCTTGGTGGACGGTCTCGACTTCCTTGCGCAGCCGTTTCCCCAGGAACCGCTGGAGAGCCGCCGGGCTGAAGAAGTCCCCGCTCTCGTAGAAGCCGTTCCGGCGGATGATGTCCACGCCCCAGTCCACGGCGAGCTCTATCATGCGCAAGTTCCAGCGGTGTTCGATCTCGAGATAGGCGTCCACCAGCCCCGGGTCATCAACCGTCAGCAGACATAACCGCTCGGCGCCGAACATGTACAGGGCGCCCGTCAGGCCCGCACCTATCGTCGCCATGGTGGGAAGCTGCAGCCTGTTCGCCAGCCGCATCTGCCCCTCGAACCGTGAGCGCATTCCTGCGATCTGCCCGGGCGTGCGCGGGGGGAGCATGACGTGCTTCAGGCATTCGAGGTCGGCCTCAGTCTTCAGCCAGTGCTCCCTGTAATGTGCCACAAAGTCGTGGAAAAAGGGTATGTCGCGGCCGAACGGCCAGAGTTCATTGAGGGTGACGGCAGAGCTAAGCACTCCGGACGGCGTCTCATAAGCTTTGTGCAGAGTCTCGCCGTCCAGCCATACGCGCGTCGTCACACGTTCGTCCGGGTACATTCCGTCCAGCCACCAGACGCCGACCACGGGATCCGTGCCCAGCACGGTTGCCAGGTACTCGGTGCCGTCGCCGGGCGGGGCCCAAGGGAAGTTCCAGGGGCGGCCGCGCCGCTGCACCTCGAACAGAGGGTTGACGGGCGTGGAGCAGGGGACGTAGTCAACAGGCTGCCGTTTCATGGCCGCCAGCACGCGTTCGCGCGAGGTCATGCTGGATGTCTTGCCCGTCACCAGATGCTCACCTCCATGTCGGGGGCTCCAGGACCGTCTGGAGCCCTGAATGCTGTTCGGTACGGGGTCCACTCGTCGGCGGCAGGAAAGAGGATAGCTGATAGGCAGGATGCGGGCAAGCGGACAGGACGGAGGTCGCAGCGCGCGGAAGGTTGCCGAAGCAGCCGGGGAATCGCCGGACAACCGGGCTCGGGCAGGGGGCTGTAGTTGAACCACCGGCCGGTCCCTGGTACCATCCGCGTGTGCGCGGCGGCGGCCTCCGAGGACCCCTACTGAGCGGCGCCCGGGGTCGGCCGGAGGGGCACGGGCTCAAGCCGCACCGCGGGCTGCATATCGTGGCGTGCTGGAGGCGTGCTGGTGAACGACGTACCGACGGCGAGCAGAGAGAGCCGGCACATGGACACCATCCGCCGGCATCCCCGCGCGCTCAAGGCTTACGAACGCGTCCGGGCCGTCCTGGACGGAAGGCTGCCCGACCGCGTTCCGTTCTTCGACAACTACTGGCCGGAGTTCCGCCAGCTCTACCTGACTGAGCGCGGCTTGCCGCCCGAAACCGATCTGCGGGAGCATTTCGACCATGACTTCGTCCTCATGCCGCCCGTGATGGGCCCCTGGCCGAGCCGGGCGGCCACGCTGGGCCGCGACGACGGCGGACGCGTGCTGCGGCGGGACGACTTCGGGCTGGTCACCGCCGACCTGACCGACACGATGACCATGCCCACGCACGTCGAGTGTGCGGTCAAAGAGCGGCGCGATCTGGACCGGCTTTCGTTCGAGGACCCCGCGGACGAGAGCCGCACCGCGCAGATCGCGCGCGACCTGCCCGAGGTCTGCGCCCGCCACTGCCCGGTCCTCAAGCTGGGGGGCCCCTTCAGCCGCACGTGGCGTCTGCGTGGGCTCCAGCAGTTCCTAGAAGACCTGGCGGCTGACGAGCCGTTCGCCCGGGAGATGGTCGGGCGGATGACCGACCACCTGATCGCCGTGGGGCGCGCCGCCGTCGAGCGCACCGATCTCCCCCGCGTCCAGCTCCACGTGGCCGATGACTTCGCGTCGCGGCAGGCGCCCCTGCTGTCCCCCGCCACCTACGAGCGCGTCTTCCTGCCCAATCTGGCGCGGCTCGTGGCGGCATTCCACGCGCTGGGCTTCAAGGTCAGCTACGAGAGCGAGGGAAACACCTGGCCGATGCTCGATCTGGTCGAGGAGGCCGGCGTTGACGGGTTGGCCTACATGGAGCCGCGCGCGGGGATGCGCATCGAGCGGGTCCGCAAGCGCTTCGGCGACCGGTTCTTCTTCCTGGGGAACGTCTGCAACGTCAGGGTCCTGCCCAGCGGGGACCGTGGGCGGGTCGCACGCGAGGTGTACCGCGTCCTCTCGGCCTCCGCTGAGGGCGGTTACATGGGGTTATCGGCGCACTCGATCGGCACGGACGTGAGCGCCGACACCTACGATTACTTCTGGGGCCTGATGGACCGCTTCGCCCGCTACCCCATGGACCTCGAGCCGCTCGCCCGACAGGGCTGACCGGCGCGTTCCCGCTTAGGCCTGGCGCGGCCGGGGCTTGAGCTGGCCTGCCTCGATCATGGCCACGAGCGGATTGTCGTCAATGGTGAGCGGCATCTCGACAATGCCGCGCCGCCGCGCCGACTCCCAGCACGCGAAGATGATCTCGGTGGACTGGAGGGCGTTCTTCGCGCCGTGCTCGGGCTCGGTGCCCTTCTCCAGGCATTCGACGGCGTGGGCGATGCCTCTGTTGTGGTACGCGCCGTGGTCATCGTCGCGGGAGTGCAGGCCCTCGCCCTCCGTGTCAACGCTCTCCCACTCGACGCTGCCCTTGCGCTTGATGCGCAGGAGCGGCATGCCCTGGCCGAACGGGCCAACCTCGATCATGCCGTCCGTGCCGATGAGCTTGTCATAGGCGCCGACCAGCTTCTGGGCGGTCTCCCGGGGACCGGTCAGGCACTGGCCGTGCACGCCGTTGCGGTACTTCCAGAGCCCGTAGGCCACGTTCTCGTTGTGGCTGCCGAAGACCAGGCTCTCCGTGCGGTAGTCAATCTGGCAGATGGCCCACTCGGCCGGGGTCTGGTTGTTGAAGAAGCCCTGCATGTCCATGTGGTGGGTGCCGCCGTCGTAGAGGTTCGACTCGCCGTACTGCATCAGGACGAGGTCGCCGATCTCGCCGGCGTCCAGGAGCGCCTTGGCCTTGCGGAAGGGGCCGCCGAAGCGGCGCATGTGGTTGAAGGTGAGCTGCACGCCCCGGTCCTTGCAGACCTGGGCCATGCGCTTGCAGCCGCCCCAGGTGGTGGCCATCGGTTTCTCGCAGTGCACCGCGCGCACGCCGGCCTCCGCGCAGTCCACCGTCATCTGCTCGTGCAGGTGCATCCACGTGCAGATGCTCACGATGTCCGGCTTCTCTTTGGCGAGCATCTGGTGATAGTCGGTGTAGACGCCGGGTATGTTGAACTTCGCGGCGAACCGTTGGGCGCGCTCGGGGATGATGTCTGCGCAGGCCACGAGGCGGCATTTGTTGCCGAGCGCCTGATAGCCGGGCGCATGGCGGTAGGCCATGGCATACCCCTTGGCGCTGCGCTTCTCCGGATCGTCGCCGCAACCTATGATCGCCACACGGAAAGCCGCCATCGCATCTCTCCTCCAACTCTGGCGTACGGGGCCGACGCCCCGAAGTTCACGTCATCAAAGCCGGGCAGTGTACGGCGGGCAGGCAGGGCTGTCAAACGTCCCGCGGCGCTTAGAGCCCCTAACAGGACCCCCCGCGGCTCACGCGGGGTCCTGTTAGGGGCTCTTAGGGGCGCCGGTCTCCCGCCGGCTGCCTTTCGGTCTCCTGCCAGCGGAGCGAGTTCACGGGGGCCTGGTCGTCGGTCAGCACCTGGGCCCGGGGGTCGGGCGCAACGTCGAGCCGCAGCCGCGCGGCCACCGCGCGCATGTCGAACGTGAACCCATGCGCCACCTGAAGGGCCTCCGCCCGGGCCGCGGCATCCTCAGCCGTCAGCGCCGGGACCTCGGACCCGCCCGCGACGATCATCGCGTTGGTGGACAAGACGCCCAAGTAGGCCTGGCAGCGGGGGAAGACATCCATGAAGCTCTTCAGCTCCGCGTCGAAGAGCCGGTTGTTGTAGAACACGTTCGCCACCACGACGCCGCCGGGCGCCAGCACCCCTTGCACCTCCTGCAGGAACTCCCTGGTCATCAGATGGAACGGGATGTAGTCGCCGGCGAACGCGTCCAGGACGATCAGGTCGTACTTCGGCACGGGGTCCTGCCGCAGTTGCTGCCTGATGAACACGCGGCCGTCGGCGATGTGGACGACGAGTTTCTCGTCCGCGCGGAAGCCGAAGTACTGCTCGGCCACGGGCGGTATGTCCGGGTCAATCTCGACCACGTCAACGTGGAGCTCCGGATAGTAGCGCCTCAGCTCTCGCGGTATGACGCCCCCGCCCAGACCCAGCACGAGCGCCTTCCTGGGCTCGGGCTGGTAGAGCAGGCCGGAGAAAGCCATCGCAGTGTACTCGGTCATGTGCCGCGACGGGTCTGCCGTGTCCACCTGGCTCTGCACCAGCAGAGGGTCGCGCGTGGCAAAGCGCAAGGTGACCAAGGAGCCGTACTGGTAGACGGAGATCCGATGGTAGAGGGAGTCCTTGCTGTAGACGAGCCAGCCGAAGTTGCGGTCGAACTGGTCGCCAGCCGCCGCTATGCCCGTAATAGTGGCAAGGCAGAGGACCGCGGGCAGCCAGCACATCCGTCGAGACACTTCCCACCTCCAGTCAGTCACTGCTCCTCGCGGCGCAGGTCACGGCGAGCGCGGGTTCAGCTCCTCGGACGGACCCGCAGAGCGCCGTCGGCGTGCGGAGAGCCAGACGTGAATCAGCACCGCTCCGCCCACGGCGAGCAGCACCACTCCCGACACGGCTATCGTGCGCCTCACGGAAAGCAGCACCAGGCAGAAGGCCGTCACCACGCAGCCGGCGAAGCTGGCGACCGTCGAGACGGCCAGGACCAGCCCGGCGCTGCGTCCGGACTGGCTCGCCTGCCGCGTCAGCCACCGCACGGCCGTGGGCGAGACCGTTCCCAGGAGCATCGTGGGCACGGCGAACAGGGCGAGAGTTGCGATGAGTGAGCCCCACTTGTCGTCGAAGCCGGCGTCCCATATGCCTTCACAGACGGGGCGGATGATAAGAGGCATGGCGCACAGCCATGCGCCCGCGCCCGTCAGGCAGAAGCCGAGCGCCAGCTCGCTGTGACAGCCGGCCGAAAGAAGCCCGCCCAGCATGTACCCGCCGGACATGCTCAGGAGGAAGACGCCGATCACGCTGCCCATCACGACGTAGATGGCGCTGCCGAAGTAAGGGGCCAGCACGCGCGCGCCGAGAATCTCCAGTTCCATGATCATCCAGCCGGCGACGCACGCGACCAGCATGGTCGCAGCCGCAAGCCACTTGCTTGAGGACGCCGGACTCTTAGACGGATCATCGAACACTAAGACAACCCCTGCTTGCCCCCGTCGCTCCCGCCCGCTGCTCTCTCGGCGGACGAGCGCCCGGTCGCGACGACGCCGAGTCCGCCGCCCATGGCGGATTATAGCTCCCCTTGCGGACGCCCGCAAGGCGTGCGCACGCAGCCGGCAGCGCTGCCGCATGGTCTTGGACAGGCAGCGGCGAGGGCGCTATAGTACCCGGCCCGTCGCCGTGACGGAGCTTGGCCCTGCGAGACCAGGGAGGAGACAATGAACCAGATGGGAGGCGGCGCGCGGCTGGCAGCCATTCTGCTGTGCGCAGCGGCTCTGGGCGTCTGTGCGGCCAGCCGGCCGGCCCGAGCCAACGGCCCGAGCGAAGGAGATGCAAGCGTGGGCAAGAAAGTGTGGTCGGTGACGGAGCAGGAGTATCTCGATTCACACGCGGTGTCCGTCCTGGCGTTCCATGACTTCTACCCCGAGGGCCACCAGGGCGGGGTCACGATCATCCAGCACGGGGAGCGCGTGGCGGCGTGCGGAGACCTGCGCGTCTGGCCTGCGGCCGGAGGAAGGACGGGCCGCGCACGGGCGGGCACGCGGCGCGTGGACCGCCAAGCGTGCGTGATCGAGGTGCCCGTGGCGGTGACCGACCTGAACCTGAACTACACGGTGCGGTTGAAAGGCGAGGGCGACGCGGTGCGTGTGACTGTGGACCTGGAGAAGCCGCTGGACCCGCAGGTCGTGAGCGGCGCGGCGTTCCGCCTGGACTTCTACCCCCCGGCCTACTTCGGCAAGACGTTCCACATCGGGGACGAAACGGGCATCTTCCCGCGCGAGCCGAACCGCCCGATGCGGGGGTCGTCCGAGTCCGACCGCAGCGTGGAGCCGATGGGGCGCGGGCAGCGGCTGACGGTCGCCGCGGAGGACCCGGCGCTGCGGATGACGATCGAGGGCATCGGCTGCGAACTCACGCTGATAGACAACCGAAAGCGCGGGCAGGAAGAATGGTTCGCGGTGACCAGCCCCGTGCCGTCCGACAAGGCGGCCGGCGCGGTGGAATGGCTCATCACACCGAACCGCATCGAGGGCTGGCGGCGCGACCCCGTCATCTGCGTGTCGCAGGTGGGCTACCATCCGCTCCAGACGAAGCGCGCGATCCTGGAGCTGGACCCCGAGTCGAACGAGGCGGCCGACGCGCGGCTGCTCAAGGTGGATGCCGAGCGCGGGCCGGTCGAGGTCCTGAGCGCCCCGCCCGTGAAGTGGGGCCGATGGCTCAGGTACGAGTACGCGGCCTTCGACTTCACGAGCGTACGAGAGCCCGGAACCTACTTCGTGGAATACGCGGGGCGGCGGGCGGGCCCGTTCCGCATCGCGGAGGACGCTCTGGGGGCGGGCGCGTGGCAGCCGACGCTGCACAGCTTCTTCCCCGTGCAGATGTGCCACGTGGCGGTCTGGGACGGCGGGCGGCTCTGGCACGACGCGTGCCACGTGGACGACGCGCTTCAGGCGCCGACTGACCACCGGCACTTCGACGGCTACGCGCAAGGGCCGACGACGGACACGCAGTTCAAGCCCTACGAGCACATTCCGCACCTGAACGTGGGCGGGTGGCACGACGCGGGCGACACGGACCTGGCAGCCGGCTCGCAGGCGGCGACGACGCACGTGCTGGCGCTCGCGCTCGAGGAGTTCGGCGTGGACACGGACGAGACGACCGTGCGCATGAAGGAGCGCCTGGTCGAGATGCACGTGCCGGACGGCGCGCCCGACATCGTGCAGCAGGTCGCCTACGGCGCGCAGTGCCTCTTAGGCGGCTACCGCGCGTCCGGGCACAGCTTCGTCGGCATCATCCACAGCGAGGCGAAGCACTATTACCAGCGCGGCGAGGTCTCGCGCATGACGGACAACCTCGTCTACGACCCGTCGCTGGGGCCGGACGAGCGGACGGCCGACCGGTCCGGGAGCCGCAACGACCGCTTCGCCTTCACCAATCATGACACGTCCCAGGAGTACCGGGTCGCCGCGGCGCTGGCCGCCGCGTCGCGCGTGCTGAGGGGCTACGACGACCCGCTGGCGGACGAGTGCCTCCAGACGGCGCAGCGCGCCTGGGACTATGAGCAGGGCCATCCGCCGGTGAGCTTCCGCGCGGCGTACGTGCCGGGCCACGCGGACTCGCAGGAGGTCCTGGCAGCCGTCGAGCTGCTGCTCACGACGAAGGAGCCTGCGTACGCAGAGCGGCTCGTGGCGCTGCTGTCGGTAGTGCGCCAGAACGTGGACCGAGTCGGCTGGGCGGCGGCGCGGGCCTTGCCGTTGGTGAAGGACGAGGCGTTCGCCCGCAGCCTCCGCGAGGCGCTGGAGGGCTACCGCGACCAGGTGCGCGGCGAACTGTCTGCCAACCCGTTCGGCGTGCGCTGGCACCCGCACATCTGGGGCATCGGGTGGGACATCCAGAACTTCGCCGTGGAGCAGTACTACCTGTGGCGCGCCTTCCCGGACCTCTTCGACGGCCAGAGCGTCTGCTCCGTGGTAGACTTCGTGCTCGGATGCCACCCCGGGAACAACGTGTCCTTCGTGTCCGCCGTGGGGACGCGGTCGCTGACGATCGCGTTCGGGATCAACCGGGCGGACTGGAGCTTCATCGCGGGCGGCATGGCTTCGGGGACGGCGCTGATCCGGCCGGACTTCCCGGAGCTGAAGGACGACATCCCTTTCCTGTGGCAGCAGTCAGAGTACGTGATGCCCGGGGCGGCGACTTACATCTTCAGCGTGCTGGCGGCCGACGCCATAGTGAGGGAACGCAAGTAGCGCCATCGGCAGGCGATAAGGACCAGAGCGGAGGAACGCTGAGGGGGGCACGATGAACGTACTTGTGACCGGCGGGGCGGGTTTCATCGGGTCATACGTGGTGAAGGCGCTCGCGGATGAGGGGCATTGCGTAACCGCCCTTGACCGTAACCCCGATAGGGCGCCGGGCCTGAGACGGCTGCGTGGCGTGGAGATCGTGGGCTGCGATCTGGCGGACTTCGGCCTTGTCGAAAGGCACCTGGCGAGCAAGGAGGCCTGCATCCACCTGGCGCTCGGCTGCTGGGGCGTGGGTGCCTACGAGTTCCTGATGCGCGACACGCGGCTGTCGGTCTGGCTGTTCGAGAAGGCGGCGGAGGCAGGGGTCGAGCACTTCGTCTACACGTCCACGGGTGAGGTATTCGGAACCTGGGAGGCCCGCATGACGGAGCAGAAGAGACCCGACCCGGTCCACAGCTACGGCGCCAGCAAGGCGGCCGGTGAACACTTCTTCATGGCCGTGTCGCACAGCCACAGGATGCGCTGCAACATAGTCCGGCCCAACTTCACGTTCGGGAACCCCGTCGTGGAGGGCGGCCCGATCGAGGCGGACCGGCGGCTCAAGGACATCTGTGCGCGAGCGCGCCGGGGCGAGGAGATCGTGCTGAAGCGCGGCGACGGGACACAGGCCATCTGGGCCGGCGACCTCGCCCGCGTCTACGTGGCCCTGCTGGGGAGCAACGTGAACCGGCAGGTCTACCACGGGATGGGGATGTCCTCTGTCTCCTCGGCTCAGATCGCGGAGGAGGCGGTGAGGCAGGCGCGCTCGGGCAGTCGCATCACGCTCACCGGCGAGGCCGGCCAGCCCTGCGTATTCGACATGACCAAGTTGAGGGAGCACTTCGGGCTGGAGTTCGACTCCTGGCCCCGCATCGTGGAGCACGTGACCTACCTGCTCGAGCACAAGGTCGAGTAAGAGGCGGCTGACCGATCGCCGGGAAGGGCCGGCGGCGTCCGTCAACCGGGCGCGGCGAAGTGGCTCGGCAGCAGCACCGGATAGAACCGCAAGTGCCGGTGGGCCCGAAGAATCTGCGCGTCATGCACTTCCCCAATCAGGGGGGACCGGAGGAACGCCGATGTTCGATTACGCGATTCATTCCGACCTGCTGGTCTACTGGACTGGAAGTGACCTTGACAGGTCTTACGACCCTTGCTGGTTCAACGAAGATAGTTCAAGAACCAGCTGCAAGCCGAAGCTAGAGGAGGGATACCTTGGGAGACTGAGAAGCATCCTCAGGCACGGCCTTTGGATGACGGTGCCAAGGGCCGCTTACGAAGACGCCGGCGAGGAAGTCAGGCTTTACCTGAAGGAGAAGGTGGAGATCTCACTCCCCGAGGAGGTGCCACGAGTGTGTTTCACGGAACTGCGTTTGTCCGAAGCCAGGACGCACGCAAAGCGCTATGGGCGCTTGGGGATAGGCGTGAAGCGCCCTTTTCTGTTCGACAGAGGCGGGAGGCCAGTCGTTTACTGCGGCCCCAAGGACATTCGCGAGCGTGATCCCCTTCTCTGTGCCTGCCAGAAAGTGCTCAAGGATGATGCGGACAGTGCCCTGTCACATTTTCTCAAGCCGATGCACAGTGGGAAGGGCGAGCCATACGACTTCTACGCGGAGTCCGAGTGGAGAATAATCCATACAGACCTCCTGGACCCGAGATCGCCCTCCGTGCCCGAAAAGACCGGCTATCCTGACACTTTGAAGTACCAGCGCTGTTCGGTCTGCGTGCACGCGAACCCGCCCACGCGCCAGTACATAGATTGCCTCCCCGACATGGCGAGGCAAGAGGCGGCAAGGCTGCGCTATCTACTGCCGCTTGATGGGTGGCTGTCGTGCATCGTATACCCGTCCGTTTCCCTCAAGCGCCTAGCTCAGGAGGAATGTATCAGGGGCGAGATCAGGAGGATCAAGAACGACCAAAACTGCCGTGCGAACGATGCGCAGGTTGAGCAAGGTAACTGGCCGGTCGAGATGGACCTTGATCTGTGTCAGAACCTATGACGATGGCGCTCGGCAGACTCCGCCCGAAGTGTGCCCGGGGCGATCAGATCCACTCCCGGTCGCGCATGGACTGCACAAGCTCCTCGACGGCTATGGCGAACGACGCCATCCTGAGAGAGCAACCTTTGTCCCCGGACGTCCGCAGCATCTCGTCGAAGGCCTTGCCGATCCTTTCGTCAACGAGTTCGAAGGTCTCCTCTTTGGTGGTGAGGGCGCCGCTCTTGGCGTTGCGCCATTCCACGTAGGATGCGATCACGCCCCCCGCGTTGGCGAGGATGTCTGGGACGACGGGCACTCCCTTGTCCGACAGGATGGCCTCGGCCTCAGGGGTCGTGGGGCCATTGGCGCCTTCGACGACCAGCGCAGCGCGCACGTCGCGGGCGTTCTGCCCGGTCAGCACGTCCTCCCGAGCGCACGGCAGCAGGACGTCCACGTCGAGTGCGAGCAGTTCGTCGTTGCCGATCTGCTCGCCCCCCGGGAACGTGCTCACCGTGCCCTTTCTGCGCACGTGGTCCGCCAGTGCCCGTACGTCAAGCCCTCGGGGGTTATGTATGCCGCCCGTGAGGTCGCTGGCGGCGACGACCTTCGCCCCGGCTTCGCTCATGAACATGGCGGTGTGGCTTCCGACGTTGCCATAGCCCTGTACGGCGGCGCGCGCGCCGGCGACCGGCTTGCCCAGCAACCTGTCCAACGCCAACAGCGCTGCCTTGCTCACGCTGCGGCCGGTCGCCTCCAGGCGACCGGGAAGGCCGCCGACCCTCGGCGGTTTCGCCGTCACAGACTCGGGGATATGGGTCTCTCCGAATATGACGGCCATGTCCGTGGGGCCTGTCCCCAGGTCGGGGGCCGGAACGTAGTTCCCGTGCTCCAGTTCGAGCCGCAGTATGTGCACGTATTCCTTGATGACGGCGGTCTTCTCAAACCTGGTGAGCCGGGATGGGTCTATCGAGAGACACGACTTCCCGCCGCCGAAGGGCAGGCCGGCCAGCGCCGTCTTGAGGCTCATCAGTTCGGCCAGCCGTCTTGTCTCGTCCAGCGTGGCGCCTGCGCTCATGCGCACCCCGCCTTTGGCCGGGCCGCGGGCCGTGCAGTGATAGACGACATAGCAGTCGCACACGATCAGTCCGCGTTCGCCCGTCTTCAGGCTGAGGGCGAAGTGAATCTCCTTCTCCGGCCCGCTGAGCAACCGGCGCGCAGCCTCTGGAATCTCGATGAGCCGGCCCAGCGCCTCGAAATCTATGACGCTGCCCATTGCCATCCCACTCCCTGCTGGCGGAGCCCCTGCGTGACCACAAGACCGTAACGACAGGGAGGCTGACAAGCCACGCCCCTGTCGCTTACCACTCTACCACTTACCGCTTGCCGTTGCGCGGCGTTGAAGGAACTCCCGCGACTCGCCCATGGAGCGCACGTCGGCTTCGGCGGCGGGCAGACGGCCGGGCATGAAGAGGTCGCGGACCTGATCGAGCACAAGGTCGAGCAAGAGGCGGCTGACCGAGCGCCCGGAAAGGGCCGGCGGCGTCCGTCATCCCGGGCGCGGCAGCACCGCGACGACGGCCTGGCGAAGCGTCACTGGGCCGAGAAGGCCCGACTCGAGCAGCTTGTCGTCCTTCGTCCACAGCTTCCACGTCGTGAACGCGACACGGCCGGTGCGGGGCCGCGGCGCGTGCCCGGCGACCCACTGCGGCCAGGCGGCCAGCCGCATCCCCTGATCGCCGAAGGGGACCCATTGTCCGTCATCAGGCAGTTGCTCATCGCCAATGAGCCGGTTGGGCCAGAGGTTGGTCACTCTGACGGTCAGCTCGTTCGGGCCGGGCCTCAGCGCGTCGGTCACGTCCACGGCGAACGGGGCCTTCCAGAGCACTCCGAGGTCGGCCCCGTTGAGCTGCACGTGGGCCAGGTTCTTAACGCGGCCCAGGTCCAGCCAGACGCGCCGGTCCCGTTCGAGCAGCGAAGCGGGCACCGTGAGCGTTTTGGCGTAGGCCGCCGTGCCCGAGAAGTACCGGACGCCCTCGTCCTGGTGCTGCGGCCAGGAGACCAGCTGCTCGAGCGTGACGTGAGGCGGCGCGCCGAGGTCGGGCGGGAAACTCAGGCTCCACGGTCCCTCCACGGGCAGAGGCCGGGCGGGATCGGGGATGAGCGCGCGAGCGGCCCTGCCCGAACCAGTGACGGCCTCATAAGAGCCGCCGCGCCAGGCGGTCAGCACCGTCCGGCCGTCCGCCCCGACGTGAAGCTCGGCCGCGGGGCGTCGCGCCGCGGCCTCTTCGGGCAGCACCAGCGTGCCGTGCTCGCCGACAATCGCAGTCCTCTCCTGCCCCTCGAGCGCATAGTCCACTCGAAGTTGCTTGACCACCATGAACGCCGGATCGCCCGCGATCTGGTTGTCTGCCCGGGCAATCAGCACGCCGTCCCGGATCCTGGCGCGGAGCTGCTCGGTCACGTCAACCTGCTGGGCCGGGTCGTTCAGCACGCCGTAGACGGCCCTGCGCAGCTCCAGCCGCGGCCCTGGTTCAACCTGGAGGTCGAGCGCCGACGCGCCATTGCGGCGGAGCGCCACGAAGTGGTCCGCCTGCCCGATCCGCTCGCGCAAGACGACGAACACGGAGCCGCTCGGTTCGAGCACAATGGGCACGGCCGTGCGCCCGCCCGCTTCCGTGAACACCGCTGCCTGCTCGATGGCGCCGGTGTCAGGGCGCCATAGCTCCGGCTGCTTGCCGGCGACCCGAAAGGAGCAGGTCACCGCCTGGCTCGCCGGCGTCTGATTGGAGACGAAGTAGATGTCGGCGTCGCCTGCCGTGCGGTGGATGTACAACAGTTCCGCGCCGGGCTCGGCCGTGCAGGTGAAGTCGGGGCCTACGCCCATGCCGCTGAGGACGTCGCCCAGCGGCTGGCCCCAGACGACGCGGCCCTTGCCGAAGGCGTGGACAGACACGGCCTTGCCGTCGCAGTCGCCCCAGACCTCGTCGCCGATGCGGCGCACCTGCGCGTCGCAGTCGGGATAGTCGGAAAGGCTCGGGCTGCGGGTCGGCCTCGGTCCAACGACGCACGCGCCGTCGGCCACAAGGTCCCGGATCTTCCGGGCTACCTCGGGCGTCATGGCGTCGGTGGGCGGCAGCGCGAGGAGCGCATAGCTCATGCCGTCCGGTAGAACGAGTCGGCCGTCGTGCACGGAGAGGCGCGTCAGCAGCAGTTCGCGGCTCAGCGCGTCATAGTCGTATCCGGCCGGCAGCGGCGGGTCGCCCACGCGGAACCCCACCGGAGAGTCCTCGCCGGCGTAATAGCACACGTCGCCGACGAACAGGCCCGCCTGGAGCAGGTGCTGGCAGCGGGCCAGGTACCGCAGCCACGCCGCGCCGGGCTCCCACCACGTGTTGGTCCGCTCGAAGTGGAGGCCCCACGGGCCCATCGTCATCCCCGGCGCTTTGTCGAGCCACGGCTGGGCCGCATAGCGATGGAAGATGAGGCGGTTGACGCCCGCGCAGAAGGCTCGGTCGCCCAACGGCTTAAGCGAATAGGGATCGTTCTGCCACTTGCCGCTGCGCCAGTCGGCCGTGAACGCCTCCGCGCCAGCGATCTTGCGGCCCGTGGTGTGCGCGATGGAGGATGCCAGCTTCAGCGAGCCGGTGCCCCACCCGCCGATCCAGAACTCGCCCATCGGGATGTCACATGCTGCGCCGGCGGCGAGGTCGTCGAACATCCCGTTGCCGTACGGCTCAACCGCCGCGAGCATCCCGTGCCTGTGGCACAGCTCGGCGAAGTACCCGAAGTAGTTGTCGCGGTGGAGCTCGGCAATCGTCCGCCGATAGTCCCAGAGGAATCGCTCGGAGAGCGCCGGCTCGCCGACGACGCGTCCCGTCAGCGTGACCATCCACGGCAGCGGGTCGTAGCCGCGGCGCATGGTGAACTCGTCGCGGAACTGCGCCGTCCAGTTCTGGGGGCCCACTTCGTAGCTGTCAATCAGGGCGGTGCTCAGCGTTTTGCCGGCCAGGGGGCCCGTGTCGTTGATGACGGTCTGCATCATCCCCGCGAAGAAGGCGTCCATCGCCGCGCGGCTCATCTTGTCCACCTCCAGTCCACGCCCTTCGGGCATGGCGGGGGCGTTGACCGTGCCCTTGGGCGAATAACCGAGCCGCAGGACCGTCCAGTCGCCCGCCGGCACGTCCCACGTCAGGACGCCGTCCGCGGAGACCAGCCCGCTGAGATCCACGATGGACGCGGCGTCAACCGACAGGTCAGTCGGCACCGCGTCAGTGGGCGGCACGGGCGGGCGTTCCTTCGGCGGCGTCTGGAACCCGGCCTTGACGGCAATGTCGGCGATCCGCAGCGTGTCCCTGGCCGGGTCGCCGCCGGGCGTTGGGAACGCCAGGACCGCTATGTCACGAGAGCGGCCGGCCCCGCCGCCCAGCTCAGGCAGTCCCGCCCGGAGATGCTGCGGGCCGCGCACATGCTGCTCGCACGTGGCCACCGCCTGCATCGCGTGCTCGGGCCGGACCCAGGGACCGCCGCTGCTCGACCAGCCGGCGCAGTTATGGATGCAGAGCTCCAGGCCGAGTCGGTCCGCTTCCTTGGCGGCGTGCACAATCAGGGCCCGCCAGTCCGGGCTCATGAACTTCACGGGCCCCGCGGGTATCCCGTAGTCCACGTTGAAGATCTGCGCCCCGCCCAGGCCGACGCGCTTCATGGCCTCCAGGTCCGCCGTGACGCCCTCGGCCGTCACGTTGCCGTTCATCCAATGCCACCAGGTGTGCGGCTTCGCCGAGCCGGGCGGCTCGAGGAACCCCCGCGCCAACTCGTCCGGTGCCGGCCCCGTCCGGGCGCAGAGCAAGCCCCATCCCGCCCATGCTGCCGCCGCCAGCACAAGTGCGAGACGGGGCGCCAGTGCTCTCACACTCGTCTCCTTCCCAGTGCCGGAAAACCTCATTATACAGCGAGGCGGCCGCCGCGGACGCAACGCAAGGCCCGGCCACCTTCGCCCGGCCTGGGCAACGCCAGGCGCGGTTGATTGGCGACCCGGCGTGCCGTAGCATGGCGGCCCTACATGCCGTCAGGAGGAGCGAGCACGATGGCGAAGGACAGACGCGAGGGGCGACGGTTGCGCCGAGCGGCCGGCTGGGGACTGCTGCTCGCCCTGACGGTGGGGCTCGCATCAGCAGCCGACGAGGCCATCAACTGGGAGCGCGCGAGCGAGCTGTTCCAGAAGTCGAACCAGGGCCAGACGCTTAGAGCCCCTAACAGGACCCCCCGTGGCCGCGACGGAGCGGATCTCGTCGCAGGCCAAGAAGCGAGGGCGACGCGCATCGGAGACCAATGCGTCAAGCCCGAGCGACACAGGCATGTGGCGAGAGACGCCCGTCCCTGCGGGTTGCGCCTCGGGCCGTTCCGCCGTAGGCGGACGGCGCCGAAGCTCCTTGCCGTGCCCGACCCGAGCACGTCGCCGTCGCCTCTCCTTGCAGCCACCCGGCCGGAGGCGCAACGCGGCTCACGCGAGGTCTTGTTAGGGGCTCTTGCGGCCGAGGAGCAGGAATACCTGGCGCGCGCCCAGAGGGAGCGAGAAAGGCTGATGACCAACACAGAACCTGCCAGGGAACGGACGGGGCTTGTGCCCCTGACCGAGATGGGCGAGGCAAGGTACAAGGGCGAGGACGGCGGCCTCTACGGCGGCGGCCGGAATGAGCCGCCGGACGAACTGCGGAAGGCGGCCCTCGCCGAGGCGGCGGCCGTCTTGCCCCGTGATGCCCGGGGGGTGCCGTCCGCCGACGGCAAGATCGTCCTCGTCTCCATCGGCATGTCCAACACGTCCCAGGAGTTCGAGGCCTTCCAGAAGCTGGCAGCCGCCGACGCTGCGAGGTCGCCGCAGGTGGTGATCGTCAACGGCGCCCAGGGAGGGCGCGACGCACATGCCTGGGTCCACGACGAGCAGACGGCGGCCCAGCCGTCGCCGTGGACGGCGCTGGACGAGCAGCTTCGGGCCGCGGGAGTGACCGCGGCGCAGGTGCAGGTGGTGTGGCTGAAGCAGGCGCTCGCCGGGCCGTCCAGCGTGGGCGAGTTCCCCGCGCACGCGCGCCGGCTTCACGAGGACATGGCCACGGCGCTGCGGATCGCGCGCAAGCGCTTCCCGAACGCGCACCTCGCGTATCTCTCCAGCAGAATCTATGCGGGCTATGCGACGACAGGGCTGAACCCCGAGCCTTACGCCTACGAGAGCGCCTTTGCCGTGCGCTGGCTGATCGAGGACCAGATGAAGGGCGACCCGAAGCTGAACTG
>Ga0315291_10003597_pt1 | contig 20039 bp, 20 predicted proteins | sample YL17G12_20_MG_FD_203070 | JGI IMG/M metagenome (GOLD analysis project Ga0315291, IMG submission 203070) | Sediment microbial communities from Yellowstone Lake, YNP, Wyoming, USA - YL17G12_20 | ecosystem: Environmental > Aquatic > Freshwater > Lake > Sediment | place: USA: Wyoming | collected...
TATAGGTGTCGTCGTCCCGATGCCGACGTTGCCGGCGGTTATTGCAACCGTATCCAGTCCGTTATTATTAATAATAAATGCTCCTGTTGAACCGGCTCCTCGATAAAATACAGCTCCATAACCGCTACCCCCTGATTCCTGCAGTCGAATGCCCCCGCCCGATGCATCGTTTGCTTGAATAATCTGTAATCTATTAGTCGGATTCGTCGTCCCGATGCCGACGTTGCCTGTTGTTGATTGTATCCTTAGTCCCTCAACACTTGCAGACTTTAAGATTAAGTCACCAGCAGTAGTTTTCATCGTCGCTCCAGACGCAGCTGAACCATGGAACTCAAAAGAATTAGCAAATGTATCATCAATCCAAACTCCGCCAGTTCCTTTGCCACGCAAATTCAACGATATGTTCGTATCAGCACCAATTGCAAAAATGCCCGTTCCTACTCCGGTCTCACCACTTCTTACTGTAAGATAATTTACCGCACCCGCCCGTTCCTCTGGTGCAAATATGATGTTGCCGTTAGTATCTAATAAATTCCCCGACAATCTAATATTCCCCGCTACATGCAACAACGCCCCCGGCGTCGTCGTCCCGATGCCGACGTTGCCGCCATTAAGAATCGTCATGTTGATCGCGCTTTGAATGTCATTCAAGAACTGAGCCCCTGTACTGTCGTAACCCATAGAGCCAAGAGCCGTTGTGCCGCCATTGTAGAACCGAATCAGCGAATAGGTTGCTACCGTGGCATTTCGCACATAGAGAGGCGTGATAGTGGAATCGAGTATATCTAACTTCGCCGTCGGACTTGTGCCAATGCCGACGTGGCAATTCATGAAACTAATAAAATCCGTAGTCTCATCATCAAACTGAATCAATCCCTTGCCAGAACCAAGGCCGATTGTGCCTGCGTCTGGGACGATGGTAGATGCTGGTAGGGTAATGGTATTATCGAAAACTACCGTATGCGCCCCAACATGTTCTCCGATATGATCCGCGAGAATAGTGGTGGTGTGGAGGGTTGTGAAGTTGCCTTGATTAAATGTTGGGCTATCAGAAGTTGTTAATCCTGCGACTGCGGCCTGATTCAACGTTGCCCAACTCGGTATCGCGCCATTGTTTCCCTTTAGGTACTCACCTGTTGCACCCACCGCCGCAAGTTCCGTCATCACATTCGTGGCAGAGAAAACGGGGAGTCGATATGCCGTTCCCGCATTGGGAAGCGTCAGCGTTGACCATGCCGGGACAAACGGGTTCGCACCCACTCTGAGGAATTGTCCCTCGGCTCCAATAGCAGTGACCCCAATTGCGGAGGCAGCGTTTCCAAACAGAATCCCGTTAAGGGCAAAGGTCGATACTCCGGTTCCACCCTCAGAAACAGGCAGGTCAGTTGTTAGGTGAAGATGGTCAAAGGTTGGACCATCTTCTGTCTCCAGACCAAGATTCTTCCTAAAGCTGGTTGCTCCGGTATAGGCAAGGCTGACGAGTGCCTTTGCCGCGTCGATAACAACTGGCAGGGAAGCGGTAAGACCGGAAAGTGTTAATCCAACAAAAGTAGGCGAATCTGTCGGGTTTACCGCCTGCCCAAACTCTTCATCATAAAGCGATGATGCCCTATCGAAATTGACTAATTTAGTTTCATAAACATATACAAGAGCGATAGGGTAAGCAGATGGAGTCCCAGAGATAGTCCAAGCGCCATTTGCTGCCAATGTAGCCGTGACAATGGCCCCGACTGAGGTTTTGGCTGATATAAAATCGGGCTTTTTTCCGGTGACGATTGTTGAGATAACGGCGTCAACGTCATTTCCCCACTCATTGAGGACAATGGTTCCGCCCGTAGGCGGCGTGATGGTGCCGCTTGCTCCTGAACTAATTTCTGCATACCAGAGTGCTTTAACATATTTATCCTCCAGGGCGGCGATGCGGGTTTGTAAGCCCACAACGTCGCCGTGACTTTGAATCTTGCCGGTTTTTATGATTCCCATGACCTATCTACCTCTTCTCGAAAAGGTTTAATCGAAGAATCCCTGAAACCTCACTTGGGCATTGCTCGATCCGGTACCGTTGATCCACTTGAAGTTTACGATGGATCGAATGTCTTCCAGAATGAAATTGGTATTGGCCACGGCATTTATACCGCGCCCGGCCAGAGTCGTGTTGCCATCGATCGTCGGCGCGCTTCCATCCGTGGTGAAATTGATCGGGTTTGCCAGAACTTCTACCAACATCGCCTTGGCTTGTCTCTCTTGGCGGACCTTAGTATCCGCTATGAGCTCGCTGGCGGCTACGGAGGTCGCGGCATCGGCCACGGCTGCGCCATCGGCGGCCTTGATGAGCTTTAAAGTTGTGGCGGTCGCGGTGAAGGTTCCCACCTTATTGATGAAATAAAACGTGCCGGCAGCGGTTCCAGCACCCCAGGTTCCCGTATCCACTACGATCTTCGTGAGAGTTCCGACTGCTACCGAAGTACCATCGATGATAATATCGCCGACCAGGGGTTCATAGGTTCCGCCACTCGTAAACCCGATCTTTCGGTTTCTGATGTGGTAGGTGCCCTCGCTGATCGATGCGACGGCATCGCTGGCCGCAAGTTGCCGCTCAAAGGTTAGCGGCTCTCCGATGTATTCCATTGTTTTCATACTGCCCTCCTATCTTTCCTCAAGAGATTTTAAGAAAATTTCTTTTCTTCTTGGTGTGCGTTTGATTTTTTCAAATAGTTCCGGGTTTTCGCCCTGCGCCTCTTTTTTCGCCGCAGTTCTCAATTTTTCAATCATTTTAGAGAGAAAATATCCCTTCTCAGCATCGGGCATGTTTAAATAAGAAGGGTCTTCTACGATCGGGAGACCAATTTCTTCAACAATCGATCCCATCTTTTGGGCGATAAGATTATCGGCTTTCGCATCGCCCACGCTCGGCAAAATCTCCCTGCGTTCAAAGCCGAGTCGGTCAAGTTCTTTTTCCATGGCGTTCTTGGGCTCGCCCACGCTGATCCCCGTTACTTGCCGGATTGCCGGGGCCGTCCACTTCTGAGGTTCGGCGCGGGTGGGTTTATAGCGCGGTTCCATGCCTTTTTCAATTATTGGTAGACCTGCTTTTATTGGCCCCCAGAAGGGTTCCCCACGGCTTTCTTTTAGAACCATATCGTCAAAGCCATAAAGGAAGTCCCGCACCTGACGGACCGGCATCAAGAAACCGGCAGCCACTTCTCCGCCAAACTGTTTCAGGACGTTAAGACCTTTTTCGACCTTGCTTTCATCGCTGAAAATATTCAAAACCTGGTCCACCGAGTAAAGCCCGGCTCCCGCACGAAGATTCGTGGAAAGCAAACCCTGAACGATATCGCTCGAAGTCAATTTATAAAGACTTCCCTCTCTCGATTTTTTGATGATGTCGGCCACGAAGAGATAAGAAGCGAAGGGGTTGTAAGCGCGAGTATCCACGGGACGCCCGCCGACGTTCAGTTCATACCATTTTTCGCCCGCATATTCAGAGTTGCGGATCTGGTAAGCCGTCCCGAGCATGGCCGTCCCGAGAATCGCCCGGCTGATCGTTTTCGTGTCCCCGGCCTTTAACGCCACTCTTTCGGAAGGAGAGAGCAGTTTCAGCATACCCAGCGGGCTGTAATCGAACTGAAACTTAATCGCGTTTGTCAGAAATCGAGGGAATGGAATCACAAAAGTTGCGCCTGGAAGTCTGTTTATAAAACTGATAAACCCCTGGGCGATTGACCCGTATTTGGGAGACCGCGCCCAGGTATACTCAAGGGCGGAATTCACCGCGTATTTGATGTCATCTTCAGAGATTTTCCCGATTTCATTCTTTTCAATGATCTTCCCCAAGTCCTGGTTTATGCCTCTCATCCGCTGATCGAGTTTCGAAAGGAAAACGGTTCTGCGGACTGCGTACTCCTGAAATCGGTTTGCCACATTCAAGGTGTCCACGATTTTTTCCGGGATCCCTTCGGCCCGACCCCTCATAATGTCCGAGGAATAGGTGAGGAAGAGGCGGTTGAATTCACCCTCAAAAAGTGGATTTCCATTAGGATCTCTCGCGTTTAGGATCTTCTCCACGTCCGCCTTTTTACCTCTACGGAAGAGAGTCATGAGAGATTCAAGACCATCAAGGGGATTCGTAGTTACCTTTCGTTTAAACAGCCTTTGCAGACCTGCATCCAAGGCTTGCTCGAATACATCAAGGCCAACTCTGCCCACCTGCGTTTCGGCGTTGCGCATAGCCGTTGCCAGTTGGGTTACCAAGAGCCCACGGCGGATATTGTCAACCCTCTTCCACCAATCTCCCGCTGAAGCCATGGCATCCATATCGGAAGCCGCGCGGGAAATATCGTCCAGGGCCTTTTGCGCTTCAGGATTGTCTTTCATCAACCGGCGAACTACCGCGCCCCATTCGCCTAAACCCTTCGCGTATTTGCTTATGGATTGCCTGAAATAATATTTTGTAAACTCCTCGATGGGGACGCCTACATTACCAAGGATTTGGTTAAAAGTGCCCACGGGAACGGTTTTTAAGGCGGTCGCAATTTGATCCGTTATCAGAAGTTCGGGATCCCACTTCATTTGCGCGGCCTTGAAAAGTTCCTCAGTCACGTTGGCAATGTTTTTGTTGATGTCAAGGCGAAGAACCGGTTGAGTGATTGGCCCTTCTTTGATCGGCGGCAATTCGATTTTGGCCTTGGTTTCGGGGATTCTCGAGACCGCCCTTTCGCCAAGAACTTTTCTTAAAAGTCCCCTGGAAATGGCGAACCCCGTGGCGCCGCCGATTATCGCCCCGCGCCATCGGTTCTCTTCGTCAATGGTCGCTCCAGTAGCGGCTCCAAGGCCGGAAATGGTGATATGGCGAAGGAGATCAAGATCAACCTTGCCGGATTCTCCCTTGGATTCTGCGAATTTTTTAAATCTTCCTTCAGTTGTTCCTGCCTCATAAGCGAGAGGATTTTTTGTATCCACCAACCATTTATCAAAAAGTTTTCCTTCTTCTTGAGTTAATGAAATTCCCTTTCCTTTATAAATTCGATACCGTTCTATTTGTGTTTTTAAAAAATCTGGTATTCCCACTCCCTCCTTAACAGGTTCTTCGCCCGTAAGTTTCGCAAGAATTGACCGCCCTTGCGGCCTAACTTCCTTTGTGATTCTCTCCGTGAAGGTCATCCCGGCCCGTTGTGCTGCATCCAAAGTAACCGTCAAGTTCGCTCCCGCTTGGATTTTCTCCGTGGCAACATTCATCATCTCATTATTGATGTGATGCAGGGCTTCATCTTGGGTGATCTTGCCTTCCTCCACGGCCTTTTTCACGGCCTCGATTGCCGCGTTTTGCTTGGCCGGGGTTTCGGAAAGAATGTCCTGGGCCAGTCCGTTGACGGTCTTGCCTTCGATTCGGATCAGGGCGCGTTTGGCAGGTTCGGAGAGTTCCCCAGAAGGCGCAGGAGACACCTTTTCGGCCCTTTTAATTTCAACTTCTATTTTTGCCCTGGCTTGTTTCCCAATTCTGGCGGCGTCAACCCCACCTTGAACATATTTACCGTTTACAATAAATCCGCCTTCGACAACTCTTTCGGGAGAAATATTAAGCCTTGTGATTAAATCAGCATGAATTTTAGCTTCCTTGTCATAATAAATAGTCCCATCATCGAGTTTTACTGCCGAGATATTGGCTTCCTGTGCTTTCGGAGGATTGTTGGGATCAAAAATCCCAGTCTTTGGGGAAAGGTCAGGTATGGGTTCATATACCTTCTTTTCCGCATTCCACTTGACTTCAACCGGGCCTTTTTCGGATTCAACAAAAACCTTTTCCGGCCCCTTGAATTCGGCGGCATTTGGCGGAGTTTCAAGAGAAGGACGCCTGACCGTAACCGGCTTTCCCGGAATCCAGTCCGGCGGAGGAGCTAAAAGCTTTTGTTCTGGAGCTGCACCAAGTGCTTCCCGCATAGTAGGAACTTCAAGTCCAGCTTCGGGAGGTCTCGGGCCGATCCGCATCGGCGTTTCAGCACTCGGTTGAAGGGTCAATTCCTGTTTCGGGTATCGCCTGAAAGGAATTGCCTCGCCTTCTGTAGGAGGTTGCCATTCTGGAGCATATTCAAATCTTGGCTCTGCTTTTCCGGGAGTATAAGCGATGGTAGATTCAATTTCCTCCTGCGCCCTTTTCAGATCCGCCGCCACGTCCTCTGGTTTGGCTTTCTTTGCCCGGCTTAGAACCGCGCCAAGTTTTCCGGCTGCGGCGCCCAGGGCTACCCATTGCGGCCCGGCGTAACCCATTTCTTTCAGAATTTCAACTGGATCTTTGCCTTGTGCGGCCCCCTTTACGGCTTCATAAGTAACCCCTGTCAATGCCGCTTCCGTTGCCGCAGTCCTGACCATTCCGGCCCCAGCCATGACACCCTTCACGATCGGAGAAATTATTTTAGCCAGGGCCCCGATCGGGAGAAATTCTCCCAACAGATGCGCCGCAGTTTTTACATAAGGATGAACCGGAAGAGCTTCCCTTTCTTTTAAATAAGCCTCAGCTGTAGGCGTTGGAATATCAACTGCGCCAAGAGTTGCACCCTTCAAAAATTCCCGTCCTGTCATTGCGGCCTGAGCAGGAAGAACGGCGGCGGTCTTCTTCAGGGCTTCCCAGGTCGGGCTTGGCTCTTTCTGGGTCAACTCATCAAAGAGATCGCCTGCAAATACGTCTTGGGTTTTAGGAGAAGTTTCTATTTCGTCGAAGAGATCCATTAAAACGTATATCCTTTTTCCCTGGCCAGTTTCCGGGCCTTTTCCTTATCGCCCCCGGCTTCCTTCAAAAACTTCGCGGCAGTTACCCGGTCAAGGGGGATTCCCCCGCCGATCCGCTTCATCGCTTCCCGCTGCGCAAGTTTTCTGTCGACCATATCCATCCGATCAAACTTTGACTTTTCAACATATCCTTTCCCGATAAGGTCAGATTGCGAATCTGTGTCGTCTATATCAACCCTTTCAACCGTTTCCTTCCCGGTCTTATCCCATCCCACATAGGAAACCTTCTTCCCCAATTTCTCAGGTTTCGTCGGCGGGGTCGCTCCTACGGCTTGGGTTCTTGGTTGATAGGTGATATTCCCTTCTGCATCCTCAACTTGAACGAGTTGGCTAACTGGCGCCTCTGCACCTAAAGCCTGGCTTCGACGCCGATAAACTACTTTGTTACCTTCCATCACTGGGACCAAGGGTTCCTTGCTCGGCTCTTGGGCCGCCCTGATCTCCTTTTTCTGCTTTTCCCACTCGCTCGCGTGCGATGTAAGATATTGATGGGCATTACCAATGTCTTTCACGGCTCTATCGTATGCCTTTTTCTCTTCCGCTTGCGCCGCCTTAACGTGCATCTGTTTGATGTTATCCGGCCAGTTTTCATATTGTTCGCGGGGGACTCTATCGAAATATTTCTGGTAGGCTTCTTGTGCAACCTGACCAGGATTCGGCGGCTCCATCGGATTGAATCCCAAAAACTTCTTGCCCTTCTCCACAGCGTCCATGAGCTGGTCTTCGTCTACAAAGGGCTTACTTGCCCGGACATCCCTCAATACTCGTTTATACGGCCTTTCGGGAGTTCTCTCGGCTAAGAATTGTTCGGTCTCTGGACGATCAGAAAGGAAATAAACATCCTGACCTCTTCCGGCTGCCGTTTCCGCAGACTGAGGAATATTGGTCAGCATGGGGACGCCGGCTTGCTCTTCGGGAGACAATTCCTCAGATTGATAAGGATAGACCTTTTTTCCGAAAGTAGATGCGTATGGCATAAATCCTCCTTACCCTGTCATCCGGTAAAGGTATTCCTTCCAGGCATTCTGATACTGTGAAAGGGTTGTTTGAACCTGACCCTGATATTCTGCCGTTGCCTTGGTCATTTGAGGAGCAAACTCTGCCGCATATTCGCCAGTTGCTTCTCTACGTGCTCCGCCCATGACTTTCTCAAGACCCATTCCGTAACCGGCCATCGCATCGCGCAGGGTCATGCGCCGGACATTCGGGTTTTCGTAGTATCGCCCCTGGGCCTCTTGCATTCCTTTTCTGAGCTCGCGTAACCCAGGGCCCGCCGCCCGTTGCGCCTTAGCTGAAATCTTCGATTCATCCCAGGTGGGAAGTTTAAACTCTGGCATGGGTCCCATTACTGGCGCGGTCATAAGTCCGCCGGTTGGCCCTCCCGCTCCATAGACTTGGCCTGGTACTCGGCCCCCGCCCCCTCCCCCTCCGGAGGGGATGAGAAAAGGACGACTGCCCAGACCCGTAGACTGTTGTCTTCCCTCCATCCCGTAGGATCCCGGGGGAGGTTGCGTCCCATAAATCCCGGTCGTTACAGGATACGCGGGTCTATTTCCGTAAGGCAAGGGTTCAGACGGGACACCACCCCCTCCACCCCGACCCATAACGTCGGAATAGAATTCCGATTCGCCCCATGGCCAGGTTAAGACCCCTCCCATATTTACATCTGCATCCCCTTGATCTGGAGAAACGCCCCCCCACTCATCAGAATTTTGTGGATACGCCATTTTACTTCCCTCCCTTAAGCTTATTCTGGTTTCAATCCACGCTCCCGCGCGAGGAGCGACGCCATTTTACTTCCCTTTAATCTTATTCTGGAAGTCTTGCTCGCGATTTGCACGTTCTGCGTCAACAACCTCATAAAAAATTTGTGCCCAACACGCGACCCATTGAAAGATCAGGGCATAAGTCATTATAACCCATTCAAAATAAAGCAGATAAAAAATCACAAAAAACGCTACCCAAAAGGCGGAGCATTCATAACAATCCAGAAGTCTCCGAATGTAATTCGATTTAGATTTAATCCATTCTCTGGGTTTATCAAAAATCCCCCATTCTCGCACTGCCCTGGTCAAAACGGTTGTTAAAATTATTCCTTTTAAAAGAAATATGATTGACTTCATCTCAACCATGATTTATATTTCTCCTATGAAAAACGAATTGTTCTCTTATTTTGCCGGTCTTTTTGATGGAGAGGGTTGCATTCAGATTGTCAAATATACTTCTCATTGGTCCCGTAGAAAAACCAAGGTTTATGGTCTTCAAGTAACTGTTAATATGTCGTCTATCTCTCCTCAGAAACTTCTTAAAAAGCATTTTGGTGGTTCGATAATAAATCGAAAAGGCGCCATACCAAACCACAGAGATACACATGTTTGGCAAATATGGGGCGCGAAAGCGATGTTTTTTCTTAAAGCAATATATCCTTATTCGATGATAAAAAAAGAGCAAATTGAGAATGCCATTGAATTTCAAGAACATCTGGAGGTTTTTCAAAAAGTTTGGCCTAAAATAAAAGGAAAAAGCACAAATACACTTCCATCCGAAGTCATTGAATATCGAGAAAAACTTTTTAAAAAAGCCAAAGACCTTAAAAAAGATTTTCATTGAAATTCCCATTCAATCATTCATGGCCTCATAAATCTTTTTTATAATTAACCTGATTGCCGCTTCGTTCACCGGGTTTTTCATGCCGATCGTGGCCATGTGTCGAAGAAGGGCGCGAAGACCATCGTCCACAAAAACCATTTCCCTTGGCGTCAACTTTAAGCGGTAGTGCTTAGTTCCCTGAGACATTCCAGATAATCCTTTTTGGACAGCTCGCGAAAGAGACATTTCCCGCAGGTCCGCTTCGATTTATATCCGGCGCGGCCCTCTACACATCCGCCGCAGACACTTTCCAGTTCCATTTCGCCATCGCATCCGGGTTGGATACAGGGCGTCTTTGTGGCCACTTTCAACGCGTTTTTGGCCACTTCGACCGCTTTATCTCCGGTTTTTAGCGTGATCGCCTTCTCGCCGCGAACCGCCTTCCATAACCGATAGGCTTCTCCCATTTCCCGACCAGGATACGCCTTGACCGCTTCCTGAATTTCCTGTTCTCTTTTGATAAATTCTTCTGGTGTCATAATAAAGCTGCCGGGCAGCAACCTGCTGTTTTCTGCTCTGCTGTTCTTATGTCTTGAGTGTATGGCGTCGTACCACAATATTGATTACAATAGGTTAAACAGTGCGCCTGATCACAGTTGCTTCCCGCTGCCTCAAGCTGGGCAAGAACGAATGCCCCATCGCAACCATACTTAGTTGATGAACAAGCCCAGCAACCGTTTCCTGGAGGATTACCTGAACAGGCATAAGAACATTTCGTTTCGCCATTAAGAAAATAACAGTTTTTACAGTCAAACTTTTTCCAGTACGCACTTCCTGAACTACAGTTTACGGCAATCTTCAGCGTTGCCGTGGCCCCGGACTTGCTCGTCAAAGTTATCGTCGGGTTGCTTGCGCAGTTCGCGTTCGTGGCCGGGGGGGTGTAAACGACTGAGTTCCCCTTCGCTTTATTTAAACTCCCGCCGCCAGAAACCGACCAGGTATAACAAAGATCGCCGAGATCTACTTTCGTTGTTTGTGCTGGCGGAACTGCTGTCAAAGTCTGCGGCGGCCCGCTGCAAGACATTTGCTGGCTGGTATAGCCGATACTGATTGCCCCCTTTGGACAGCATTCTCTTTTATCCTCATACTTTTTCCACTCTGTCGGCTTCGAGGGATTTTCAGTAGTTTGATATTTAACGTCAATGCTATCCCCGTCGCTGCAAATAATCACTTCGAGTCGGTCGCCTCCGAGCGGGGTCATTTTTTTTATGGTGCAATATCCGCACATGATTTGAGTGAGTTTATGGGCGCACGTAAAAATCCAGGCGGAGCAGTCCTCTTCTGGGTTAACACAGTCACGCCAGGCGTCCAGCACTCCAGACGCCTCAATTCCCACCTTGCAATCGGGGGTAATGCTGTCCCCCGGATTCACGGGAGCAAAAGTCGGCCAGTCGGTCGGGTAATAAGCGTACTCCATGGGGACGTAATCGTCTTCGAGATAAGGCTTTTTAAACTCGGACTGTTTTATAAGTTTCACAGAGTCCAAGTATTTTTGAGAAAGCTGATCCATGGCCTCTTCGTAAGGCAAGTCGCTCGCATAGAGTCGTCGCCCATATTCCTGCTCTACCAATTTCGAACGGTCATTTTTTCGCCTGATCTGCGCGCTCAATCTTAAATTCCTTATACTCTGGCTTTTTCCAGAATCCCGCCCGGTTCATTTCCGGCTCGTCCGCGATCTTCTTCACATCGAAAAACTGCTTCGTCCAATGTTTTAGGTGCTTTACCGGCCTATTGTCCCCCATAAGCAAATAACCTCAACCCCAAGTCTTCGAGGGTGCAGTCTTGGGCCGCCGTATTGTGCTGGATCTTTAAGGCAAGGTGTTGATCGAGAAGGTCCAGGTTAAACCGGTGCCTCCTTGTGACCTCGCTCGCATTCTCCGCCGTTTGAGACAGGGTTAAGGCGGTCTGCTCTATGCCATTTTTATATGGGGTGACGGTCAAGTCGCCCGCCGATTGCGCCTTAACCCTGAGAATCATTTCGCGCAGGCTTATTCTTTCACCTCGTCCGTCGAGTTCAACGGTAAGGTAAGAAGTGATAGGGGTCGAAACGTCATCCTGAGTATTATTGAGGATGTAAACAAACCCGTCCGCCGTCCCGCCCCCGAGTTGCAGGACGGGAGCGTTTCCGCTGGCCGCTTCAACTTCGGTCATGCAGGAAAGGGCCTGTCCCAAGTTGTCGAAGTACCATTCCTTGTCGGTAAGATCGAAGACCGGGAAAACGTTGGGGACCTCCGCGACGGTCCCGCAGACCAGACCAAGGCGGAGGACGTTGTAAGTCGAGTCGTATTCCATCCACATTTCGGATTCGTAACCGCGCCGGATGCAATGGGTTGTGTCCGTGGGGTCAAAATAGTTGGCGATATCATCGGAGATAAAAGAGCATGTGCGGCCGTCTGTCACGTAGACGCCGTACCGGGAAAGCGCGAAAGCCAGGGTCTTGATTTTCTCCTCGGTCGCGGTAGACGTAAGGACGCCATCCACAACACAGACCGATTTCGCATTCATGCTCCCGAGGCGCGAGGAAAGTATCAACTTCCCGAAGGTCGTTGGGGAATAGCCCTCAAAGAGCGTCAGACATCCGCCTTCTTTCCCGCGCTCTTCCTGCCAGACCATGAGCTCATTATGAAACTTCCTCATGGCAACGACTTTATTACTTCGCCCGTCCCCTGCCTCCAAAATGCCGTAATCGTCACCGTTCAAGGTCATGGGTGCGTCTTTCGCGCTCACATAGATATATTGGCCCCAGCGATCGAAAGAGTAACAGGCGCGGTCTTTCCATGAGCAATTAGAGTACCCTTTCCCAAGTTCGGATATATTAAAATAAGGTTGATAAGTCATGCCGAACATGGTAGTTGAACTCAACACTTTATCAACCGTAAATTTCCACCAGTACCCATAATATTGCGTCTGATTAAATTCCTGTTCAAACGCAACTTCCCGATCGAAAGTAACCCATCCGGACTTTGAAAGGCCGACTGTCCCATCCACCAGCCCGGAGACTTCCTGCCATGCCGACCCGTCCCAATAATAAAAAGCGTTGATCGTTGTGCTGGCGGTCGTGTTCGGAGTGGCCCCCACATCGAAATAAAATCCTTCGACGAGATCCAGACCGGTGCAGACAAAATGGGTGTCTGATGTGGAATTCGTTGTGGAATTGATTTCGATCGATGAAGCCCCAAAGGTTCTATAGGTTGCCTCGCTGGCGTCGTACCATTGATATTCGACGATATCCAGGGGGACGCCATCGAAAAGATTTACGATACTCTGAAAATTACTTTCGAAAGTAACTTCGGAAACCTCTGTACTGTCCAGACTTCCACCAGTAGTAAGAGAAAAGCGATACCAGAAGCCATAAGTGCCGAACATAAGGCGGGGGATTTCGTCAGTAATGACACCCCAGGTCATCGTCCCGGTTTTGGCCAGGGTTGCCCCGGTTGTGATCGTGTTGTCAGCGATATCAAGGGTATGCCAGGAGGAATCATTTTGCCAGTAATGTCCCTGCATGGTCGCTGCCGTTGAGTTGGCGGTTGCTGGGATCGTCCAATTGATTGTATCCGCCTGAATCGGGCAACAAATAAAAACAGCATCGAAATCTGGAGTCTCCAGATCGCCCAGGGAAGTGAGGACAGCAACGGTCGTACTGAGTCCATCCGTGACCTCATTCGTGTAGTCCTGACCCTTAGTCGGAAGATAAGGGATCGCTTCCGCACCCTTGTAAACGATGAATTTCTGTACTGGATATACGTTCCCAGCCCAAATCTGATGCTGATCGACGCCGTTGGAATGGATTACCTTGTCGTTTAGAATGGACCAGGATCCGGCGACCTGTGAGGCGGACCCGTCAAAGACTGGCGATCCAAATGCCCCATCGGTCACGGTCGGGGGGTTGTGGGTCGCTTCCAGGACATCGCCATCGCTCATTTGGGCGAAAAGGTGATGCTCGGTCCGGCGCGCCTTCGAAAACTGATAGAGCGAAAGGACCTTATACTTCGTGCCGTTACTGCCGTCCGCGGTAGAATGCTTTTTGATGCAGCCTTTGCGCTTCTCAAATCCCGGGTGCTGTCCTCTAAGGTTTTGGACCATGGAATAACGCCCAGCCGGGACAAGGGTGGGTTCAAGTCGGGTGTTGCATCCGCCCCGAAAGGGTATTGTGGCGATTTCGTTTGTTGCCCTAATCGTCATGGGATAAAAGGCTCCAAGTTAAGTATTTGCTCTTCCATGGTCTCGTCGTCCGCGTCTCCGCAGAAAGAACGGACCGTCTCAATAAGGTCCTGCTCAAACAACTTAAGCTCGGCGGGACTCACCTGTACCGGAGAGTCCGGCAGGGTCTTCATATAAAGCCCGGCCCGCCGGCCTATCAACCGATGAAACTCCTCGGGAAGTTCCGAGACAATCCCGTAATAATCCGCCGTCCCCGCAGTCGCCGCAACGGTGGCCACGCGGGCAGTGGAATAGTCGGAGATCTCCGCAGACCAATCTCCCGTAATGTCTTCGATGTACATCCCGTTGTAATAGTCCACTTCCTTCCGGGCTGTGGTCGCCAGGGTCATTGAAAGTGCTCCCCCGGTTTGCACCTTGCCCATGGTGATCTCGCGAGGGCGCGTGTAATACCAAAGGGTATTAACGTCGGCGAGAGAGTCCTTGTCAACCCGCAGGATCTTCCCCGTGCGATAGTAGAGATATTTCGATCCCCCGTCGTCGTTTAGGTGGCGTTGCGTGACCGGAATCGGGTGAATCTGCACATGGGCGGAAGTCTCAAAAAGGCGAAGTTTAAAAAAGTTGGCCGGGAGAGTGTACTCCGAAGAGGATCCAGTAATTGAGGCGGAAGTCAAGAAAAGGTGTCTTTGGCGGGCGAAGAGAATATCAAAAAGGAATTTTTGGGCATCGTTGATATATTTGACGATGATCTCGTTGGAAAAGGGACCGCTCGTGTCGGTCCCCTGCACCTTTCCGGTTGAATAATCTTTGATTGCCCTTCTGATTTCCGCGACGAGTTCATAGGTGTTGTTTGTATATTCACTCATGTTCCCTTTCCTTTTTTACCTGGTTCGTCTTCAAGAATCTTACTAAGAGGGGTCTTTTTCAAGTCGGCTGCCCCCTGCATCATATTCATAAGGTTCTCTAATTGTGTCTTGAGAATGCCCATTTCCTTACTCTGGGTTTCAACAATTAACCTCAGATCCATGTTTTCCTTTACCGCATTATGAATTGCCGAGACCTCCGCGTCCTTGAGAGAATAGGGCTCAAGAAGTTTGATCCCGAGCTCAAAGGCATATTGTTTTACGGTGTCAGTCGGCGGCAGATACCCCATACCGGACATTTTCCTTTGTTCGTTCTGGGTGTTGTAACGGACAATCTGGGCTTTCTTAAACTCCAGGTTGCGCTCGATCCCCTCGGCGCCGACGATTTTTTCGTCATCCCCGAAAATAAGTTGACAAAGGCCCCTTGTTGCAAAGGCATTAAGAAGATGCCTTCCACAAGGATCTTCCACATTCATCTTGTGAGACGGCGCCGGGGACGGCTCCATAACTACCGAGATCCCTCCATACATCATCTTTAACGTCTCGTTTGTTGGGTTAAAAAGTGTTATCATTTTGTTTCTCCCTTCTGGGTTATTTTATATTGGAGAGGAAGGGGTTTCCTTACTCGCCATATAAGTCGTTGGGAATGGTCCTAAACTCCTCGCCTGCGTCATCTTAGGCGCTGGAATGCCGAATTTCATCACGGCCCGGGCAACTTCCTCCGGTTCGGGCAAATAATCTTCAACTGAACCCTTTCCTGTAGTGGTCCACTCGATTGAATTGACCGCCATGGGAAAGTCATCTTCCAGGAGTTTTTTGCATACCGCGCGCGTCCGGTAATCCTGGGACCCCTTCCGCCATGGCAAAAGATGGTCCGGATGCTTACAGGTCGGAATTAAAACGATATGGTTGTCAAACGCTCCGGCCAGGTGGACGGGTGCGGAGTCATTTGTTACCAGACACCATGTTTTTTCGATCATGGCCAAAAGTTGACCCAGGTTGAGTTTGTCGCGAAGATCCAGACCGCAATCAGGACAGTTCACATCTAAGACGCCGTGTTCGAAGTTCACATTTTTCCCGATGATCGCAATTCGGTAATACCGGGAAAGTATCTCAATAACTTTATTCCACCATGGAAGGGGAAAGGTATTGATCGGCCATCCCCGGCCAGGATGAAGAAGGATATCCGCCTTGTACCGAGAAACATCTTCCCTGTCGGTTTCATTTACTTCGATCTTTGGCGTTTTTAGAGCATTCGGTAGGGTCCGTTTAAGGATTGCCAGGCTTGTGTAATCGACGCCATGGGTGAAAAGATGCGAAACATATTTTCGCATGGCTGTCTGGACCGTGGGATGGGTCTTGATCTCAAAGATCGCGTCCCGGGTGATTACCGGAGTCTTTTTATATGCCTTAATATTTTTCAGATGTTTAAAGAGTTCAGGCCAGGTAGTAAGCACCCAGATTTCCGCTTTCGGGTGCAGGACTTCGGAAAAGTACCGCAGGGCAGGTTCCGCACATACTTGATCCCCGAGTCCCCCGCCAACATCAACGAAGATACAGGGTTCATATTTATAGGTCGGCGAGTCTGCTTTCCATCGTTCCCCGTCCTTTTCGATTGTCTTTGCCGTCTCTTCTGGGTTATTCATACCTGCATAGTGAACGATTTGGCAGTCCAGTCGGGAGATCCCAAGCCATTTATTCATCAAGGACATTCGGTTAAACTGCCAGGGCAACTCATAAATCGGGACTTTTCGGGAGATAATTCGATGATTTAAATAAGTCTGCTCGCCGAAGGGAAATTTAAGGGGTTTTATAGGCCCTTCGGGATAATTAAAAACATGTCGATGAAAACGAGAGATCACCATTACGCCAGTATTATAGTAAGTTAATCCGTCCCATCCGGGGAGAGGTCCCATTTTGATTAACGCATCGTGTAAAACCATGGCCCGGGGAACGAATTGACCTTCGTTGAAAAGGCCCATATAATTATCCGGGACTACTTCAAATAAATTCGGGCAATCCGGGCGAATGATCATGTCCGCGTCCAGGTAGATCAGCCGCCGATATTTTTTATGCAGCCAATGGTTGATCGTGAGTTTCAGCCAGTGGGCGGAAGGATAGAGGGGTGCTTCCTCATAACGGACGATCTTCTTTGAGAACTCGGCTTCATAAACCGGTCTCTGTATGGTGGGGATCTCCGTCATTTTGATAAGATCCGCGCCCACTTTGTCGGCGTATGCCTCGAAGTAGGGATGTGTCTTCTCCCAGATCCGTTCGGTTCCGGGTCCTACTATGATGGTCATGACGGCGAGATCATTATTTTTCACTTGAACCCTTTTTCAGAAAAAATGCCCAATACGTATCAGGCCCCATCACGGTTTGAAAATTCATGGGAAAAAACTTTACAATTTCAAATTCGGACCGCGCAAAAAGGGCTTTCCACATCGAATAAGGGAAAAGGCTGTAATGGTTCTTATTGTCTTGATGATGGCAAACCGTGTCCGCCGTGGGGACCTCGACGTAAAGAAGACCGTCCTTTTTAAGCACTCGCTGAAACTCCCATAGGGTATAATAGGGGAAAATCGAGTGTTCCAGACAATGCCTACACCATATCAGGTCAAACCAGCCCGCAGGAAACTCAAGGAAGGATTGATCCATAAGTTCAACCCGGAAGTCTTTTCTGAAGCAAACGTCGAAGTCTTCCTGATTGATTGTAATCCCGACCGCGTTTAGACCCTTCTCTTTGAAGACTTCCAACGCAACCCCCTGGCCGCCTCCCACGTCTAAGATTGTTGACTCCTTGTTGAGGTCCTTTATTTTCAGGGTTTCCTCGATCATGTCCTTCGTAATTTTGTCGTGGATCTCCGAAGGGTGCTCCGGGTAACTTTCGCGGTGGGTCTTTGAAAGAAAGTTTTCTAAGTGTTCAATTTGGGCAAAAGAGAGTTTCATTTTTACTTCCAAAAGTTAAAGGGTAAAATACACGGTCCTATTGGACCAGGCGCAGGTTCACAGGACTCCCCGGCAGAGCCGGGTAGACAAAAGGGATTCCTACACTTTCACCTCTCAGATTGTAGGCTCGTATATTTACAAAATCCCACTTTCCACTTCCAAGAGTTGTGCAGTCGTAAATTATTGCCGCCCCGGAAGCATGAAGAACATAAGGGGTAGTGAAAGCCGTTCCGTTCACCGTTCCCTTGTATCCTAAAACCCCTTCATCCGCTGATGGTGCATTGCAGACCAAAAAAGGAGCCGCCCAACATAACCCATAAGTTATGAAAGCTAAAGCCAGACCCAAAAGAATCGCTAAAAAGATTTTCTTCATTTAACCTCCTATTCAACCGGCAATGGGCTTTGTTTTAAATAATTGATTAGCCCAATAATCGCCCCCACTAATACCATGTATCCAAACTTAGACCAGTTCGCCTGATTGAACTCAACCGGCATAATAAAAACAGCCGATGCCCCGGTAACTGCACCGCTAAGCAATGCTGAAATTAAACCTTTAAACCAAATATTCATTTGATCTCCTTATCCCTTCAAGGGTATTTCTACGCCCATGGTTTCGTGTATCCGTTCGTAAGCTCTCCGGAGTTGCCGTTTTGAATCTTTCGTCATATTCCGGAAGTTCTCTTTGCGTTTCCTTCGCCTCTGCTCTTGATCCGTAAGATATTCGCTCATTTTGCCCATACGCATAAACTTTTCCCGGTAGTCCTCGCGGGCGAGATCGGACGCCTTGAGCTTCATGATGTCACGCTGATCCGGCTGCCTGAATCCGCCCCCGGGATCCCGGACGCTCATAATCGGGACGCTGCCGCCACATGGGCGCTCGTAGACGATGACGAATGTCTGGCCGTTGAACCTGCATCCAAGACGCTTATCGGTGCGTTTGAGTTCGTTCAGAAAAGATCGGTCGGGTTGATAGTCCATTTCAATTATCCCCAATCTTTATCTTTGGCATCTGGTTCGCGAGCACGATGTTTTTCTGAGGAATTGTCATAACCTGAAAACTTGGTCCTCGAATCGAAGAAAAGGAAACGATCACATCGAATGTGCATCCGTGTTTTTTAAGCACTCCGACAATCTCATTCATGCACGCCGTTCCTACCTGAACATCTTTCTCATCCATGACCTACCTCCTTTTTGAGTTAATCCCCTGGTTAAGGGGCGGGTAATCCCCGCCCCAGGTTAAGGTTACAAGGCTTCGATAGCCGCCTTGGTGATCGGACTCGATCCAAAGATCGCCATCAGATTCAGGTAAATCTTGCCCGTATGAATCAGATCGACCACGCCACAGGAGAGGATAATTCGCAAACCATCCTTCGCAGCATCAACAAGAGCCGCATATTCTGTGGCGTCAATGACCTCGACGATCTGGTAGGTAAAGATCAGCTTAAATGCATTGGGTAACTTGGCATTCATCGCTGTAAAGTCGATGTATAGGGGCGATTCCATTGCGCCATCACCCCCACATCCTACGCAGGATATTTCCGTAGAAACACCATCAATCACAACGGTTTCCACACCAGTACCCGAACACCTCTGACATACCCTTTCGATTTTTAGTTTTTCCATTGGTATTATCCTCATTACGACTGGACACTACCATCCAGGGTGACATTTTCAACACCGTCAAAGTTCTGCACGAAACTCTTTCCGGCTACGCCGCCCGTTGCAAATCTGGTCGTAACAACGGCGCATAAGTTGCCTTTAGCGCTGGCGGTCGTACCGGGAATAACGACGCAATTAGCGATTTGTCCTGCATTTTCAGAGAAGGTATTGAAATCCGTGTTGCCGTTGGCGGACCCGTTATTGATAGCGATGGTCGCTATAATACCCACTCCCACGGCGATATCGTTGTGGCATACGTCGCACCCGTTCGCACCCGCACCAATGTCAATCAAACTGGCGATCGTTGCATTTGAAGAGATAACCAAAATCTTATTCCTCTCGATTCTTCCGTAAGAATAAGAATTGGTGTTTACCGAAGAACCGATTACCGGCTGACCGGTTGTGCTTGTGTAGGTGGGGGCGAACCAGTTGTGGTGGATATGGGGTGCCCACGAAGAACCGCTTATTCCCTGGGCGTCAATGCAATACTTACCGACATAGTTTTTGAAATAGAACCCTGCTATTTCGAGATTGTTTGCGTTGAATTTGATGACCGGAACATCGGTCGCATCCGCACTCAATCGCGCGGCACTTCTCGCGCCCACGGAATAACCCAGACCCGCCGGGCAAATCAGATGGACACTTTTCTTTGACATTGTCAGGCTGGCGGTAAGATCATAATCCACTTCTGACGGCCACACGAGAACATAGTCATTCCTACTGGCAACGCATAGATTCAGTGCGGCTTGAATAGCTACGTCGGCTTTTGCTGCGGTCGCTCTGAATAAATGGTCTTGGGGAATTCTTTGTTGTAACCAATTTCCCACGACGGGTTCATTGCTGTTGTAAACATAGAACACTTCCCCCGCTCCCATTATTCCGCCACCCATAATTTTTAATGGGCTGATAAAGGCATCAGGGGCGATATTTCTGTCTTTAATCATGAGATTTCTCCTTTATAGTTTTCCCCCGCTC
>Ga0315291_10003598_pt1 | contig 20028 bp, 14 predicted proteins | sample YL17G12_20_MG_FD_203070 | JGI IMG/M metagenome (GOLD analysis project Ga0315291, IMG submission 203070) | Sediment microbial communities from Yellowstone Lake, YNP, Wyoming, USA - YL17G12_20 | ecosystem: Environmental > Aquatic > Freshwater > Lake > Sediment | place: USA: Wyoming | collected...
GGATAAACACGGATTTTGTGAAGGAGGAGAGGATGAATTTTCACTCGCTTTCTTTTGTGGAAATCAAAGATATAAGTGACGACCTTTTGCTCCCATGGCTCGACCTTTATGAGACCTCCTTTCCGCCGCGGGAAAAGATGCTTGTCTCAGTGCTTCTTAAAATGCTGAAGGAAAAGGCAAAAAAGGCGGCGCAGAACACATTTTTCCTTGCCGCAACGGATGTTCAGGATAGTCTTGTCGGGCTTGCACTATACGAGGTCTCGGAGAGATGTCCGGTCGCCTATCTCATATATCTTGCCGTGGCTGGGGAGGCGCGCAACAGGGGTGTCGGCTCGGCTCTATATAATGAGATTATAAGAAGGCTCTCACCCCTGCGTCTCAAAGCCATGTTATTTGAGGTGGAAAGACCCGACGAAGTCGGCACTCAGGAGGAGCGCACACTTGCGGAAAGGCGTATCCGGTTTTACAGGAGACAGGGGGGTTTTCTGATGAGTGGCATTCACTATTTTCAGGATGTCGGTCATAACCAGCCGCCGATGCCCATGCACATCATGGTTCATCCTCTCATGCCCTGCACGCCTGAGGAGGCATTCGCCCTCGCCGAATGTCTATTCGGTGGCAATATATCGCGCACGGGAACAATTACGCTGGAATAGCGATATGGCGCTTCAGCGCGAGATGGGTTATTCATATAAGAGATAGGTCTTTGTTCCTGACTGATAGTCAGAGACTCGGCAGGCAAAGATGTCGGGTGTGGCGCGACGTGTGTCAATCCAGATAGGCACGGCTTGTGCATCACCGCCGCGACACTCTGCAATGCCCAGGTAATCTCCCAGCATGTAACCCTCGCTTGTCAGCGGTGCAAGACGCATATCCGAGCTCACGTCCGTAATCCGCAAATTAGGCTCCCATGTGAGACCGCCATTATAGGACTCCGCCAGATACACATCCACCAGAAATCGCCTTTCCGGGTCATTTCTTTTGTCATAAAAGATAACCGAGACCTGGCGGGCATCCGGCGAGGCAATAAGGCTTGGGATGAAGGCAGGGATGCCGTAAGGGTCTGTTGGCGGGGGTGGGTCGTCAATCGGGATAATCCGGCTCCACGTCAGACCGGCATCCGTTGAGCGTGTAAAAAGGATGCGCCTTTGATTCAGGAGTTTTCCCTTGATTGTGACGAAGATGGTGCCCGTATTCAACGCCGCTGATGCCGATGGGAGAAACCAGCCATCGCGCGCCTCAGAGTCCGAAATGGTGTTGATATAGTCAATGGTAATGGGCGAGTCGTAATGATAACCGCCATCCGCTGAACGGACAATCTTCATGGTGTTATCATTGAAGCTGAAATACACAATCACGAGCATCCCGTCCGGCAGGAAGATTGGCTGCGAGCCCTGACAGTTTGTGCCCGCCGGACTGGCGAGGATTGGCGGAGTCCATGTAATGCCGCCGTCATTGCTCAGGGTGGACATGATAGGCGCACTGGAATCCGCGCGGAAGTTTGTGAAGGTGACAACAATGCGACCCGGATGAGGGCTGTTTGGATGGGCATCCACGGCAAGCCAGTCCTTGTCAAGAAAATCAGTCAGCAGTGGACGAACCACCGCTATCTGCGGCGGATTGAAGTTGTCCCCGCCGTCTGTGGATTTGTTCACAACAATCGCCTCATGGGAGGATGAGACATCAAAGGCAAGTGTGCTGAGGTAGCAGTTGCCCTGATGGTCAAATGCCACGACAGGGTCTGTGGCGCGCTCATATTCCCCGCCGGTCAGCGTGGTGAGAAACGGTATGAGAGCCCGGCGCCAGCTCCTGCCTCCATCATGGCTGACCGCATATCCGCATGTAACGGCGCCTCCATTAGTTGCATAGCGTCCCTCCTGAAAAATGCCAACAAGGGTTTGTGGGTCCACAGGGTTGCGGGCGATAAAAGGCTCCGCCTGGGCACGATAGCCGAGGGGCAGTGTGGTCGGGTCGTCGCCAAGCGGGATATTGGGACTCACGCGCGGGGAGAGGCTTACAGCCTCAAGGCGTGGCAGAGAGCGGAGGGTTTTTTCATCTGGTAATTTCAGGGCGCCAGTCTTCTCCGCAAGGAGCATGTAACTTCCGGATGAGAGGCGGGAAAGGTCATGATGCCGGAGTGCAGGAGGCAATTTTTCTACGGGAATTGTCTGAGAGAATCCAAACGTGACTCTCAGGGCAAATGGTATGAATAACAAAAATATTATACGGCGCAAATCTCTGCCCCCGATAAGTTTTATTCCAACAATATTTATTTTCTATGATGCCATCCCGGATTATGGTCAAGAATAAATCAAGTTGACACAATGCCTCCTCAATGCAAAATGACAAAGCATCACAAGATATTTGACGTGAGGAATAAAAAATGGAAAGACGTGATTTCTTGAAAAAGGTTTCCGGTGCGGCAATTGGCGGCGCCCTTTATTTCAGCCTCGGGCGCAGTCGCGCCGATGCGGAAGACCTCCCCTGGGAGGAGCGCACAGACTCAATTCTACTCTCCAAAGAGGGGGAGTTTTTCCTCTCGCCCATGTTTCCCGTTGCTAAGGGAATAAAAAATGAATACCCCGACCTTGCCCTCACAAATAATGGGGGGATTGCTGTTGTTTATGTCTCTGAGAGAAAGGATGGGGAGGCGGTCTTTCTCCGTGAATTCAAACCGGATGGAACGGGTGGGGAAGAGATTCAACTCAGCACCCATGCGGGTTTTGAGTCACGTCCCCGGATGGTCGCGCAGGATAACACATTGCATATCGTATGGGCGGCGCGGCGCGAGGGGAAGAGCAGTATAATTTACCGCCCGTTAAAAAATGGCGCTCCGGGGAACGAGCTCATTATCTCACCCGACACCTCCTCATGCCGGAAGCCCTGTCTTGTATTGGATAAAACGGGAATTCCCATCATCGCCTGGGAATGCATGGAAAAAGGGCATTATGTCGTCAAGGTGAGGCGCGTCGGGGCGGATAATATCCTCACGGTGGGAAAGGATGACCGGGATAATTGCCGTCCTGCCATGTGTGTTGCTCCGGATGGCACAGTCTGGCTGACATGGGATGCTTACGATGGTCCGGGCGATTTCAATATCTATCTGAAAAATATCAGTGTGCATGAAAGCGCAGAAATCCGTGTCAGCAATCATCCCGCATCGGACCTGGCTCCCGCCATCGCCGCCGACAAGGAGGGATTCGTCTGGGTTGCCTGGCATTCAAACAAAAAAGGCGTCAATGGATGGGATATCCCCCGCTGGTTTGACACCCTCGCATTCAAGGATGGACAATTATATGAGCCTGTTTCGCAACCGTTGGATAAAAACCTTGAAAAGGAGGGCGAAAACCAGAGCCTCGAATTCATGCAGATGTTATGCGCACCGGATGGACGCCTCATCCTCACAGGGCGTCCCTCTCACAACTTCTGCCTCCAGTGGTATAAAGGTGACGCATGGTCGCGGCTTTATCGCCTCCCCAAAGATGGCTGGGGCGGACGCGGACAGCACCTGAGAGCCGTCATGTCTTCTGAGGGTGTTCTGTGGATGGTGCGACGCGACATGGACCTTTGTGTCCTGCAATGCCTGAGCGGGCTCAAGGGTGAATACGTCAAACCGGCTCTCAAGCCCATCCCCGCCTTCGGCGCAGTTCCCGCACTTGTCGGCATTGAAAAACGTCACCAGTTTCCCGAATGGAACGGCAATAAACATTACTTTGGCGACATTCATGCCCACACATGGATGTCCGATGGCGTTGGCGACCTTGATGAGTTTTACACCCAGCGTCGGGACCTCCTCCGTGATGACTTTGCATGCCTCACAGACCATGATACATTTGTCGGGAACAGCATCATGCCTTCCGAGTGGGAGGAAGAGAAGGAGATGGCGACGCATTATAATGAGCCCGGGCGCTTCATCACCCTTTATGGACAGGAATGGACAACCCTCCGCTGGCCCAGGCAGTTCGGGCATAAAAACATTTACCACATTGACCCCGCAATGCCTCTCCTTGACCATACGGATGATGAGACAAACACCTCACAAAAACTCTTTGAGCGGGCAAAAAAGGTCGGCGCCATCTGCATCCCGCATCACATCGGCTGGACAGGCGTTGACTGGGAAAATCACGACCCCTCCGTGCAGCCACTCGTGGAGATTGTCTCCAATCACGGCGCTTATGAATTTATGAATAACAGACCGATTTTTCATCGCGGGGGCATCAAGGGCTGTTTTATTCAGGATGGACTTGCGCAAGGACTTGTATTCGGTATTGTCGGTGGCAGTGATACACATGGACTGCTCTGGCAACATCATGTTGGTTGGAAGCGCAACTGCCTCAGGGTGGGTCTCACATGCATTCTGGCGAAGGAACTCACACGCGAGGCGCTTTTTGATGCCATGAAAAACCGCCGCACATACGCCACGAGCGGGGTCAAGATGTGCATCATCTTTGAGATAGAAGACGCCATGATTGGTCAGGAGGTCAGCCTATCAAAACCGCCGAGAATCAGGGTGGAAGTCATGAGTCCAATAGATGTCCAGTGGCTCCAGATTGTCCGCAATAATGAAACCATACTTACATACGGCGGCGAGGGATTTCACACAAGATTCACTCACACGGATGAAGGTCTAAAATCGGGGCGTTACTGGTATTACCTGCGTGTCATCACAGAGGACGGCAACATGGCATGGACCAGCCCCATCTGGGTGAATTATGCTTAGATTGTAAATTATGAAAAGAAAAGCCGCTGAATCATTTCATCCCTTGAAGATTTTGAGAATCTCCGGGACGTTCTGAAAGCGGTCTTCAGGTTTTTTCTGTATCATCTTCATGATTGCCTGTCGGAACTTATCTGAGATCTCCCCCTGTATTTCCAGCGGCTTGGTATGAACGTGATGGTATTCAATGTTTCCATGGCAGAATGGCGGGCTGCCGTTGAATATTTCATAAAGCATTATGCCGAGTGCATAAATATCCGTGCGGGCATCCACATCCTTCCCGGTTATCTGCTCCGGCGCCATGTAAAGCGGGGTGCCAATCACAGCCGTTCCGGTCTTGGTGACGGAATCAGCCTTAAGAATCTTGGCAATGCCGAAGTCCGTAATCTTTATGGTGTTGAAAGGGGTTATCATGATATTTGCCGGTTTGATGTCCCGATGAATAATGCCCAGACTGTGGGCATAGGCGAGGGCATCGCATATCTGGAGAAAATATTGGGTTATGGTTTCTTCTGTGAATTTAATCTTGCTGGTAATCATCTGTTTCAGGTCGGTGCCCTCGATAAATTCCATTGAGAGAAACAGTTTGGTGCCGCTTTCAAAGAGGTCGTGGATTCGGACGATGTAAGGATGGGAGAGCTTTTTAGTCGCCCGCGCCTCACTCTTGAATCGTTCCACTGCCTTGGGGTCCTGGCAGAGGTAATCATTCAGAATTTTCAGGGCGACGATATCATTGACCACCTTGTCGCGCGCCCTGTAGATGACCCCCATCGAGCCGCGGTTCACCTCTTCCATGATTTCAAAGCGGGCATCCTGTATCACCGGTGCAGGGCGCGCAATCTCTGCCTCCTTTTGCTGGAGCTGGATGCGGTAATCAATTTTTTTCCATTTTGTAGATACGTCTTTGTATTCCGGTGAGTTGTCCATAATCAGTTGATAAATATCCTTGGCGCCGTTCAGGTCCGCCGCCTTTTCCATATCATTCGCAAGGCGATACAGAACATCGGTGATTTCAGGGTTTAAGGGAAGCATCTTGAATGTGTGCCAGGCAAGGGAATACATATTTTTCTGCCAGTAACTGAGCCCGAGTATTTTCAGGGCGCGTAATTTGTAATTCTCATCCTTGGCAAGTTCCTGGAGGATGTTTATTGCCTCATCCATCTTGTTCTTCTTGAGGTATATCTTGACAAGTTTGAATTGGATTCCCGGGCTTTTCTCTGTTTGCAGATATTCCTCATAGAGGGTTTCGAGGGTATTTACGATTCCCTCTTCCTCGCCCTGTTTCTGGAGGTTCTCAAGACTTATAATCGCCTCTTTCCACTTCTTGAGCTGCTGATACAACCTGGCGCGTTCGCGGATTGCCAGCTTGTAGTTTGGGTAATGTTTGACCAGATACTCATAGGCTTCCAGAGCCCCAACCGGATTCTGCTCGGTTTTCTCCATATAAATCTTGATGGCATTGCGAGCCTCCTCCGGAAAACGGCACAGAATATGAAGCCTTGAGAGGAGCAGATACAAATCGGCTGGCAGCGGGACATTCTTATTTATCAGGTCGCCGACATTTTCACAAAAGCGCATGTATATGGAGATGGTACTTTCGCTCCTGTCCTCTGACGCCGCAAGTTCCTGAACCTGATGGAGCATCTCCCGGGTAATCGGCAATGGAAGTTCAGGTGGAGCGGAAATTTTTCCACCGGGCGCTGCCTGTGTCTGGGGCTGAGGAAATGTTAGTGTGTCTTCCGCCCCTAATGGGGTGGCAGGAATCTCTTGAAAGTCTTTTTTGGGAAACAGCGGTTCAACGGTGAGGGGCTTGGCGCTTGCCGTTGCCTTTTGGAGCGATGGAGAAGGAGAAACCGCTATGACTTCTTCAGGTTGAGTGTCAGAAACAGCGCGAAATCTCCCCGGTTGCTTATCAATGTCATAGAGGCTCTCTGATGGGGTTGTGGGTGTTCCCAGCTGAACAGCGGAGAGAATATCCGCCGTTGCAGCCTCAGCGCGCACAGGTCCTGCCTTCAGGGGATAGACGGCAACCTGTCTCTGTCTGCGCCTGCTTTTTTGTTTCTTCTTTTCCTCAGATGTGAGGAAGGTGTGCGTGATGGTAAGTTTTTTCTCCTTTCCGGTTGCCATATCATTGGCGGATATCTCAAGAACACCATCGGAGTTAATAAAAAAGGTGATCCTGATTCGTGGCGTGCCAGCCGTTGCGGGCTCAATATCGCTCAGGTTGAATTTCCCCAGGCTCCGGTTATCTTCCGCATTTTCGCTCTCCCCCTGAACCACATGGATGTTGACAAAGGCTTGGTTATCCTCCGTGGTGGTGAAGGTCTTTGCCGCCTTGATGGGGATGGTGCTGTTTTTCTCAATAATCTTTGAGATCTTTCCATCCTTGACTTCCACCCCGAGAGAGTGGGGGGTAATGTCAAGGAGCACCACCTCTTGAAGATCGCCCGCAAAAATGCCCGCATGAGTGGCGGCTCCAAGGGCTACAATTTCATCCGGATTTACACCCTTGAACAGCGTAACGCCGAAAAAATCCTCCACCTCTTCCTGGACAAAGGGGATACGGGATGACCCGCCAACAAGAATCACCTTGGATAAATCCTTTTTGGAGACCCCTGCCGCCTCCAGAGCGTCCCGAGAGCATTTGATAGTCCGCTCAACATAAGTGGCGATGAGGGATTCAAATTCTCTCCGTGTAATCATCCTCTCAAGGTGGATGGGACGCTTATCCTTTTGCGCCACAAAGGGGAGGGAGATGAGGGTGTGATTGGTGGTGGAAAGTTCGCATTTCGCCTTTTCCGCCACCTCTTTCAGGCGGTAAAGTGTTACAGGATCCTCCGAAAGATTGACTCCGTGTTTTTGCTGAAATTCTTCAACAATGAGCGTGACGATGGCATTATCCAGGTCGTCGCCGCCCAGGTGGGTGTCTCCATTGGACACAAGCACCTCAAAGGTGTTGTGGTCTATTTCAAGTATGGAGATATCAAATGTGCCGCCGCCAAAATCATACACAGCCACAATCTCTTCAGTGTTTTTACCAAGCCCGTAAGCCATGGCAGCGGCAGTGGGCTCATTGAGAAGTCTTAATATCTCTAATCCCGCCAGACGACCTGCCTCTATCGTGGCGTTTCTCTGCAAATCGTCAAAATAGGCTGGAACTGTGATGATAGCTTGATGAACCGGCTCCTCTAAGTAACCCTCCGCCGATTCCTTCAGCTTCTGGAGAATTAATGCGGAAATTTGCTCCGGCTTATATCCCATCCCATTAATGTCAATATACAGCTGGTCTTCCTTTTGGGTGAGTTTGAATGGAAATTTTTCCCCGGAATCCCAGACTTCTGAAAAGCTCCTCCCCATCAGCCGTTTGATAGAGTTAATGGTGCGGGTGGGATTTGTGGGTGCCTGACGGCGGGCAATCTCCCCAACAATAACCTCACCATTATCCAGAAAGGCAACAACCGAGGGTGTCTTATTGCCCCCTTCCGGCGTCGATATAATGACTGGTTCGGAACCCTCAACATATGCCGCAAGGGAATAGGTTGTTCCAAGGTCAATACCGATAATTTTTCCTTCTTTTAATTCCATAGGTGGTTAAATTTTCCATACTTTTACAAAAATAATCCACATATCTTTTAAAGTGGATGAGAAAAAATTTACATATATAATCAGCAAATTCAATGCCATAATAAAAAAAACGCCTACTTTTCTAATATTATGAGATGACTTGAATTATCAGAAAGTAAAGGGAGAAATTGAATTATTTTGTGTTTTTATGAGCGCATATTTTACACAAAATGGGAAATGTAATTCACACTTTCAATTATTTCCCACCTCTGATAAAACCCTTTTTTTACAAATGTTTATCCTAACCTTGATGCCCCTCCTTCTTCTTGAGGAGGCGTTCCTCCCTTGCTTCAAAGACGCGTTTTTCCTCCTTTTCCCTTTCTTCAATCTCTTTGATTGAAATTCTTTTTGCCCTAATCTCAATATGACGCTTTTTGAACAATTCCCTCATACTATCCAGGAGGTCTTTTGGGGTGAATGGTTTTGTCAGATACATATCCGCCCCAAGCTTCATGGCATAATCTATGTCCTTCTGGCTGGTTTTGGCAGAGATAAACATGATGGGCGAGTTCTGAAATGTCACATTGCGGCGCAAAGACTGGCACAATTGGTATCCGCTCATCTTGGGAATCATGATGTCCAGAATAAAGAGGTCAGGTTGGTAAAAAACGAGTTTTTTAACCGCCTCTAACCCGTCACTGGCGGTCACAACTTCAAAACCCTCTCTGAGCGTCATCCTGGTGAATTCCAGCATATCCGCCTCATCATCCACCACCATCACGCGAGGTATCACAATAGAGCGGAGTTCGACATAGGGGCTTTCTTTATGCGTGGGAATGGGTTGCCGCCCTGCAATGCGCTCATATTCGGATTCGCAGGTTTTTACCTTTTCCGCTGTTGGAGCGGTCGGGATGGCAGGAGGCTGCTTTGATGTTATAGCCTCTACGGGCGCGCCGGTCACAGCGCCGGATTTTTCCATTTCACGAATCTGCTGAAGGGTGTATTGCTTTTTCTGCGGAGGATAGCGATGTTTTTTGAGGGTGTTTTGAACAGTCGTGAGCAGATGTGAGGTATCTATGGGTTTGGTGAGGTAAAGGTCTGCACCCGAGCGGTATGCCTTCTCCATATCCTCACGTGAGGAGAGCGCAGAGATGAACAGTATGGGGATATAACTGAAATTCGGATTCTCGCGAATCGCCTCACTTGCCTCCAGTCCATTCATGAGGGGCATCATGACATCCATGATAATAAAATCGGGTTGGCAGCGCTCCAGTTTTTCCAGTGCATCCAATCCGTCAAATGCCTCAACAATCTCAAACTGGTTTGAGAGGATGGTGGATATGAGGACACGGATATCTTCATCATCATCCACAATCATGATGCGCCAGGGGATATTATCTTTGACTTCTTGTATTGACAATTTTTCCCTCCCGGTATGGATTCCAGATACTTATGGTCAGCGTGCAAGTCAATAATTACCCCGCTAAAGCCTGATAACCTCCTTTACTAACGCCAACAGATTGAACAATGGCAAAAAGTATAAAATTTGTCAACAAAAACGACCCGCCATAGCTAAAAAATGGCAGGGGGAGTCCAGTGACGGGTAGCAAACGAAGCGACATCCCTATATTGCAGAAGATATGGATAAGAAAACATCCCAGAATGCCGGTCGCAAGGAGACGCCCGAATTTATCAGGCGCATTCCTCGCCGCATTGTGCGTCCGCGCTGTGATAAGACCATAGAGAAGTAGTAACAATCCACACCCGACAAAACCGAATTGCTCCCCGAGGCTGGAAAAGATGAAGTCCGTGTGGCGCTCAGGAAGAAAACTCAGTCTTGTCTGAGTCCCCGCCTTCCACCCCTTGCCAAGAAGTCCGCCGGAGCCGAGAGAGATTTCCGCCTGTCGGATGTTGTATCCCTGCCATTTTGTGTCGTGTTCAGGGTTGAAAAAGACCTTGATGCGCGACTTCTGGTATGGTTTAAGAAAGGGATAGGTCACAAGTGTTCCCCACACCGCCATGAGGATGCACAGGATAATAAGTTTGTGCGATGCCCCCCCCGCATAAATCATTATCAGCAGAAGGGGGAAAAAGAGCGATGCCGTGCCGATATCCGGTTGATATAGAATCAGCGCCATCGGCAACCCGGCAATTACAACGGGCGCAAGAATATCCCTGATTCTCGTAAGCGGTTTTTCACGCCAGGCAAGGCAGTGCGCCAAGCACAATATGACGGCTATCTTGGCAAACTCTGAGGGCTGGATGCGGTGAGTGCCGATGTCATACCAGCTCTTAGCGCCCTTCACCTGATGACCAAAAAAGATTAGGAGGATGAGTAACAGGATTGAAAAAGTGTAGATGGGCCATACCAGATGTCTCAACCACCTGTAATCAAGAAGTGAGATAACAGTATAAACAGACAGGCTCACAAGTAACCATAAGGTTTGTTTCCGGGCGTAATCGGATAGTTCAGGGATGGAATAGGTGGCTCCGTAAATGACAATGATACCAAAGAAAGTGACCAATATGAGCGGGAGAAAAAGCATCACGTCAAAACGGCGGGTGAATTTTCGCACCAAGGAATATCTATTAATTCGTTCCACTGTCATTCACCGGCATGGTTAAATTCATACCCATTTCTTGCGCAATTGCCCCTTTTTTGCACGGAACATTCTCTCGAGACCGGGAAATATCAGGGCAAAAACCAACCCACCCGACAATGCGCTTCCGAAACGCAGGGTGAAAAACGGGGTAACACAAAGCGTCATCATGAGACTTGTCAGGAGGTCTGTGAACCCGAGGAAAATCAGGGCAAAAATGAAAAGGACAGGACGCGGCGATTCCCTGAGATAAAATGAGGTTCCGCCCATCAGGTAGCCTGTAAGCGCAAGGGCAAGGGCAAGCAAACCGGCGGGTTCGCCAAACATCGCCGCATGTATAAACCCGATAGTAAAACCCGTAAGCGCCCCCGCCGCCTGACCCCATTGCATGGCGGTGAAAAAGACAAAGAGGACGGACGGGCGAGGAGAAAAACTTTCACGCCACCCCGGCGCCATCAGCGCCCATTCAAGAAAAAAGGACACCATCAGGAGCGACATGAATTTAATCACCCTCAAGGCGTTTCTCCTTCATGGACTCACTTCCCAGCAGTATGAGGAGAAAATCAAGGCGCATAAAATCCGCCGTCGGTCTCACGTAAACCTTTGAGCGACCGTATTTGTCCTTTTCTATGCTTTCCACCTCGCCAACCGGCAGGTCGCCGGGAAAGAGGGACTGTTGTAAACCGGCAGTGACCACATGGTCATTCCGGCGCAGGCGGCGACTCAGTCCCTCCGTCCGCAGATTCAAGATATCCGGCTTTCCCGTCCCCTCCACAATGCCAAGCTCTCCCGTTTCGGAGACACGGACCATGAGCGCACTCTGAATGTCAATCAAAAGATGCACCAGAGCCATATCGCCTGACGCCTCCTTCACCACCCCCACTACGCCCTTCTCATTCACCACGGTCTGCTCAGGTCTGACTCCATCTTTTGCGCCCCTGTTCACAAGGATGGTTCTTGTCCAGGGATTGGAGCTGTATCCAATGATGTTGGCGGGAAGAAGGGAATATCCGGCGATGGTGTGACCGGCGGGGGAGGAGACAAGATGCTGTGTGCGCTCAAGCGTGGTGAGTGCATTTCTTGCCTCGTTTAATTGCAGGCGAGCGGCGACAAGGTCATGTTTCAGTCTTTCATTATCCTCCGCGAGTCTCTCCGAGCCGAACCAGGCAGTTGTGAGCCTTTCAGCGAGCCTTCTCACGTATCCGGCGCCTTTCACAAGAGGCTGGCAGACTGACATAATCACTCTGCCGGCTGGGGTTTTGTAAAAAGTCTGAGATACATTGGAAAGGAGAACGGAAAGGGAGATGATGAGCAGGATGATGAGGAGAATCCTGCGCCGTCTTTTTTGTATCTTGGAAACCATACCATCATCGGCTGAATATCCGGCGTTTGAGAATAACTCATAAAGATGAGGTCATAAGGTCAGTCCTTGAACCAATACCGCCGAATTCAGAATCGGTGTTTTGCGCTTTCATAGCGGGCAAGAATCTCAATGGTGTCAAGCGATTTGCCCGTGCCGAGAACGACGGCCGTTTCCGGATTGTCCGTCACCCGGACGGTCAGGTCAGTTTCAGAGGCAATGAGGGAATCCAGACCGCGGAGCTGTGAGCTCCCTCCGACCATAGTGATGCCCGCATCCACAATATCCGCAGCAAGTTCCGGCGGCGCCATTTCCAGCGTGGACTTTACTATATTTACAATGACCATAATCGGGTCCTGAAGTGCCTCCCTGATTTCATCCGAGTGTATCTCAATACTTCGGGGCAGACCTGATATCAGGTCGCGCCCTTTGATAATCATCGATTTTTCCTCCGGCAGCCTGTCTGCGGAGCCGATTTTTATTTTTGCCTCCTCTGATGTCCGCTCGCCAATAATCAGATTGTATTTCTTCTTGATGTGACTGGCGATTGCCATATCAAACTCATCCCCCGCCACGCGGACAGATTTTGAGACTACAATTCCCCCCAGGGAGATGATAGCCACTTCCGTTGTGCCGCCGCCGATGTCAATAATCATGTTGCCGGTTGGCTCTGTCACCGGCATCCCTGCGCCAATTGCCGCCGCCATAGGCTCCTGAATCAGATACACCTTCCAAGCGCCAGCCTGGTTTGCGGCCTCCTGCACGGCGCGCTTTTCCACCTCGGTTATGCCTGAAGGAACGCCGATGACAATACGCAATCGGGGGTGAAAGATATTCCGTCTGCGTTTTTTGACTTTATTGATAAAGGCGCGAAGCATCTCCTGCGCCATGTCGAAATCATTGATGACCCCATCCTTCATGGGTCGGACGGCAACGATGTTTCCCGGAGTGCGTCCCAGCATCCGTTTTGCCTCCGCCCCCACGGCAAGGACTTCATGGGTGTTTCTGTCAACAGACACCACGGATGGCTCGGCTAAAACAATCCCCTCGCCCCTGACATACACCAGCGTTGTGGCAGTCCCGAGGTCGATGCCGATATCCATGGAAAACCACTTGTTCAATATCTCTATTGCCATGAATAATAATTTCTCCCCTGTATTATTAAACCTGTTTTTACATCTTCTTCTAATTATTAATCATTTATCTATAGCCATGGTTTATTTCAACTGTAAATAAAAAAATTCAAGCACTGGTTGAAGGTAACCTTATTACGCTCCCTTGCACCTCTCCCCCTGTTTACACAATGATATGATGTTCAGACTTAAACCGTTCCTTTAAGGAAATAACATATCAGGGAAAGTGCGGAAATCAGCCAGCAATACCAGGCGAAGTAGTGAATCTTGCCCTCCTTGATGAATGAGAGCAGCCACCGGAGAGAGATATATCCCGCCACAAAGGCGGTGGCAGCGCCCATTATAAGTGATGGGATTTCCCCCTTAGGCAGTGTTGATATATCTTTCAGTGTGAGGAGAAGGGCGCCTGTGATGGCTGGGATGGAAAGGAGAAAGGAATATTCCCCTGCCTTACCTCTATCGAGCCCCATCCACAATCCAGCCGTGATAGTGGAACCGGAGCGTGAAATCCCCGGGGCGATTGCAATTCCCTGCACCGTGCCCACAATTATCGCCGTCCAGAACCCATGACCCCTTGAACCCGTGCGTCTTGCCGGAATGAATCTTGTTGAATAGACAAGCACGCCTGTCAGTGCAAGCGCCACTGTCACAAGTAAGACGTTGCCGAAAATCCTTTCCAGCATGTCCTTGAACAGCGCGCCAATTATGGCAGTTGGAATGCTGCCGATGATGATGACGGAGATAAGGCGCCCTCGCGGGTCATTCCAGATGACAGCGCGGATTCCCTCATTCGCCGCCCTGCGCGGGGCTTCTTTCAGAATATACCTCACCATCTCATATATCGCCTTGCGGAAAACCAGAATGGTTGCCACAAGTGTCCCCATGTGCAATGTGGCAACAAAACTTAAATTTGATTCCACGTTGAAGTGAAGATAGTGTTGTGCAAGGACGATGTGTCCGGAGGAGCTGATGGGGAGAAATTCCGTTAATCCCTGAAGGAGCCCGAGAATAGCGCTTTTCAACAAGTCCATTTTATCATCTTCCAATAGAGTAGATAAATTTTATGGAATTACACCCGTCAAAAGGCAAGGCAAAAACGCTTCCGGCTATGAAGGTTTCAGGCTTGGGGTTTTGATAGAGCCTTTATCAGTTGACGGGAAATGGGATTTTATGTCATTTTTATTTTATAAACAGTGAATCATAGATGGGAGAAGGATAACATGAAAAGTTGCTTTGGAACGCACTTCGGATTTTTTTTTGAAGACCATATCGGCGATGAGCAGGCGATGAAGAAATGCTATGATTGCGAGGATTTTGAAAAGTGTTTCAAAATGTCACTTATCCAGAGTCTCAAGGGTCTGAAGATGGAAATCCGCCAGGGAGTCCGCAACCTGAGGAACTCCATGGGCGGCAGCCATTCCGAATTTCCCTTCGGTTAATAAAAATCCTGAATTCATACTATCAATTGCAAAATCCCGAATGCCTTAATCTTTTCTCAGTGTATTACAAAATTCAACAACCGTCAAGCCCGCTGAACGTATTAAACTTCGCAACGTCCCACGAGCAACTTCTTTATGATTGGGTATTGACAGTGTTACGTTAATGCCTTCTTTGACCATAATAATATGACTTCCTTTTCGGCGCGCGACCTCCCAGCCAAGATTCTCAAATACCCGAACGACGTTACGTCCGCTCATGATTGGAAGCGGAGGCATCAGACAGCAACCTCCACCTGCCTCGTTTCAATAGTCAGGGGCAGACCTTTCTCAGCGCGAACTTCAAGGCAGAGTCCAATGGCAGCCTTGATATTCTTCCGCGCTTCGTCCTTGGTTTTACCCTGACTGACGCATCCGGGAATGGAGGGACATTCGGCAATCCAGGCACCGTCTTCATCTCGGTCCAGCGTTATCATGAACCTCATGATTGGAGCCTCCGAAAACAAATAAATCCTTTTACAGCACGTTTAATGAACGAAGCAAGTTTAAAATAAAGTGAAGAATGAAAACAAGTCCACTTCGGTATGGCAACGTCTTTATGGATGCTCGGCGATCAAATAAAATTGCATGAGAAAAATTGATATGATTTAAATCATGATAATGGGTGAATCCGGCCACAGTCGTTCCCCCCAGTCGTTCCTTATCCAGAATCTCAAGGGTCTGAGGATGGAAATCTGCCAGGGTGTCCGCAATCTGCGGAATTCACTCGGCGGCAGCCACTCGGAATTCCCCTTCGGTTAGTATTTTAATTGTCAATTGTCAATTGTCAATTTTCAATTATGGATTATATCCCAACTTTTGTAAAACTTCATCCGCCACTTCGTAATCGTTAAAGTGGATGGTGTGGTCCTTGAAGGTCTGTGTGCTTTCATGTCCCTTGCCAACGACGATGACAAGGTCTCCGGGTTTTGCCATTTCAATGGCGCGCTTTATCGCATCATGGCGTGAATAGATGATTTCATAATTGCCGCCCTTTTTGTTTTTCAGACCCTCCACAATATCATTCATAATCTGTTTAGTGTCTTCAGTTCTTGGGTTATCCTCCGTGATGATGAAATAATCGCTTTGCGCCTCCACGGTTGCGGACATCTGCGGGCGCTTGGTGCGGTCGCGGTCGCCGCCGCAGCCGAAGACGGTAATGATGCGGGCGGGTTTCATTGCGCGGGCGGCGGCAAGCACCTTTACCATCCCGTCCGGCGTATGGGCGTAGTCGATGATGACTGAAAACTTCTGTCCGCGCTCCACAGGCTGGAAGCGTCCAGCGACAATTATATTTTTCTCCAGCCCCGCCTTGATATCTTCCAGTGTGAGCGGTGTGTGGATGATGGTGGCGACGGCGGCGAGCATGTTGTAAAGGTTGAATTCCCCGCGAAGGCGCGCTCTGATATTTATCGAGCCGCGAGGCGTGACAAGCGTGAATTCCGTGCCGGCGCCGGAGAGGACATAATTTTTTGCCGTCACGTCCGCCTTGTTATGCAGTCCGAAGGTGACTTTATGGGCGCGGGCGGCATCGAGAAAATAATGGGCGGATGGGTCATCAATATTGACCGCCACATACTTATCAGGTTTCAGGCTGGCAAACCAGCGGAGTTTCGCATTGCGGTAATTCTCCATCGTCTTGTGCCAGTCAAGGTGGTCCTGCGTGAGATTTGTCCAGACGCCCGCATCATAATCAAGTCCCGCCACGCGGTGGAAATCCACGCCGTGAGACGAGACCTCCATGGCGCAGTAATCGCACTTCTCATTCTTCATGTGTGTGAAGATATCTTCTAAGTCGGGCGGCTCGGGCGTGGTGTCCTTTGATTGGCAAATCCTGCCGTTGATTTTGTAATAAAGCGTGCCGATAAGACCAACGCGGAAGCGCGTCATAAGCAGGCTCTCAATCACGTGTGTGGTTGTGGTCTTGCCATTGGTGCCCGTGATGCCAATAAGTTTGAAATCTTTAGCGGGATGGTTGTAAAATTCGGCGGCGATAAGGGCGAGGGCAAGTCGGGAGTCCGGCACCACTATCTTTACCACCTCTGGCGGGACCGGCATGTCCTGCTGTAAAATCACCGCCACGGCGCCCGCCTTGATGGCATCGTTGACGAACGGATGCCCGTCGGGGAGTTCGATTTTATCCAACTGGGTGTAAATATTGATGGCGGCATAGAGAAATCCGGGCTGGATGCGCAGGGGGTCGTAGACAATGCCCAGAATCTCCGGGTCCTGAGCGCCGGTGACGGTCTTCTCAGATAATACGGATAACAACCTGCTTAGTTTCACAATTACCTCTCCCTTCTATCTCAATGTGTGTTATAAAAGTGGAAGGAATATGCAAACCATGCCACCGAGCGTCAAGAGTAAAAGAAAATTTGCCCTAATCTGTGCAACTATAAACTTTCTTGACTAACCTCCTCATACCCAGTGTAGTTTTTCATGTTCTGGAGGGTTGAGACATGGAGCCCAAAAAGATTGTCATCATTGGCGCGGCGGAGCATAATCTGAAGAATATTAACGTTGAAATACCCCGCAATTCGCTCACCGTCATCACAGGTCTCTCCGGTTCCGGCAAGTCCACCCTCGCCTTTGACACCCTTTATGCCGAGGGTCAGCGCCGCTATGTGGAAAGCCTCTCCGCCTATGCGCGCCAGTTCCTTGAACAGATGCCCAAACCTCATGTGGAGCGCATTGAGGGACTGTCTCCAGCCATTGCCATTGAGCAGAAATCCGTTTCAAAAAATCCCCGCTCCACCGTCGCCACGGTGACGGAAATCTATGATTACCTGCGCCTACTTTATGCGAATCTGGGAACGCCGCATTGCTACAAGTGTGGCAAACCCATCACCCGCCAGACGGTTCAGCAGATTGTTGACCGCATTCTTGCGCTCCCCAATGGGACACGTCTTATGATTCTTGCGCCGGTGGTGCGCGGCAGGAAGGGTGAATACTCAGAGCTCTTGAAAAAGGCAGAGCGCGACGGCTTCACACGCGTCAAGGTTGATGGGCACCTCTATGAGTTCTCAGAGGGACTTCCGTCCCTGAACAAACAGACCAAGCACAATATCTCTATCGTGGTGGACCGTGTTATGGCTGAACCGGAAGCGAAGAATCGGCTCACTGAGTCGGTTGAGCTTGCCTTGAAGAAGGCGGAAGGTCTCGCCGCCATTGAGATTATGGGTGAAAGTGTGTCCCGAGCGGAGATTCTGCGGGCATTATCTGCGAGCGGACTCTCAGGGCGTGAGTTCCTCTTCAGCGAAAATTTCGCCTGCATTGATTGCGGTGTCAGCGTTGAGGAGATTGCCCCGCGCCTTTTTTCCTTTAACAGCCCCTATGGCGCCTGTCCGGTCTGCAAGGGGCTTGGCCATCTTCAGGAGATCGATGAAAATCTCATCGTGCCGGACAAATCCCTCAGCCTTGCCGGAGGCGCACTTCATCCCTGGTCAAGCAGGGAGGATTCGTGGACGTTCACCTGGCTGAAGGCAGTTGCCGACCATTATGGCATTGACGTCAATGTGCCGTGGCATAAAATTTCCCGCCGCTCGCAGAAGGTGCTCCTCTACGGAACAGGCGGGGATACTGTGCAGGTTAAATTTGAGAGCGAACGGGGCATTCGCTACCATGAGCGCATCCCCTATGAGGGAGTCATTCCCAATCTTCAGCGCCGCTATCGTGAGACCGCCTCCGACTATATCCGTGAGTGGATTTCCACATATTTTGCCGAGAATCCGTGCGCCGCCTGCAATGGTGAGCGTCTGAGACCGGAAGCCCTCGCCGTGCACCTTGACGGGAAAAACATATCTGAAATTACCCATCTGACTGTCAGTGGCGCCATGGACTTTGTTCAAAATCTGCCCCTCTCGCCCAAACAGCGCGAAATCGGTTATCAGATATTAAAGGAGATAACCCAGCGTCTCGGATTCCTTGTCAATGTTGGACTGGACTACCTCACGCTTGACCGCCCCGCCGCCACGCTCGCCGGAGGCGAATCCCAGCGCATCCGCCTCGCAACTCAGATTGGCTCGCAGCTTACCGGCGTCCTTTACATCCTGGATGAACCATCCATCGGACTTCATCAGCGCGATAACCGCCGTCTCTTAGAGACGCTTCTGAAACTCCGCGACCTGGGTAACACGGTGATTGTGGTCGAGCATGATGAACAGACCATCCGCACTGCGGATTATGTGGTTGACCTCGGGCCGGGCGCGGGGAAACACGGCGGGCATGTCGTCTGCTCAGGTCCGCCTGAGGGTATGATAGATTGCCCGGAATCCATCACGGGACGCTACCTTGCAGGACTGGAGTCCATTCCTGTGTCGCACACGAGACGGAAACCCACAGTCGGACGCTCCGTCTGGATTCGTGGCGCAAAGGAACACAATCTCAAGGACATTGATGTGGAATTTCCCCTTGGTCTCTTCATCTGCATCTCCGGCGTGTCCGGTTCGGGAAAATCCACCCTCCTTCTGGATATCCTTAACCGCGCCCTTGCCAAAATCCTTTACAAGAGAAGTGAGAGCGCCGGAAAACACCGCTGTATTGATGGAGTCTCAAATCTTGAGCGTGTCATCAATGTAAACCAGTCGCCCATCGGGCGCACACCGCGTTCTAACCCCGCCACATATACCAAGACCTTTGACCTCATCCGCGACCTGTTCGCCCAGATACCTGAGGCGCGGATGAGGGGCTATACACCGGGGCGGTTTTCCTTCAATGTGAAGGGCGGGCGATGCGAGGCATGCCAGGGCGCGGGGGTCATCCAGATTGAGATGCACTTTTTGCCCGATGTTTTTATTGAGTGTGAGACATGCCGCGGGAAACGCTTCAACCGCGAGACGCTTGAGATTTACTACAAGGGCAAAAATATTGATGACATCCTTAATATGACGGTGCGCGAGGCGCTTGAATTTTTTTACCATATCCCGCCCGTCCGGGAAAAATTGCAGACCCTCGATGACGTCGGACTGTCCTACATCACACTTGGACAACGCGCCACAACACTCTCCGGCGGCGAGGCGCAGAGGGTTAAACTCTCCCGGGAACTCTCCAAGCGGAGCACCGCCCGCACGCTTTATATCCTTGATGAACCTACAACGGGACTCCATTTTGATGATATTAAAAAGTTGTTGAATGTCCTGAACCGCCTTGTAGATATGGGCAGCACGGTCATCGTGATAGA
>Ga0315291_10003603_pt1 | contig 20016 bp, 15 predicted proteins | sample YL17G12_20_MG_FD_203070 | JGI IMG/M metagenome (GOLD analysis project Ga0315291, IMG submission 203070) | Sediment microbial communities from Yellowstone Lake, YNP, Wyoming, USA - YL17G12_20 | ecosystem: Environmental > Aquatic > Freshwater > Lake > Sediment | place: USA: Wyoming | collected...
ATGTGGTATCCAGGCTCGGGAACACCATCGCGATAGGGCCGCGGGGTTCATGCAGAGCAGGCAACCTCCTACCCGCGGCCCTATGTATTGGCCGCCGGACAACGAAGGGGAAGTTAGCGCGCCGGCTCCCGGTCACATAGCGAAACGGGGTTGCAAATCGGCCAAAGCGGGGTACTATCTCAGCACGAGGTCCGACCCCGAGAAACCGTGCTGAGCAGGTGCATCACATCAAGTTGAGAATCGCGGGGTCGGACCTCATTGAGTGAGATCGGCCCACCCATCCCGCGCCGCCTAGCTCCTCACCGGCTCACCAAGCATCTGCCGCACCGCGTTCACCAGTTCCTCCATCGAGCACGGCTTGACCAGGTAGCGATCCGCTCCTCCCATCCAGCAGTCCAGCATGTCGGCGGCGCCATCGCGCCCGGTAACCACGATGACCGGGAGGTACTGGGTCTCTGGCCGGCTCCTGAGTGTTCTGAGAACCTGGAGGCCCGTCATCACCGGCATGGAGAGGTCCAGTATCACTATGTCTGGATGATGCTCGTCCATCGCGGCAAGGCCGGCCTCGCCGTTCTCCGCCGAGATGACTGTGTACCCGGCCTGGGTGAGGGCGTCGGCGATCAGCCCGATCAAGGCCGGGTGATCATCAACGACCAGCACTCGCCTAGGCATGGGTCGGCCTCCTGAGGGCATACCGCCTGGAAGGCGCAGCGCGCCACTCCGCTGCAGTCCACCGATTGCCTTGCACGATTGGCAGATTCATGTCTCGCGGCCGAGCACGAGACCGGCCGGTCCGCTCACGAGTCGCTGCTCACAATCCCGGTCATTGCGCGCGGCCGGCTCGGCTGGCCGTTGCCGCCCAGCAGCCACTTCACCGCGGCCACCACTGCGCCGACTTTCACCGGCTTGGTGAGGTAGATATCGGCCCCTCGCCGGTAGCCGTCTCGGACATCCGCGAAGCGATGTCTTCCACTCAAGATGATGACCGGCAGACTGGTGTCATCCACCCTCTGACGAAGCAGGCGCAGTGTGTCGAGGCCGTTCAGCACCGGCATGTTCAGGTCGAGGATGACAAGATCGGGCTGCTCTTCGTCCACCGCCACCAGGCATTGGACCCCGTTCACCGCGGACACGACGGTGAACCCGTGCGGCTCGAGCGCATCCTTGATGAGCTCGACCGTTGGCTGGTGATCGTCCACCACGAGCACCGTATGGCTCATGCCTTGCCTCCTGCAAGCGCGCTGCGGCAAGCCGCCGGGAGGATGGCGTCCCCTCGGCGTGACCGGCTCGCCCCCAGGCTTATTCCGTAGAAGGACGGCAAGATCACATCAGAGGCCGGACTGTGAACAGGCCGACGGTCAGACAGCGAAATCGCGCTTGACACGAGGCACTCGAAGTCGTAGCATATGCAATGAACAATGGGGGTGACGGCGTCTAGTAGACCTGGGTGATCCTTCCTGAGCTGGCGTAGGGCAGACCCCCGAATCCGCTCTGCAAGGAGGATTGCCGATGGTCGCCTCTCTGACTCGCCGCGTGTTCGTCGTGCTGGCATGTCTGTTGTGGTTGCCTGCGCCGCTGCTGGCGTTCGCCCAGGACGAGGCGGCCTACGCCTCGGATCCCTGGGTCGACACGGAAACGCTCCCAGGCGCAACGCTATTCCGCCATCCCGCGTCTGGAGCCGTGAAGAACCTGTATGGCACGTTCTCGTTCTATGGCGTTGAGGACACGCCCGAGGGAATCGCACGGATGTTCCTCAGCAGCTACGCGGACGTCCTGGACATGCGACGTGATACCGCTGACCTGATCTTCGACGGGGTGATTGAGGGCGAGGCTCTCCGCCATGTCTGGTTCCACCAGGAGTACCAGGGAATCCCGATCTGGCGCGGCTCCGTGGTGATTCACATGACGAGGAACCAAGAGATCGTGAAGTGCGACAGCAACTATGTACCTGCTAGCACAATCCCGCGGCTGCAGGTGGGCATGACTGTGGAGGCGGTGAAGGGCATCGCTGTCAGTGAGATCATCTCGCTGACCGGCTCGCCGACGCTCGGAACTCGATTGGCGACGGATGCGGGGATCTTCCTGTTCGGCTCAGACGAAGGCCCAGCGCGGCTGATCTACGCGGTTACTGGCGTCGACACGGCAAGTGCCCTGTCATGGGAGGTGCTCGTTGATGCAGTGGACGGCAAGGTCGTCAGAAGCTACCCGCTCTGGGTCGAGTACTACACGGCGGATGGCCTGGCGTTCAACCCCGATCCGGTCACGACTTCCGGTAACCACGCTCTCCCGAACAACAACGGCTATGACTACGCGGAGATCAACGCAGAGAGACAGGAGGTGACGCTGCAGCACCTCACGCTCTCCTCGCAACTCACTGGTCCCTGGGTCAAGGCGCTGCCCTATGGGGGGTCGTCTGCCAGTCCGCCCTTCGAGTACACGCGGGCGAACAGCCATTTCGAAGAGGTAATGGCGTACTACCACACAGACAGAGCCCAGACGTACATCCAGGAAGTCTACGGCGGTGAAACCAACGACCGCCAGCAGAAGGTCTATACGAACGACACCTCGTTTGACGGCAATGCGGCTTACATCTCATACACGAGAGACATTCGCCTTGGCCGCGACAACGAGTGGTACATCTTCCCCGACGCGGGTGAGGACGGGAAAGTCATCCTCCACGAGTACGGCCACGCGATGATTGACGATACCCATGGTCGCGACTATGGTTACCCCGCTTACGACTTTCTCACAACGGAGTCACTTGCCATCTCCGAGGGTTACTCAGATTTCTTCGCGTGCAATGCGTTCCTCCATGTGGAGCCAGCCTTCTCCAACGACGAGAGCCATTGGTTCGGGTCATGGTTCAGATCTCCGACAGTTCCCCTACGCTATGTCGAATCCTCTCTCATGTTCGCCGACGTAGACAACCCGGCCGGCGATGCGCATCTCTATGGGCCCTTCTGGGCGGACACGCTCTGGACTATCTCGAAGCGAATCGGCCGAAGGGATTCTGATCGCTTGGGGTTTGAATGGCTAGGCGAGGTAAGCAGCAGCCCTATCTGGGAGACTGCTAGCAACGATCTCCTGCACATGGATTTCGCGCTCAACGGTGGTCGGAACGTCGGCCTTATCCTGAAGACCCTCCTCGCGAAGGGTGTGCCGGGCTTGAGCTACAGGAACAACAAGTATGCCTATGTCGAGATAGAGCACGCCGACCTGTCGAAGTTGACGGTCACATTGGAGGTGCGGAGAGCGGACCAGTCTCTTCGCTACGGCCCCTACCCGCTGACCGGTCATTCTGGGAGCGGCACCTGGTACTGGTTGGTCAGTGTAGGCACCTGGACAGACTGCTACCCACCAGGGTCTGACCGCATCTGGTACCTGAAGGTGCAGGAGTCCTCAACCGATGCGACCATTCACGACCAAGGGGTAATCCGGGATTTCCGGGTCTTCACGTCCGACAAATGGGATAACCCGAGCAACATGGCCTCCGACACCTGGGTGCCCATCCTCGAGGACACGACGGTGCAGTCGCGGATCCCCAGCCTCAGCGTGTCGAACTACGCGGAGATCACGATCGGGCATTCCGATCTCTCGCAGTTGGAGCTTACGATGGGGGTCAAGGATCTGGCGGACCCGTGGCGGGCGTTGAACGATCCCGCGAGCGATGGCTCCGTGGCTCCTGGGTTCCAGCTCTACCTCACGAAGAACGGTCTCAGGGGATGGGCAAGGCCGGCCGAGGCCCGGGTCTTCAGAGTGAACCTCGATGGTCTGGCGAGCAGGATGCCGCCCTCCTATGCCCGGCGATGGTATCTGGGCATCAGGGACACGGTCAAGGACGACTACGAGGGGCAGCTGGTGGGGTTCAAGATCAGGTCGGGCACGGACTACAATGCCACGGGGCTGCCCCTTGCGATCAATGATGACACAGCTGAGTCAGGTCCCCAGTATGTGAACCTGCAAGCCTCGCCTACTTCGAAGTCGAGCGCGTGCGTTCGGTTGACCGGGTTCAGCCCAACGGTCACGGTGGGTGCCCCGGGATTCAGCCAGCCTGCCACATACCCGTACGATAACATTGACATCACGAGTGGACAGGGACAGCTCCCGCCGGGCCTGGACAAGCGGTGGTCATTGCAGGTCCCCTCTGCCAGCGGGACCCGCTACATAGATGTCTTCGCCCTATACGACAAGAACGCGCCGCGAATCTACCGATCGGCGAGCCCACGGGTGACAATGCCGAGCGGGCAAGGCGGTTGGGCGTATGTGCCCTATAGCACCACCGCCTCCTTCCCCGATGTGCCAACCTCGCCGATCTGCCACTGGGCATGGATGCAGATTGAGGGCGTCAAGAAGGCTGGGATTGCTTTTGGCTACGGTGACGGACTGTACCACCCCGAGTACCAGGTGCCGCGGTCACAGATGGCGACCTTCATCGCCCGCGCCCATCACGGCACTACCGATCTGGTTGGCTATACTGCGCCGACGACGCCGACCTTCCCGGATGTCCCGACTGGCCACCCAGCCTTCCGGTTCGTGGAGTACTGCTATTCGAGGGAAATCGTGCGAGGATACCCGGACGGGCTTTACTACCCGGACATCGTGATCACCCGGGATCAACTGGCAGTGTACATCGCCCGGGCGATCGGCGGGTGCAACCTGCTGACTCCGCGTATCACCGCGCGCTACACCGACGTTCCGACCAGCCATTGGGCGTTCAAGGAGATCGAGTATCTGAGCGGCTCGATGAACGCCTCAGGAGGCGTGGTGGTGTCGGGCTATCTCGACGGACTGTATCACCCCACAGATACAGTGCTGCGCGACGGAATGGCGGTGTTCATCGCGCGCGGGTTCTCAGTGCCGCAGTAGTGAGAGCGTCTATGCCTGGGTGCGGGACTTCACCCGCACCCAGACTGCTCACCATCCTGCAATGTTGCATGGAACAATCTGAATGGAGACACAACCAGGCCGGACGGAGGTAGTATGAGGCTCAGGTTGCGCCATGTCTTTCTGGTGATGCTGTGGTTGGCTTGCGCGTGTGGCCCGACGGTGGGCTCCAGGACGGAGCTGATTAGCGTAAGTAGTTCAGGCGAACCAGCCAACTCAGACTCCTGGATGCCCGCCCTCAGCTCGGATGCTCGCTATGTGGCGTTCATGTCCTATGCGACCAACCTTGTGCCCGGCGAGACGAACGACCTCCCGAACATATTCGTTCGAGATCGGACGATTGGCGAGACGAAGTTGCTAAGCCGAACGCCCAGTGGAGCTCCGGGCAACGGAGAGAGTTGGGGCCCGAGCATCAGTGCCGACGGCCGTTGGATCGCCTTCTTCTCGACGGCCTCTGATCTCGTGAGCGGAGATACGAACGGAACCTCAGACGCGTTTCTGTACGACAACGCCACAGAAACCCTCACTCGCGTGAGCGTCGCTTCCTCGGGCGACGAGGCTGATGGCTGGTCATCCTGGCCGGCCATCAGCGCAGACGGAACCGTAATTGCCTATGACTCTGAGGCAAGCAACCTTGTCCCTGGTGACACTAACACGTTCGCCGATGTGTTCCTGTTTGACCGCGAGACGTCGACTGTGACGCGCATAAGCATCGCGGCCGACGGATCAGACCCGAATGGCTACAGCCGCAACCCCTCATTGAGTGGTGATGGCAGATACGTCGCCTACACGTCCGGCGCGTCGAGTATCGTCGCCGGTGATTCAAACGACGCCTGGGATGACTTCCTGTATGATCGGGAGACGGGGGAGACGGTTCTCATCAGTCTCTCCACCACCGGGCAGCAGGACGATCTGGGCAGCTGGCCGCCTGTGCTGAGCAGCAGCGGACGATACGCTGTGTTCTGCTCTGCGTCGTCTGTTCTTATCCCCGACGATTCAAACGGAGTATACGACGTCTTCCGGCGGGACCTGTGGGATGAAGTGACCACGAGAGCCAGCGTGGCGTGGAATGGTGAGGAGGCGAACGACAGCAGTTGGTATGCCTACGCCATCGACTCAAGCGGAGCGTATGCCGTATTCTGGTCTCAAGCCTCGAATCTCGTGCCATCTGATACGAACCGCCTCGCGGATGTCTTCCTCCGGGACATCGCCCGCGGCAGGACGTGCAGGGCTTCGATAGGCAGCCATGGCGAGCAGGGAGACCGTGAGTGTTCGCCATATGCCGCCGCGATCACCGCCGATGGCCGCTACGTAGCTTTCTCCTCGCTCGCGAGCACGCTTGCTGCCGATGCACCCTACGGCGGTCTGTTCCTACGCGACCGCCTCTCCTTCGAGGACGTGCCCCTCGACCACTGGGCCTTCTATGAGGTAGGGGCGTGCAACATGGCCGGCATAGTCCAGGGCTACCCGGACGGGCTCTATCGGCCAGACGTCACGGTCACGCGCGATCAGATGGCTGTCTACATCGCTCGCGCGCTGGCCGGCCCGACTCCGCCCGCCGGCCCCGCCGAGCCCACCTTCACCGATGTGCCAACGGGCCACTGGGCCTACGACGAGATCGAATACTCGGTGGCGAGGAACATCGTCGAAGGCTACGGCGATGGCACCTATCAGCCGACCTGGGAGGTCACGCGGGCGCAGATGGCGGTATTCGTGGCTCGCTCCGTGGTCAGCCCCACAGGCGAGGACGGCCTCGCGACCTACACACCTCCCGCGGCGCCGACGTTCCCCGACGTGCCGACCTGGTACTGGTCCTACAAGCATGTCGAGTATCTGGCCGAGCACAATGTCGTCAGCGGCTACCCCGACGGCACGTACCAGCCGACACAGTACGTAAGCCGCGACCAGATGGCGGTTTACATCCAGCGCGCCTTCGAGCTTCCTACATAATCCCGAGTAGCAGACTCGCCCAGGAGCGCCTGTCCGGCCCAGCGACTGGTGACGTCGTACCGGCGCTCCTGCGATTTCGCCCGCCAGTCGTCGCAGGCCAGCGTCATCACAAAGTCGATCTGCGCCAGGAGCCAGCGCCGCTGCTGGAGGTCGAGGTCCTCGACGCTCACGCCAGATAGGGTGTCGGCCACCGCCTCCGCCGCCCGCGCCGAAAGCTCCGCGTCGGCGATCAGTGGCTCGATCTCCGACAGCCGCTCCTGCCATGCCGCCCTATCTGCGTCCAGCCGACGGCGCGCAAGACGGAAGTCGTCATCGGTGATGACCTCCTTGGCGAGCTTGCCCAGGAGGGTCTCGACCTCCCGATCACACGCTGCGATGGCCCGCTCCAGGCGCTCCCTGTTCTCGACCATGCCAGGCAGCGCCTTCTGGCGGGTCGCGTCGGCGTAGATGCGCGCCATGTGAGGGTGCTCGGCGAGTTCGGTCAGCAGCGCCATTGCCTCAGCCTCCAGACACTCGGCCGGGACGTACCGTGCCCGGCAAGGCTTGTCCTCGTTCGCCTTCTTCTTCGAGCAGACGTAGTATCGAAGCGCTGGTGTCCCGTCCGCGTTCTCGTACAGCACGTGTCCGGTCATCGGAGCGCCGCAGGTGGCGCAGACGAGGTAGCCGTTCAGCAGGAAGTGATGTTTCATCGGCCGGCGGGTCTTGGTCCGATGGTGCGCCCGCGCCTTCTGCGCCTGCTGCCATTGCCTCTCGCTCACCGCGAGCTCCGGTATCAGATCCTCGCGGGCGAACCACTCCTCGCCGTCCTCAGCCCATACCCGCCAGCGGCCCATGTAGCGCGGGTCTTTCATCATGTCCGCCACGTCGCCCGGATACCACTTACCCCCGCCCCTGGTGGGGACGTGTCTCTCATTCAGCGTCGTTGTGATCTTGCGGATGGTGATGCCCCGCTTCGTCGCCAAATCATACATCAGGCGCAACGTCTTCAGCTCCTCAGGGACGGCCTCCAGCCGGTTCGGGATGCCCTTCCGCAGATCCCCCGGTATCCACCTGTACCCGAAGGGTTCCTGCCAGTAGACGATCTCGCCACGCTTAGCATAGGTGCGCCGGCCGTTGTCACACCGCTCACGTATCCGCCGCGCCTCTTCCTCTGCCAGCAGGCCGTTCACGTAGTACAGGAGCCTGCCGCCGAACCGGTCCAGGTCAACCGGGCCCCGCTGGGTGTGAATGGTGACTCCCGCGCGCCGCAGCTGCGCGGCAATGATCGCGGCCACCTCTACGTTTCGGGCGAGTCTGTCCTCGTGGTAGCAGTACAGGTGCTTGAAGCGCCCGGCCGCCGCATCGGCCAGCAGCCGGCGCATCGCCGGCCGGTTGTCGAGATCGTCCTGGGTCGCGCTCTTCCCCGCGTCCTGGTAGTGCTCGCCGACCTCCCTGCCGTCCTGCGCCGCGATGCCGCGGGCGATCTGCTCCTGCGCATCCAGGCTCGCCGCGTCCGCAGTCGCCTGCCCAGGTGAACTCACCCGAGTGTACACAACTCCGTGGTCCGCCACGTTACACCTCCCCACGAGAGGACACCTCAGCCGCAGAACGTCCAGCGTGGCAAGCACGGACGGTGCCGAGGTGTCCAGACGCGATCTTTGAAGTGCCAGACCGTTCCACGATCCCTCCATGCTTACCGGCTACAACCTGCCATACAACCGCCGTCCTGGGAAGGCCTCCGGGCCGCATTCTTGTCGCCGAATCGGCGTCGGGGTGCCGAGTGGCCTGCATCTCGCCTGCCTGCGCGTCTCTGGGTCTGCTGGTCAGTACGCTCACCGTCTCTATCTCCTACTCACTTCTGACCTCTGCTTCCCGGCACAGAAGCCCATCTCCGGAGCCCCGTAGTCGCCCGCCCCCAGAGAGGCATGTCTCACCCTTCTGCAACAGTACGAAGGTGTCTCCTACTGTTGACGTGCGTCTCCTATTGTTGCACCTCTCCCCGGCACGGCTGAAGCCAGGCCGCCGGAAGGACGAGGCGAGTGGCCCTCCCTCCGCCGCCGTCTGGTGTGTATTCCTGGCCGGGTATGACACCAACACCGAGAGCGAGCAGCCTCTCCAGAAGCCGAACGACCGCGCGACCGTTGGACAGGCGGCCGTCTTCGCTCACGTTGCTAACGCCCGTCGCCCGTGCCAGCTGCCGGTAAGAGGCGCCGATGCCCTCGCGGTCGGCCAGGTCGAGCCCATAGGTTTCGGCCTGCCGCACGATCCAGCGCAGCGCGTCGCGGGTCGGCGCGTCGATGGAGTCGCCCAGCGCGGTGACAGCTTCGTGGGCGCGCGTGTACTGCACGACCAGACGGCGGCCGAGCCGCTGCCGCAGCCGCCGCAGAGTCCAGAAACCGCAGCCCGCGAAGCAGCGCCCGATCAGACGGCCGTCATCCCTCCCAGGGAAGACCGAGAAGCTGAATCGGTCATCGGGGTGAAGCGGACAGGGCCCTCTCCATGGGCCGCTGCCGTGCAGCTCGCCAAGCAGTTCCTGCCAGGCTGCGAGCTCGGCCTCTGCGTCAGCCTTGAGACCGTGAGGCGCGCTTGACGATTTGCTCGCCTTCTGATCCCGCACGATCTCGCGCAGGTGCCGAGGCAGGCGGGGAATCGTATCGCCAACGTGCCGCACCCACTCTTTCCCGTTCGTCGGGGGAAGTTCGACGTAATGACCGGGGCCGAGGAGGTGGATCTTGGGGCCGAGCTTGACGAACGATGGCAGGGACTTGGCGCCGGTGAAGTACAAATGGCGTCCATGCACCGTCGCGACTTCCGGGCCTTCCGGCACATCCCCCGCCGAGAGCACGGCCTCGCCCGCTGGCCCGTCCACATCCACGCCGCACCACCCCGCGAGGATCAGGTGACCGATGCCCACGACGCGCTCGCCATGGAAGGTGCGCTCGACCTCCGGCCAATCGGGGCGATCACCGCGGCGGGCCAGCTTCGCCCAGCCAGCCCACTCTTCCAGCGCTGGTTTCTTCCCGGGGGTCCCGGGGACAGGGAACCATCCGTGCCGCCAGTGGTGCGCCGCCACATCGATCAGCATCTCGCGGTCGAGGGAAGTCACCGTCACCGCTCGTCCCTGCCCTGCGCCTGGCGATATGCGGCGATCTGGTCGAGGTAGGCGCGCGACGAGTCAAACAGCCACGGTCGGCCGTTGTCGCCGGTTACATCGTCGGGGAGGGCGCGTCGGGGTTCATAGGCCGACCAATCCCCTCGCCCAACCTCCGCCAGCTCGCCGAGCATCCTCTCCAGCGCCTCGATCTGCTCCCGATAGCGCCCGGTGACGGCCTCGACCTTGCGCGTCACGGCGAGACGTAACGCGGCCTCCTGCTCGGCTGCCTCCCGCTCGGCCTCCGCGCTCCAATAGTCCGAGAAGGCCTCCTCCACCAGGGCTCTGAGTGCGCCGGGGCGCAGCGCCTCCAGTGCATCCAACTCGGTCCCACCCTCGCCGTGCCGGTCCTGGAAGGCGCCGGCCCTCGCTTCTGTCTCCTTTATGGGGACGCGGGGGAGGTCGAACTTGGCCACCTGTTCGCCCGTTAGCGCCAGGTGCGCGAGCTTGACTTCGGGGATGCTGGGGTCATTCGTGCAGAACCATTCAATCTTCCGGGCGATGGAAACCGGCATGCAGGCGCCGGCCGGGTCGTGGTCCGAGAGGTAGAAGACGCGCGCCGGTCGCCCCCGAGATCTGACGCGCCGTATCAGATCGTGAACCGCGGTCAGAGACAGCTCTCCCTCGCCGGTCTGCAGAGTCGCGCCATAGCGCCGGCAGACAGGGAGGAGTACGTCGTTCATGGTCGACTTCTCGATCCAGAGCTCGAGGTGGTATGGCTGAACGTACGTGGGCTCGAACCCCTCCAGGTCTGGGCCGAGCCAGGCCGTCGGGCGGTCTAGATCAGGGACGTTGACCGTCACGCGCGCCTGTATCGAATCCCGCAGCGGCGCCGCCACGTGCGCTTCGGGATTCTTCCGGTCTTCTATGTCCGCCATCTCGACGAGTCCAAGGTAGCGGGCCCGGAGCGCGGCCAGGCCGAGGTACTTCCAACACGCCTCGGTGTTCTCGTAGGGAGCGCCGTCGTGCCGGGTAAGGTCACCCTGCGATACGGCCCAGTAGTGCAGTCGCCGCAGGTGAACGCAGGACGCCCCGGCCTGCTGCCAGAGGTCGGCGAACCACTCCGCTTGCCCCTGCGCCGTCGGAGTTCCCTGGTAGAAGGGGTCGTGCTGAGGGGCGAGCGCTAGGAGGTCGCGGTAGGAACAACCGAGTTCCCGCGCGAGCGCCTTGATGCCGGCATAGTCCAGCGCCCCGGTCACCGCCCCACCCCCTCGGCCAGCGCGCGGAAGGCCTCTTCACATCGATGGCGGGCCTCATCGGGGTCCATGCCGATGGGCAGTTCTCTGTGAAAGGAGAACGTCGCACCGTTCGTCGCGCGGCTCGTGCGACGAGGCTTCTTGTGGGTAGCCTCGGCCGACTGCCGCGTAGCGACGACATGCGGATACGGCGAGTGGGGCTTGGGGGGCTGGCCGGTCACCGGGCACCCCCTCCGGTCCGCGCCTGGCTCAATGCCGCTAGGCAGACGCGCCGCGCGGTCTCGGCGTCTAGACCTTCGGGAAGATCAACCTCAACAACGACTCCGGCGGAGGGCTGGCGGCGGCACGAAGTGAGCCACCGGTCGTGCTCGTCGCGCAGCTGTGGCGACGCTAGAATCGCAGCGAGTTCAGCGAAGGCAGGATCAGGGGGTCTTCTGTGGCCGGCACACCAGCGAGAGATGCTCGCTTGGCTGACGTTCAGGCGCTTGGCGAAATCCGCCTGCGAAAGGCCGGTAAGTCTGAGCGCATGCTCGAAGGGACTACGGTCTGAAATGGACACGCGACCCTGCTCCAACGTGAACAGAGTCGCGCACGATCTCTCGGGCCTCCGGCGCTGCGGCCGACAGCTTAGGTCATTCTGTGCTTCGTCCCCCTTGCCCTAGGGGGAGCATCTCTTACCAAACATATACCACGATGCGGGCGCACAGTCAACTGGAAAACAGCCCCATAGCCCTTGGTACAGGGATGACCTCAAGGACGGCTGCTCCATCGAAGCAGTTGTGGTCTAGCTCCCATTTCGCGAGTTGGTCCCTGGCCTTCTCCAGCAGTCTACTCTCACTCCTCGCTTTCCACTCACCGAGCACGCGGGGCAACTTGTAGACCTTTGGCGGCGTGAACTCTCCCCAGCGCACGCCGGGCTCCCACCCTATGACCCAAGCCATTACAGCATCGCCCGTGAAAGATATGGATTGCCCCACACCTTCCAGCGTCAGACCAGCGCGCTCAGGAGACCACTCGGTTTCACTGTCGGACGCCAGTCTCCGTACGGCACCCTCTGGTCGAATCCAGAGCACGCCCAGGAACGAGTCCCAGCGCCCGACTCGTGGGCCGTCGTGTGGATGCCCAGCGTACCATACCCGCCTCCATGTCAACTTCATCTTCGGTTCACGCTTGGGCATCGGAGCATCACTCCTTCCCCTCCTTATACCATCGCGATGGCTTTCTGTGAAGGGTATCGCCGCGGCCTTGGCCGCCGATCTAACTGCACCTTTACTTCGTCCCTCTAGCTACTTGCGTAGCGAGTCGCCCTCACGCGGTAGGCTTCCGCGCATAGCGGCTGTTCTTGGCGGCCATAGGCGTCGCGTGTAGGTCCGGCGATGGGGTGGACCGAGGCAACCGAAAACTGCCAGCTTCACACCCCGCATGACTGACCGGACGAAGGCCTTAGGCCTTTACGAACCGGCGTTTCGTGGTATACTCTGTGCGGACAATAAAGGCCCCTGGCCCTGTGGGTTTGGGGTGAAGAGCTGGCGGATATCAGCCGGCGTCTGAGCTGAGATAGGGTCTAGCTAACCCGAGTCTGAGCCCAGGGGCTGGCTGTCTCTTTTTGGGGTGCACTCTCGTGATCGGCCGCCAATGCGGCTGAGGGAAGAGGTGGGATGATGGACCAGGCGCCAGATCGTGTCGCGAGTGGATCAGCTGGTACCTTGACGGAGACCGTCTATGCCTCCGGCATCCCTGTGCACTGCGCGCACGACGTGCTCGCCGATGTCGAGACGCTCATCCCCAATCCGCGAAATCCGAACCGCCACAGCGACGAGCAGCTCCGTCTGCTCTCGAAGATCATCAAGCATCAGGGCTGGCGCGCGCCCATCACGGTCTCGAATCGCTCGGGCTTCATCGTCCGGGGACACGGCCGGCTGGCGGCGGCGAAGCTGCTCGGTGTTGACCTAGTGCCCGTGGACCGCCAGGACTATGCCACCGAGGCGGAGGAATGGGCGGACCTCATCGCCGATAACCGTCTCAGCGAACTGTCGGAGATGGACAACCCCACCCTCAAGGAGCTGCTCCAGCAACTGGACTCAGGGATGCTCGAGGTCGCGGGCGCGAACCTGGAGCTCACCGGCTATACTGACCAGGCGCTGGCCGAGCTGATGGCGCAGTTCGAGCCTGAGGAAGAGCCTCAGGAGGTCGAGGCGCCGGAGCCCCCTGCACACCCGGTGACGCGGCCGGGCGATCTCTGGCTCCTGGGCCGGGTCGCACGCTGCCCGCGCTGTGGGAGGCTCACTGATGTCTGAGTGCACCTGTCACCACTGCGGGCATCGGTTCGAAGCGGAGCCGCAGGCGAAGCATCGCGTGCTCTGCGGCGATGCCACCAGTCAGGCGGATCTGGCGGCACTGGCTTCTGGTGAAACCCCTGAGCTGCTGGCAACCGATCCGCCCTACAACGTCGGCCTCGGATATGACGAGGAAACCGATGACAGCAAGAGCGCAGAGGCCTATCGGGAGTTCACTCGGCGGTGGTTCGAGGCGGCGCGCGTTCTCAGCCAACGGCAGATCGTCACGCCCGGCTGCAACAACCTCTCCCTGTGGCTGCGGCTCTTCTCTCCCTACCACGTGGCGCCGTGGACAAAGACCAATGCGATGACAAATGGCAAGGTCTCCCGCTTCTGGTGCTGGGAGCCGATCCTGTTCTTCGGGGAGCGCTGGCCCCGCACGCGGCCCAACGACGTCTTCGACTTCCCGGCCGGCACCCACAAGGGTACCGGCGGCCACCCCTGTCCCAAGCCGGTGCGGATGTGGGCCGACCTCCTGAGCAACTATGCCGGCGATGGCGCGGCAATCCTCGAGCCGTTCCTGGGCAGCGGCACGACGTTGGTGGCTGCTGAGCAAGTGGGTCGGAGGTGTCTGGGCATGGACATCTCTCCCGCCTATGTGGATGTCGCGCTGATCCGCTGGACGAGCCTCACCGGAAAGCAGCCGACCCTTGCCGCCACTGGCCAGACCTTCGCGGAGGTGCGCGATGAGCGGAACGGTCCCTGAGCCAACAGGCCGGGATGGCGGCCCGGAGGGCCTAGTCATTGAATGCACCTGCGGACACTGCGGCAAACGGTTCACCGCGGTCCCGATGCCACAGCATCGCGTGCTCTGCGCGGACTCCACTGATCCGACCGCAGTCGGAAGACTGGTGGCCGGAGAGAAGGCGGGCCTTCTTGCGACTGATCCTCCCTACGGCGTGGCCTACGATGGCAACGCGCACCGCCGGGAGCACGGCGGGGGGCGAATCTACAATCCCATCGCCAACGACGATCTGGAGGGACCCGCGCTGGAGGCCTTCCTGACGGCCGCCTTCCGGGCGGCCGCCATTCATACCACCGAAGACGCCGCCTGGTATATCTGGCATGCCTCGACCACCCGTCCGGCATTCCTGGCCGCTCTCGCCTCCGTGGGCGTGCAAGTGCACCAGGAGATCGTCTGGGTCAAGGAGGGTTTCCAGTTCAGCCGCTCCGACTACCACTGGCAGCACGAGCCGTGCCTGTATGGGTGGCGAGAACGGCACACGTTTCTCGGTGAGCGCAACCAGTCGACGGTCTGGCAGATCGCCCGGCAGAGCGAGCACCAGCACCCGACCACGAAGCCGACGGAGCTCTGGCGCGTTCCGGTGCGCAACCACCTCGCCCCCGGCGAGATCATGCTGGACCTGTTCCTGGGCAGCGGCCCGGCGGTGATCGCAGCCCAGCAGTTGGGCTGCCGCGCCTTCGGGATGGAACTGAGTCCGGCCTACGTGGACGTGTCGGTGCTCCGCTGGCAAACGCTCACCGGCAAGGAGGCAGTGCTGGAGGCGACGGGGCAGAGCTTCTCCGAGGCGGCCGAGGCGCGCGGAGTGGAGAGCGAGTGCTGACATGACCGATGATGTTCAAGAACAACCGAAGAACAACCTGGGCGGCGTTACCGGCAAGGGATTCCTGCCCGGCCAATCCGGCAATCCCGGGGGCCGGCCCCGGGGCAGCAAGAGTCTGCGCAATCTGCTGATCGAGGCTTTGCGCAAGAAGGCGAAGGACGGCAAGGGCGGTGAGAAGGAGTTCTACGAGCTGCTCACCGAGTCCATCGTAGTGAACGCGGCAAAGGGCAATGCGGCCATGGTGCGGCTTATCTTCGACTACCACGATGGGCCGCCGCCCCAGAAGCACGAGCTAACTGAGTTCATCTACCAGGGGACCGAGCTGCGCGAGACCGTCCGCAGAGTGGCGGAGTTGATGAGGGACTTCGTTCCCCGGGAGCGATGGGATGAGCTGGCCGCGCGCATCAACGAGATCGACAGCGCCACCGCCGAGTAGCCTGCTAGGCATAATCGCCCGCGAGTTCATGGCCCAGGCGGCGGAGGCCTCCTTCGCATGCTACCGGAACAGTCCAGACCGCTTCGTGCTGGAGTGCTTCGAGTGGGGCGAGGGCGAGGGGCCGACGCCATATCAGCGCGAGATTCTGCGGGAGATCGTGAGACGTAGGCGGGTCGCGGTGCGCTCCCCCCATGGTAGCGGGAAGACCGCGCTGGCTGCCTGGATCGCGCTCTGGTTCGCGTTGACCCGCGACGCATCGGGCGCGGGCGACTGGAAGATCGTGATGACGGCTAGCGCCTGGCGGCAACTCTCGCACTACCTGGCGCCGGAGATTCACAAGTGGTCGCGGCGCCTGCGCTGGGACAAGCTGGGGCGTGGGCCATTCGACCAGCGGACGGAGCTGCTCCAGCTCATGCTCAACCTCCAGCACGGCCAGGCCTTCTGCGCGGCCTCGGACAAGCCGGACTTGATCGAAGGCGCCCACGCCGACCGGCTGCTGTATGTGTTCGACGAGGCGAAGGCAATACCGGGAGCGACATGGGACGCGGCGGAGGGCGCGCTGGCGTCGGGTGACTGCATGGCGCTGGCGATCTCCACGCCGGGAGAACCACAGGGGCGCTTCTACGACATCCACAGTCGCAAGCCAGGGTTCGAGGATTGGTGGGTGCGCCACGTGACGCTGGAGGAGTGCATCGCGGCCGGCAGAGTGCTGCCGGAGTGGGCCGAGCAGCGGCGTCTGCAGTGGGGCGAAGGCTCGGCGGTCTACCAGAACCGCGTGCTGGGTGAGTTCGCGGCAAGCGATGCCGATGGCATCATCCCGCTGGCATGGGTAGTGGCTGCCAACGAGCGCTGGGAAGTGCTGAACGACATCGATGACTGGGGCGAGTTGACCTGCGTCGGCGTAGACGTGGCTCGCAGTGGCGAGGACCGGACCGTGCTTGCTGTACGCCATGGTGACGCGATCCGCGAACTGCGGAAGTTCCCACGGCAAGACACGATGCAGACGACTGGCGAGGCCGTCTCAGCAATCGCCGGGACTGAGGCGTATGCGATCGTGGACGTGATCGGGATCGGCGCCGGCGTGGTCGACAGGATGCGTGAGCAGGGAGCAAACGTCCAGTCATTCAACGCCGGCGAGCATACCGACTGGCAGGACGTGAGCCAGACGCTGCAATTCGCCAACCTGCGCTCGGCCGCCTGGTGGAGCTTGCGGGAGTTACTTGACCCGGCACAGGGGCACGCGATCGCGCTGCCGCCCGACGACATGCTGACGGGCGACCTGACGGCGCCGCATTGGAGGATGAGCAGCGGGGGGAAGATCGTGCTGGAGAGCAAGGACGACATCCGCAGGCGGATCGGGCGGAGCACAGATGATGGGGACGCCGTGGTCCAAGCATTTTGGCAGAGCACGGCACTCGTCGGCGGGTTCTTGGCGTGAGCCGTGGTGCAGGAAACCGGCGCTCCTCCGCGAAGACCCACCCGCCGAGGATCGGGTGGGGTCAGTCGCTTGCCGTGGGACGACGCGCAACGCTGGCACGGGAACCGCTGGGCTCGCGTGCGCCTTGACCGCTGACTCGGCGGGTTCGCGCGATTCCAGGCATTCTCGCCCAGACAGCGCCCAAACGGCGCGCCACGTTGGCTTCAGCGGCGCGTTCGGCAGGGAGGTGGAGGTAGGGGCGCGGCGGGAATCGCGAGTCCCAGGGTCCTTGTCGCCCGTCAGGTTCTCCCTGGCCCGCTCGTACCGTCCCGTGGTTCTGGGTCGGTGTGGCCCAAGGGAAACCCGGGGTGAGGCCCCAGCGCTGGCGTTGAAGGGCCGAATAGGAACACGGTTGACCTGTCCCACAGTTCCCCCAGAGCCCTGTACAGCACCGGATGATCCAAGGCACTGATAGGCTTACCCGTCGCTATTCGGAAGTCGATGAAACTCCCGTAGCAGTGGTTCGGACTGCCTATCTTCTGCATCAGTACGTCAAGAAGCACCTCCCCTCTGGCGACAGCGCCCAACAGCCCTTCGCATTCCTGAAGAGACAAGACCTGACAGGGCAAGGTATCCGGGTCACTCAGGATGCGCTCCATCTGGAGAGTCTGCTGGATATACTCCGTCGTCGGCGCGAACATCGGGACCGCCTCCCAGCTCACGATGACAGGCAGGAACTTGGAGAAGCGAGAAGCATCGGCCGCGCCGAGCTTGAAACAGCCATCGCGGAAGTCGCGGATCACCCTGTGCAGCTGTGCCGCCTTGCACAGCACGACCTTCCTCAAGTCTTCTCTGAACGCCGCCGCGTCGGCCCGCGTCTTTGCCTTCATGCCGATCCCGGAAGTTGTGACCTCGAACAGGACTAGCGTATCGCCGCCATCAAGCATGATGTCTGTCGGGTCGTACTGCTTCTTCTTGACTTTGTACGGCAAGTCTTGGTCGAGCCAGAGCTTACGGTCACCAGCCTGCCTGGGATAGACGGCCTCGAACAAACTGTCGACATAGGACTCCAGGAGTCTCCCCCAAGAATGGGTGAACGCGTTAGTAGCCTTCCCCGTTCTTTTCCTCCAGGTACCCGCAAGGACGTGATAGATACCCGTCAGCGAGAAACGCTCGAACACGAACTGCGGCAGCGTCACGCAGTACCGCCCATTCGGCAAGCGAATCAGCGGCCGCCTCGCAAGCGGCAGCCAGTCCGGTGGATAGGTGTGCCTGCTACCCAGGTCCTCGTAAGCACGGCGAAGATCGGTCAGGGTGCCAGACATAAGCTCGATGAACCGTTGAGCCTCGCCCCTATCGAATCCGTTCGGGAAGAACTCGTTCGGCTCAAGTCCATCGAAGGGCTCGGTAGACTCGTTAGCATCGTTGGAACCAGGGTCCACCCTGGAGACTACGCTCATCGCCATCGCAAGCAGATCTCGCCAGTCGAAACCCTCCGCTCTCGCGATCTCGTCAGAGAGGTCGATCTGCATCCCCCGTTTGGAGACAGCTAGCTGCGTTGCTGTCCGGTTCAGTACCTCGTACGTCCGTGCCAAGAGGGAATTCGGCAGGTCGCGAGTCTCCACATGGCTTCCAGCTGCGATCACGGACAGGGCCTCGTCAGATGTCAGGCCCACCCGTCGCGGGATCTTGCTCCGCATGTCGCCTTCAATCGCCTCCGAGATCATCATCAGCCATTGCCAGAACCGCGCTTCCGCTACCGAAGGATCGGCAATACGCGGATCATCCAATCTGGCAGCGAACGCGAGTTCTCGCCACGCCGCCACTATCTGGCTAGGCTCGGCCAGGGCCAGTACGGAGTCCCCTGTGCCCAGGCATCCGCCAATAGCGTCACGGACCTTGGCGGACCGTACCATGCTAAGCACGGAGCGCTGCGCCGCCTCTCGATCCCGGACGCTGTATAGCACTAGCCCGATGAGCGAAAGGCACAGGGCTGCCTGCGAGACGGGGAGCTCTCGCGCTACGGCCGCTACCTCACCCCAGTCTGCAGGAGGAGCGACAATGCCAGCTTCCTCCCTGGTCACACGAGTTCGCTTGAACCGAATACCTCGTTGCATAGCAGCACTCCCGCTCGCCTAGTAGGTCAACCGGCTCTCCTGCGCTGTGGTTATCCCTGTGCGTGTCTGCTTACCTGCCTACCCACCTGAAAGCATCGAGGGTGCGTGCCGGACATCCGCGCGTCACGTTGGCTGCAGGGCGCGTTCGGGAGCGGGGTGGTGGTAGGACCGCGGTGATATGCGGGTACCCCCTCGCCCCAGAACGGTGCGGTTAGTCGTCGTCCGGACCGGCCGTGCTGAACGCGGCCCAGACCGGGCAGTGATCGGAGATCGTCTTGCGCACCTTCAGATGAGGGTGGGGGTCGCGAGTGTAGAAGTGCTTGTAGGTGTAGTCGATGCCGCTGCGCCCCGTGTACTCCCTGCCGGTGTAGCCGGAGTCCGCCCAGATGTTGTCGTACCAGGCTGCGCCCACGCTGTCTTTGCGCGTACCGTAGGTAGTGAACGTGGTGTTGTCGCCGGTGATCAGGTGCGCCAGCTTCAGTTCATCGCGCAGCGGCGCGAATGCCGCGTGGGTCGGCCGGTTCCGGTTGAAGTCCCCCATCAGCAGCAGGTCGTTCTCTTTCTGGTCGCGCGACTGCACGTAGAGCCAGACGTTCTTGAGGCGCTGCACTTCCTCTGTTCGCTTGCTCTCGGGAGTCGCAAAGGTGACGTGGATGGTGACGAGCGTGAAGTCGAACTGCCCCGATTTGAAGGTGGCGTAGAACGGAGGGCGGGAGAAGCTTCTGGCGCTCGACTGCGGGTAGATGCCGCGCGGCCCCTTCACCTCCTGCACGCGATCAGTGCGGTAGAGGAAAGCGTAGTACTCGGCCGCGTTGCCCTTCCCCACCTTCCTGGACACGACGGCCTTCCAGGGCACGCCGGTCTCCTTCTCCACCGCCGCACGGAGGTCGTCCAGTCTCGCCGGCGATCTCACTTCCTGGAGAGCGACGATGTCATACTGGGCGATGACATGGGCGCGGTTGGCGACAGGTGTGCTCGGGTACAG
>Ga0315291_10003606_pt1 | contig 20008 bp, 35 predicted proteins | sample YL17G12_20_MG_FD_203070 | JGI IMG/M metagenome (GOLD analysis project Ga0315291, IMG submission 203070) | Sediment microbial communities from Yellowstone Lake, YNP, Wyoming, USA - YL17G12_20 | ecosystem: Environmental > Aquatic > Freshwater > Lake > Sediment | place: USA: Wyoming | collected...
GCCCGGCGTCGTCGGGTTCCGACCGAGCAAGCTGCCGAAGAAGTATCCACACGGAGTGGTGCAGTACGAGAGACCGCTCTCGAAAGATCAGGTCGAGCACTTCAGCATGCAGCCACTCGATCCGAGGGACCCGTGGAACTACATGCGCGTCTTCGAGGCGTGGATGCAGGAGATGCAGGCACGCTTCGTGGATGACGGCGGAATCCTCGTGTTCGACGACGACGAGACGGGTGCGCGTGAGACGCTCACCTACTCGACACGTCCCGGCGTCGACTTCCAACGCACGCACTGGATCAGACTCGGTGGTCGCGGCAAGGCACACGTAGGTGGGCGTCTCGAACCAGTGGGACACGATGAGTACGACGACTTCAGGGAGGCGATCACGAGCCTCTTCTGGAACAGTAAGGAACGGGCTCGGCTCACACCGCAGTTCGTGCCCGACGCGTAGACACCTACCGGCCGGCGCGTTCGGCGAGAGCTGCGGCCCCACCTAGAGCGAGGCAACGATGGAGCGTAAAGGAGAGGCGATGAACCGCGCGCGTCCGATCCGAATCGACAAGCCTGCTCTGCGTGACCTGTCGGCGCAGCTTGCCGCCGGTGTACGCACGGAGCTGAAGAAGCTCGGATTGAGGCTTGTTCTTCAGCCATCACGTTCGATCGTCGTACGATCGAGCGCATCCGTCAAGCGCGCTTACCCGCAGAGCCCGAGCACCATCTCGATGTGCTCCTCGTGCTCCTCGCTGCCGCGCGGCAGCCCCTCAGCCAGGCGCGTCAGCATCGCGCCGAGCATCCGCGCGTGCGAGCGGTCGAGCGAGACCTCGCGGCCGTCGTCGAGCGTGACGACCACACGGACGCCCGCGCGCACCTCGACCATCGAGTTGAACCACGACGCGCGCCATCCGATCGGCTCGGCTTGCGCACGCTCGGCCGCCTCGATCGCGGCCACGACGGCGTCGACGCCCTCGCGCGTGACCATCGCCATCGCGAGGTCCGCCTCGCGCGTCGCCCGCGCCACGATCGCCTCTAACTCCGTCGTTTCCTGGGTCTTGGACTGTTCCATGTTCGTCACCTCCGAGAGGACTCCATGCGCGCGGCGTGCCAGCTCTTCGCCGCCACGATCTGGGCGTCGGCTGCGTGAGGAAACAGGCACTTACAGGTAGACGCAGGCGATCCGAACTGATCCCGAACTGATCCGGCCGTGATCGCGATCACTTCCGGATCGATCGCGATCACGAGGTTCCTTCCGCAACCGGAAGAAATCTTCCCCCGTCTGTCAGATCGTCGGGAGTCTCCGCGTCGTAGGGGTATGCAGCACAGAGACCCCCGACCGGCGACCGGGACCCAGCCCGCCGAATCCCGCGCAGTCCACGCAGAGGACCCGAATCTGAACCAGGCCGAGCGCCGAGAGGCTGCCGTGAGCTACGCGCGAGCCCGCGGCCCGGTGGCGCTCGCCGAGCTGGCGCGCGCCGTCGAGGGCTACGACGGCATGAGGCTCCGGCCGAAGGCACTCGACGCCAAGCTGGAGGCGATGATGCTCGCGACCGCGTCGCGGCTCCGCGACTACGGCGTCGAGATCCCGCCGAGCGTCGCGAGGTACATGATGTCGTTCGACGACGCTCGCCTCGCGCTTATGGCGCTGCACGTCGTGCAGCTCAACGACGACGAGGTCGGCGTCGACTTCTGCCGCGGGCTCGACTGGATCACCGAGATGCGGCTAGCGCGCAGCTCCGACGGAGAGCCGTCGTGATCGCCACCGCGGCCTCCCACCTCGACCACGCGCTGCCGCGCGAGGTGGTCGACTACCTCCTCGCGCACTTCGTCGACCGTTCGGCGTTCTTCATCGAGTCGATCGATCTGTCCGCGCACCTACCGTCCGTCGAGTGCGGCCTGCACGGCCCCGTGATGGGCGACGCGTCCGTTCCAGACGCCGAATGCTCCTCGGAGGTCCGAGGCGACCGCGGCGGACCCTCGCGGCTCTGCGCGCGACCGTTGCGGCCCTGCCGCGTCGTCACGGTGATCGCGGGACCGCACGGCGGGCACCCGTGCGTGCTCTACACCGTCTTCGGCGGTCCGTCCGCGCCGCGCGAGCCCTGGGATCCGTCGCTCTCGGACGCTGAGCGCGCGGAGAGCGTCGCGTTCTGGTCGGAACACGCACTCTCGCGTTGATCTCTCAACGCCGTTGAGAGTTGTCGAACAGGCTGCTTGCATTCAAGCGCGCGAGTCCGGTAGGATCTCTGTTTCACGGAACCTCTTACGGGGGTGAATTTGATTCGACACTGGAGTCGAAGCGTTGTTAGCGTGCAGGCGGATGTCCGAACCCGCCTCAACCAACTCGGGCCGTCCATACTAGCCAACGACAACGGCATCCGCGTCGCGGCCTAAAAAACCAAGACGCCGTCGAAGAGCAAGAGGTTCCTCCGTAGCTCCGAGGCGAGACCACCGAGGATGACCGTCCGCAAAGCGGACTGACCACGGACCACGGGAAGACTCGCCGCGACGATGCGGCTACGCGCGTAGAAGACGACTCGGAGGCTCTAGTGGACCCGGACTCGCAATCCGGCACCTCCACGAAATCGGTCGCATTCCGCGACGACGCGGCCGGGCGTGTCCGGTCGAACGGCACTACGAGATCTCTACGGAGCGGAACAGCCGCGGCCTCTCGGGGGTCGACTACGTCGTCTTCTTAGAAGAGCTTCGCCCAGCGCGTACGCGTTGTCGGCCGGGGCCACCAGCGGCGGGCGATCTGGTGGCGCGAGTCGGAGAGTTGGAGGGAACGGCGGTGTCAAGCGCGTGGATCTGGATCGGACTGCTCGCGGGCGTTGCACTCGCGCTCCTCGAATACCGCGGGTCGAGGCCCATAGATCGATGAGCGACGATCTATCGAAGTACAGGGTCGAACAGGCTCACTACCAGCGACGCGATCCACGCATGAGGTGCCTGCTCTGCGGTCGGTGGATGCGCTACCACCCGACCGACAAGTCGCCCGCGACGCGCCGTCCACCACCGAACGCCGCGCGGTGCACCGACTGCATGGAGCCGTGTCGACACTGCGGCGCGAGAGACAGGCAGGAGCATCGAAGCTTCTGTATCGGCGCGTACCGCGGGAAGATCTACGCGGCGCCGGATCGCTAGCACGGAGACGACGATTCATGGCGGATCTCGAAGAGATCAAGGAACGTTCAGCTCGGCTACGAGAGATCGAACGACAGGACGCTGCATGGCAGCGCAAGCCGTTCCTAGTGCGCTGGTTCATCACCCAGTGGTGGACGCTCCGCTACCTCGCGGACGATTGGATCCAAAGGCGAGTCGATCGGGTTCGATCGTGGTGGAGCCACGACGTCCAACTCGTCTCGCGCTACATCCATCTGCGCGAGAGCGTCCGCGACCGCTACCTCGTCCTCTGTGGAAGACCGCTCTACTTCCGCTGCTTCAATTACCTTGTCGTGTTCCGGCCGTGCCGGAACGACGCGACATGGACGTACGTCGGTTCGCAGACCGACGGTTCGTCGACGCCACCTCCGCATCATCCGATCCAGTGCGACGTCTGCATGAAAAAGGAAAGTCCGGAGCTGCCTGACTACATGAGACGAGTCGGACGTTGGTATCGCGCGCCGAGCTACCTCACCGTGGGGGCGGCGTGCGAAGCTCTCACACGTCCAGCCGCCGATCGCTATCGCTAGCTTCAGCTCAGGACCATTACCGCCTCACGGCGACGAGGCGATGACCGACGACGCGGAGTCCGAGCTGTCGTAGACGAGCCTGCCACGCAGCCAGGTTGCCGATCGTGCTCGGGTCGGAGAAGAGTCGATGCCGCTCCGCCTCGCGTGTGAGCCTCGCGAACCTCGGAATCGTCGGGTGACCGATCGGCAGCATCTCCTCCTTCCGGTGGAGGATAGGCACGTTGCCGGAGTATGCGCGGTGCGCGCACGTTCCCTTCGCGAGGTCGACCGTCCACGCCTCCCTAAGCCTCGGAAAGCCCTCCTTGAAGAAGCTGGGGTAGGCGAGGAGCGAGACGGTCGGTCGCTTGAACCCGAACTTCACGACGTCGAAGCGTCGGCCGTCGATGCCGGCGATCTCCCGCGCAGCGTCGAACGCTCGTCGGAGCTGCACAGGCATCTGCTCCAGAGCGGAGACGTGGACATAGACGCTCTCCCGCATGCGCTTGCCAGGCGTCTTTTTCACGTAATTGCCCAGCCCTTGATCTTGTCGAGGTCGTAGAGCACCACGTACTCGTCTTGTCCAGCGAGGCCCTTGTTGGTCACGCGAGAAGCGTCGACCCCGTGATCGAGGTAGAAGCGCACCAGCTCGACGCCGGGCTCGCCGTGGTCGCTCTTGTAGTAGTTCATGAGGTTGCCGAGCACGTCGGCGAGGACTCCCGACCTCCCGGCCTGCTGAGCGCGGAGTCCCGCGTCGACGACGTCCTGGAGCAGCGCCTTCCTCTGCTTCAGCCTCGGCACCTCGCGCACGAAGTGGACCATGTTCTCGACGGGCACGCGCACCTCGTTCGCCCAGACGAGCGGCGTCTCTACCTCGAAGCGGAGCAGCCTTCCCCCGCCCTTCGTGTACTTGCGTGCTACCTCGGGGCTCGTCGTGAGATAGAACCCTGGACCGTACTCGACGTCCTTGTGCGTTTTGGCCGGGAGGATCTGCGGCGGTCCCGTCCAGCGCTTCGCTCCATGCCAGAGGGTGACGGACATCGCAGAACCTACCCCTGGAAGCCATCGACGTGTTCACGGCCGCCGACGTAGAGCGACTCGATCTCGCCCACGTCGGTCGACTGCGCGATGCCGACCTCGGCCGCCGCGACCGATCCAGCGCCGGCGTCGGCGAGGTTGCGCAAGCGACGTGCTCGGTTCAACGACTCCGGAGCCACGAGACCTTCGTCCAGCTCGACGCCTCGGATCGCCTTGGCGATCTGCGCGCTCGGACCATGCGCGGAGAACGCGATCCCGTACCCGCGCTCGTGGAGCATGTTACCGCGCATGCAGAGCTTGCACGCGCGATGCTCCCGCGTCTCGTCGTAAACCATGCACTGTGTGCCGGTCTTCGTCTTCTTGCTGTACTCGTTCGTCTGCGCGGGGCAGGCGAGCCAGCGGATCCCGACGCCGCCGAAGACCCACGCGTTGCCGAGGTGTCCGTGCCGTCCGGTCTCAACGCGAAGCGCCTTCCAGACGGCCTTCGGGAACACACGCGCGGGCGCGTAGCCCATCGTTCTGGCAGCGTGCGCGTCGGTCTCGGTCTCCACGCTCGCAAGCGTGCTCACCACGCCCCACGCGGCTCGCGGCACGTCCCGCCACGCGTGCGTGTACGCCCACGCGAGGCCTCCGCCGCGCTCCTGGAATCGGTGCACGGCCTCGCTGAGGACCTGCGCGTAGCCGACGGTCGGTGCGTCGCCCTTGATATGGAGGCGCACTGCACGGCCCTGGCCGCCCTTCTTGAGCGTTCGGTCGAGTCCGCGCACCTCGGCGTCCGCGATCTGTTCGAGCGTAGGCTGCAGCCGCGTGACGTTGGGTTCGAGCCGGCCGGCGACGTTCGGACGCGCGATCGACCCCTGGTTCGCGTAGCAGCCGCCCTTCTTGCTCGGGTGGAATGGGCACGCGATCGGACAAGTCTGAAAGGGCGCGTAGGTGCCGACAACGACGCCCGTCTTCACGTTGCCGCTCTTCTCCTTGACGATCGCGATCTTCTCGCCAACGGGGGTCGGGTCCGCGGCCATGTTGAAGGTCTCTTCGTCGAGGTGGCAGCCGTTGGGTCGATCGTGCATGCGCGTAGTCTACGCGCAGAAGGTACGATCGCTCAACTCTCACTCCAGTGTCCACTCGTCTGCACGCGCGGCGTTCGCCATGCGCTCGCACTTCTCGCACCGTACATCGTTCCGTCGGCTGTAGGCGGAGAGCGGCGAGTAGATCGGCAGCCCGCACGCGGCGACGTATGGCGCGTGGCTGCCGGGCGGAGCATACGAGACGAGGTGGATCGTCTGGCTCTGCACACCCGAGAAGATCATCGACGTCCCGACGATCCTCTCGCGACTGCGGGATCGCCGCCTGCACGCCGCGTCGACGACGCTTCGCCACGACGGAAGGTGAGGGCGTCCGCTTGGCACCCTACGCTCCCCGCTTTCCGCACTCTACGCGATCGATTGCGTTCATTCTCGCCATCTCTATTCTTCTTTTCCCGTCATCGATCCAGTCGCGACCAACCCGCGTTCGAGTTCATCAGCGATGTCGGCGGCCTTCAGGAGACTCTCTGCGAGCGCGCGTGCCGCTCTTGATTCCATACCGAACGAGTGCCCACCATCCACAGCCATCATTGCGTAACGGCTACCTTGCGGCACAACGACGAGCACGTCGGGACCGTCTCCCCACGTGCACTCCGCTCTGGCCAGGTGACAGCGACACTCGCATAGGCCGCGGAAATGTGGGTTCGTTTGGTCCATTACGCCATGCGTGCAGGCGTCGCAGGCGAGCTGTACCGCACCGACGAGTGTCCTTCGCGAAGTTTCTCCCATATCACGCCTGCCCGACCGTTCGTGCACCGAAGATCTTGTCCCACCCCTCGCGGTACTTCGGCGTCGACGCCCTCGTGCGCGTCTTCAGCTCGCCGACCGTCTCGTAGGTCATGCTCCCGTCGGGTCGCGACTCGCAGAGCATCACCTCGTCATCGAGCGCGGTACCCTGCTTGATCTTGGTGAGACAACGGATCGCCTCGCCGTCCTCGTTGACCACGTGCGCGAGCACGCGTCCGGAGGGACTATGCTCGGAAATGATGTCGATCCGACGCTTGTCCCTGGGGTCTTCGCTCATGGCTCAATTTCTCCTTCGTACGTTGCGCCGAGCCCGACGAGTACGATTGATCCGAGCAGGTATCTGTGACAACGGAGCGCGTTCTGACAATAACATTGTAACGTTATGGATCGTCGCGCGAGGAGCTTGTTCCACGGACTGTGGTTCGTGGCGCGGCTCAAGTCCATCTCGTCGAGGTAGCGCTGCTTGTAGAGCGGCCATGCGCCTTCAAGCCGACCGCGGCGTCCTTCGCCCTTCACCCAGGTGAGCAGTTCCGTCGACGGTGCGAACGCGAGTGCGTCTCCAGTGCCCGTGCCGCGCGTCACGTCGAGCGCATCGTCGCGTCGCGCGGCCGCGGACTTGAGGCAGGCGGTGCGAACGACGAGGGTCATGACTCGTTACGCGTGCGCTCGAACATCGCCTTGTGCTCGACGATCTCAACGAACGTGCGGATCAATCCCTCGGGCCGCCAGTCCTTAGCGAGGCCCATCTTGACGAACAGCCGATGGATCGTGATCACACGTTCCTCTTCCTCGCTGGCCATCTCAATGAAGATCTTCGTATCCGAAACTGGCATGCCTCGTTGACGAGCCTGATCGCCCATTCGTTTCAGAGCCGCCAGCCATGCCTCGTGTGCCGACGCCTCGTTCCAAACGCGTTTCGATGTATCCATGATGCCTCTCTACTTGTTCGACTGCCAGATCTGCAGTGGACGTCGGTGGCACTCCACCCGTACCGACTTGCTGGTTCGATCCGTGGGTAGACAGAGCCCGGCCACGACGGCTCTTCGCATGATCGCCCCCATCGCCCTCGGCTCGCGCGGGATCGCTACCCCGCGCTGATCGAGTAGAGCCCAGACGGCGTCCGTTGTGAACTCCTCGCGTATCTCGCAGATTCGCGCGACGGCGACGAGCGCCTCCGCCTTCCAGTCCACGCTCGCCGCGTCGTCGACCTGCTCGATCGCTGCATCTCGGGCTGCGGCGGAGACCTCGGCGTCGAAGATGTGCCGCCTCACCTCCGGCTCCGGCGCGCTCTCCGCGTGAGTGGCGGCGCCGTTCGACGGCTTCGGTAGCCGAGGGTCGAGACGAGCGAGGCAGGCCTCGCACTCCACGGCCCTCCATACGCCCTCGCGCGCGGCCGCGCGCGGAGACAGCACCCACGTCGCGAGCGGCCTGGCCTCGGCCGGGACGTCCAGGTACGGTAGCCCGCAGACCGTCGTCTCTCCGATCGCGGCGTGGCGCCGCGACGGCTCAGGAGTCGTCATCGCGCGTCTTCCTCTCTGTACGTTCTCGACACCTTGAAGCACCGCGCGCAGAGCACGAAGTGTTCCGCGGTTGACTGAACCTCGAAGTCCACGAAGACGTGTCGGCGGATCAGGCCGCACGAGAGGGCGGTCCACCACGTGAACCTACCCCTGGCTCTCGCGGCCGCGCGGGTCCGTTCCTGCAGCTCCGGTCCGGTCAGGCGGAGCGCGCGCGGGTCCTCCTCCGATCGATAGGGCGAATAGCCCACGAACCGGATCCTCGCCGACCTCTCCTCCTCCCCGAGCGTGGTGTCGATGACGTACGACATCGGTTCTACTTACTCGTATGGTTCATGAGTCGGTCGAAACCGGCGCGAGCGGACGAGGCGAAGCACCGGTCTCGTTCCGGCACAGCCGTGAACGCGAACCACTGATCGAAGCCGCCGTCGATGCTATTGAGGCCTCTGCGATCGAAGTTTCTTTCGTCCGATTCGTCCGGCAGCTGGATCGGCTTAGGCTCGAACCTCTCGTGGAAGGCGAGCAACACCCGTTTGCCGATCGCGACCGCATAGCCGATCTCGAAGACGGTACCGTGGGCGTCGTTGGAGTCGATCCAGGCGAAGATCGCGTCCGCTCTCCGAATCGCACCCAGACACTTCGCGACGATTCCCCTTCGGTGTGCCTCACCTGATTTCTCGTACTCAAGGCATGGGCTGTCCTCGCTCGCTCCATGCGAGCTGGGACCGTGGCCGCAGCTGTGGTCGTCGCTTACGAAGTAAGGTCCGACGTAGTCGTGTTCTCCGACGACGGAGTTCTTTCCAACGGGCCATTCCTCTTCGTATTCGTCGATGTCTAAACCGCCGAATCGATGTCCGTCTACTGCGAGGCTTGAACGCCAGCAGTGCTTCTCGATCTTGCCGGCCAGATAGATCTTCATTGGTGTTTTCCTTTTCTAGAACATGCTTTGTTGACCGCCACCACCCGAGAACTTCTTGCTCTTCTTCTTCCCTCGACCTCGCGTGTGTGAGACGGCATCGATCGCCTCGGGCGGGACCTCCAGCACATCGTCCTTGATCGGCGCGTTCTTCGCCGCCATCGCGACGGCTTCAGTCGATGTTGCGCCGAGTGACAGGTTCTCCAGCGCGCGCGCGATCGTGCCGGCGAACCTGGTCGCGAGCGCCTCCTTCTCTTTCTCGGCGTGGACCTCCTCGGGAGTGGCTTCCCGATAGTGCGGCGCCATTGCGTCGGCCGCAGCTCGCCGCTCCGGCTCCACCTCGGCCAAGACACGTCGTGCGGCCGCGAGGACGTGCGATGCCCTCAGTCTGGCTCGCGCGCGGACCAAGACGTACTGGTGCTCGTCGATCTCGGGTTGACGCGGCGGGTCTGCTCGACCGCGACAGAGCGCCTCAGCGTAGGCGCAGATCCAGCAATCGCCATCTTGGCGTGCGTCGAAGTCGAAGTTCGGAATCAACTCGATCGCGATCGTCTCGAAGACGCGTGCGCCGCCCGGGATGTCGACGGCGAGCGGGTCGAGCGCGGGCAGGTAGACCAGCCGGTCGTCGACGCAGAGGTGGAGTTCTGCACTCACTGCTTTGCCTCTCGCATCTTGCGCAGATCACGCGCGTGCTCGATGCATCGCGCGGGTACCAGACACGCGCCACACGCGGGACAGTGCGCCGGACCCGAGGCACCAGTGCTCTCGCGGGTCTCCCGATCGGCGAGCGCGTCGAGACACGCCTTCCCGCATGCGTGGAGGCGTCGGCCGTCTTTCCGGATGAAGTCGCACCAGCCGTGCGGAGGTAGGTAGACGACCGGGGACTCCTCGGAGCCCTCGCGCACGCGCATGCCGGGGATCTGCATGGCCGTGACGCGCGCTGGTGCACGTCGGTCGCAGGCGTCGCAAGCGTATTCAACGGACACGGGTGGACCATTCCTCTGGTTTCGACTCTCGTTCGACCTCTACGATCTTCCCGGGGAAGTCTCGACGCAGCGCCTCGGCGCGGCGCAGCGCGACGCTCTCGCGCACGTAGGGACCGAAGACGAAGCGGAAGATCCCGACTCTGCAGCGACGCGGTCGACCGGCGAGGACGACTTGGTAGCGCTTCATGGTCCTTCCTTTCGAGCGTGCTCTCGCTGCGTCTTGTCGTTGCGACGCGCGTGCTCGGTGCGCAAGTACTCGGCGACGGGACAGTCGGGGCGGTGCTGCGGTCGTCCATCGGGCGTCATCAGCCGACCGCGGCTGCGTTCGTACTCGGGACAGAACAGACAGACACCAACCGCCTCGACGCGGTTGAGCACCAGTATGGAGAAGTCGCGGGAGCGCATCACCCCTCCCCTGGTAGCGTGAGCGCGGCACGGAGAGCCTTGACGGTCTTTGCGCTAGGCGCGCCTTCGAGCCAACGGCGGCCGTCGATGTCGGCCAACACCTCGCGCGCGACGCGCTCTACCTCGGCGGTCTGGGCGATGAAGGCGAGTACTCGCGCGGATAGGCGTTGTCGCTTCTTTCCATCGCCGCCGCCCTTTGAGAGCGTCCCGATCACCGCGTCAAGCGCTTCCTCGGCAGTAACCCTCTCACTCGCCATCGCGCGGCTCCTTGGTGGTGATCTTTCGCCGTCCGACGTGGCACTCCATGTGCGGTCCCGCGTGGCCGGGCTTCAGGATGCAGACGCCTGCGATGTCGACCCTCGTCTGGTCTGCGTAGACGGCGCCGCACTGCACGTCGCCCGCATCATCGAGGTCAAAGTCGGTGTCGTGCTCGCCGCGTGCGGCATGGATTGCTGTGGCGCTCTCGTGTGCCAGTCCCCCCGGATCGGCCTTGGCAGGTGCATCTTCCGGTAGCACTCGTCGCGCGCACCGTGCGGCGTTGCCGTTCGGGAAGGCGGCGGCGGCAGCCCGGCGGCCACGCTCCATCGCATCACGCATCTCTTCTACGGTCGGCCCTTCGATGACGTCGAACTCCTCCTGCGAGAGCGACGTGAGCAGGTGATGCCGCACATCACTCTGCGTCGGCGATGGCGCGTACTTCTCCTCAGCGAGCATGTCGAGCGTGAGGGCGCGTATGCGGGCGATCATCGCTGGCGCATGGACCGCCACGTCCATGTTGACCACGTGCCCGTCGCGGGTGATCTCCTCGCGGAGAGTCGCGATTGCTCTCTCCACCGCGTCGCAGAAGCCAGCTGTGTGGCCTTCGGCGCGGGCCTGGGCAAGAGCGATCTCGAACGTATCCGCAGTCGCGAGCGATAGAGCCTCTTTGCGTCCAGCCTCACGACCCTTCTCGAACGCACGTCCAGCTAGCAGTACCGTGGCTTCCGCCCGCCCCCTCCCCTCGGCCTCTGCCAGCAGCTTCGCGAGCGCGGCGGAGGCATCGGCAGAGACTAAAACGGTAGAGAGCTGAGAGCGAAGGGAGGCGACCTCGGCCTGTAGCGCGAAACCCGCGTCGAGATTGTTCCGACTGGATTCACCCAAGTGCTCGGCGAAGTTCGTGAGTTGACGGCACGCTCCAATGTCCACATGATCAGCACCGCAGGTCTTGCACTTTATCGTCATCACCCATCCCTCGGCGCGAGTTCAACGCGTGTGGCGAGGATGCGGATGCGACGAGCGCATTCGGCCGCTGGACCGTCGAGCCTCACTGTAGCGCACCTCTGGGCGCACTCCTCGATCGCCTCCGCCCTCCCCGTAGCGTAGCTTTCTGCTCGCGCATTCCGAATGACAGTCTGAACGACGCCACCGTCGAATCGCCTGGACACGTCGACCACCTTGAACTTCGTGTTCGGACAGTACACGTGCAGCGCCAGCGCGATGTTCTCCGCGCAGAGCCACGCTTGATCCTCCGGTCCGTCCCACTCGATCTCGACGGTCGTTTTCATCGCGCAGCCTTCCTTCCTGAGGTCTGCTGGTAGCAGGCTCGGCAGCGGCTCGGGTTGCTATCGCTCATCCTCTCGGCCGGAAGCCACGCGTGGCACATCGCGCACCACTCCAACCCAGCGCGTAGCTTCTCCGCCCACTGCTCGTTGGTGAAGCCAGCCTGCTTGACCGCGTTGGGAATCCTCACGGCTAACGCTCTTCCTGATTCAATATGGCAAGGACGCGTTTGAGAGCTTGGAACTCGTCGGCTCCGGTGCCAGCTTCGTCGACGCTGCTTGCACCGTCGTCGCTCACGAGTGCGCGCGCCGACTCGACGATCTGTTCCAGTACGTCGTGTCGCCTATTCGAGACTCCGTCTCGTTCGCGGATGGCGTGCAGAAACGCGTTGATGTCGTAGTGGTCGAGCGCGAGCTTCTGGATCGCCCGACGTTCCTCGACGCGACCTTCCTCGCGAACATCGGAGACGTGAGTTTCGCGACGGACGGCGCCGTCGACGAAAGCTTCGAGTATCTCCATCTGCGATTCGTAGCCGTCGATCTGACGTATCGCTGCCATCGCCTCCTCGTGGGGAGCGAGGGGAACAAACAAGTAGGACACGTTCACGGTCGCTGGACGATCCGGCTCACCGCCGTCTCGCATAGTCTGTCTGCGATGATGCTCGTCGTCGTGGTCGCGCGCGTAGAAGCCGTCGCCCGCATTGCCGTGGAGATCGCCTTCGTGGCCCCATTCGAGGTCGCACGGGGGCAGCGTGCGAGCGGGGATCCCGCACAGTGGATCAGCCATCGATCGCCTTCTTTCGCTGCGCATAGATCTCTGCGGCCGTCGCCTTCGCCCAGCGCGCGAGCTGTTCCTCGATGTGCTGAATCGAGGCCGACTTGCCGTGAGGGAACCATTCCACACGGTCTTCGAGTTCACGCAGGACGAGCACCAGCGCCGCCATTTCTACGACAGACATCGTCTGGCGGCAGTCGCCGAGACCAAGTCCGTCCCACGCGTCGGCGACTACACTACTCATTCTGATCGTATCGTCAGCCATCACCGCAGCACAACTTTCCTCGGATCACGTGCTCCAGCAGCTCGATCCCTTTCACTACCTCTGCAGCCTGCGATCCGTTCTTCTCCGCGTCGACGATCTCCGAGGCGATGGACTCGATGCGCTCGGCACGGTCGATGTAGGCGAGGAGCAGAGAGCAGGCGCGCGCCGGCTCATCCTCGTGATCGCGCAGTTTGAGCGCGAGCATCCGGGCGTTCTCCGCCGTCACGTGTGGCGCGTGCCCGTTCTTCTTGTGGGTCGACTCCACTCCGCGGAGAGGTTGCTCGACCGAAGGCTTCCAGTCCCCCGCTTGGCGAGAGGTACCAAGGTACGCGGCGAACGAGCGGAGGATCCGTTCTCCGTCGGTGCAAAGCGCGAACGGGTAGTTTCGACACCGCTCGCAGGCGTCGAGGTGGTCGTGAAAGGAATTGTCGCTCACAGGTCGGTTCCTTTTCTCATTGCTCCAGGCAGTAGAGAGGGAGCTTAGTGGGGGCGCGACATGGGCTACCAGCGCCGTACTGTGTCCACATCGAGCCAACGGAGTCCCAGCGACCGGGCGACATCGCAGCGAAGGTTCCAGCGTCTGCGTCGCTCGCGGACAGCGTCCAATCGAGGCACGTCGAGTCTAGTGCTCCGGTGAACGCTAAGCTGTGGAACGCCCCGCTCGTCTCCGTTGCCGTCCACACGAGCTTCAGTCCCGAGTAGGAGGCACCGTCCGGCGGGACAGATCCCTTCTCCGTCAGATTGATCGCGTGGGAGAGCCCACCGCTCGTCAGGTCGGCCCAGTCGGTCGCGACGACGCTGCCGTCGACGAGCGTGTAGGGGACTGTCGCGTGCGTCAGTCGGCTCTTCGCGCTGGTCTTCGAGTCGCTGAGCCACGCGCGGTACGTCCCGCCAAGCTTCGCCGCGTCGGCGAGTGTCTGGCACTTTGCGTCGGCCCCGGCGAGGCCGCCAAGGTTCGGCAGGTACGTCTCGCTGGTCGTGAAGATCCGCTTCCTCGTCGGGGCGTCGGAGCCGGTATCGACGACGGGACTGGAATCGACCGACGGGCCGGAGTCGATCCCAGAGTCGACGGCGATCGAGTCGGCCGCGATCGTCTCCGGCGCATCGAGCGAACCCGAGTCGATCAACGCGTCCGCTTCCCCGAATCCAACGTCCGCGTCTGCTTCGTCTGGACCGGTGTCCTGGACCGGCGAGGGAACAGAGACGAACTCGGCGCTGGAGCAGCCGAGGGACGTGAGCAGTACAGCGAGGGCGAGTCGATAGGTCTTCATGCCGCGATCGACGGCTCGACCCCCCTGAATCTTCACAGGCGCGCGATGAATGCCTGCAGATGCCTGCAAGTACCTGTTATCAGTCATCGCGGTTCCCCTGTTTCGTCACGATTCGGAGCGTCTTGCGCGCGCGTGTGATCGCCACGTACAGCAGATTCTCCTCCTCTACGCTCGGATACCTGAGGTACGTCTCGCGCAGGAGCCACACCGTGTCGCGTTCGAGCCCCTTCGCTTTATGGGTCGTGCTCAGCACGATTGCGTCATTGTCCTCGTCGTCGCCGTCCTCCTTCTTCGAGAAGAGGGTCGCGAGCTTCGTCCTGACCTCCGCGATCGTCTCGCAGTCGGCCGCGATCGCGAGCAGCACCTCGGCCTTGTCGCACACGATCCCGATCGATGCCTCGTTCTTGGCTCGACGGAGTCGCTCGACCTCCCTCGTTCGCCACTCTTCGATCCACGTCGCCAGCGCGACCGTCGTGGCAGCTCTGCTCCGCTTGACCATCTTGGCGAGCGACTCGCCCACGTCGCGCCCGAGGATGATCGCTCGACGTCCGTCGCTCAGGAACCGCATGCAGAGCGCGACGAGCGGAGCGTTCGTGCGCGACAGCACGAAGTCGCCGCTCTGTGCGTTGTTGAGCAGATTGCTCATCGTCGTCTGCTCGACCAGACCCTCCTCGGCGTTCGGTGCGGCTTCAAGATCGGGGACGAACTGGTTGGCGAGCCGGACCACCGCCTTCGGGCAACGATAGGTGATCGACAGCGACATGACCTTGGCGTCGAGCGCCTCGACGACGCGATCGAACGCGCGCTCGTCAGCGCCGCGAAAATTATAGATCGCTTGCCGATCATCTCCAACCACCACCGTTCGACCGCCCGGTCGCGCGACGCGCAGCATCATCTCGATCTGGGCCGCGTTCAGATCCTGCACTTCGTCGACGAACACGAAGTCGGTCTGAGGGAGAGGGAGCTTGAAGACCTCAGGGAACCAGGTCATGTCGTCCTGGTCGATGAACGAGGTAAACTCCTTACAGAGCGTGAGCGTCTGAACGCAGAGCGCGACAACCATGTCGCGCGCGCGATCCACGTCTTCGTCGATCCACTCGCTCACGTCGAGATCGTAGTGGTCGATCAGCCGATAGAGGTCTTCTTGAGTGGAGGCTAGAGAGTCCTTGGCGAAGTGAACGAGCTTGCTCGTCACGCGGTGCAGATCGTTCCATCCGTTTCGATTCAGATCGGGAAACATGGGTACGCGTCCTGGCAACGTGGGCGCGCGCAGTTCGCGCAGGAGATCGTTGACCTTGTGGTCGTGCATCTGGATCCCTCCCGGCACGCCTCGTCCGAAGGCCTTCCGGATCGCCTCGAACCCGAGGCTGTGGAACGTCCGCGCCTCTACGTTCCTAATTCCACGCTTCTGGATACGCGCGGCCAGCTCGACCTGAATGGACTTGCCGAACGCCAGAGCGAACGCCCTGGCGGTCTTCGGGATACGCAGGAAGCACTCCTCGATCGCCGTCGTCTTGCCGGCTCCCGCCCTCGCGCAGACGGCGATGTTTCCTTGACCCTCCTCGACCTCGCGGAAGAGGTCGGACTGATTGGGTGCCCACACGAGCTTATCCATGACGCCTCGTCAGCTCGTCGAGCGCCACCTCGTAGGCCTCCGCGCGGACGAGTGCCTGGCTCGCCACGTCGAGCCGACCGGCGTCGAGGTGCGCGCGGTGCGTCCGTCGGCACGCGTCAGCGCGTCCGCGGAGCCACGCGACCAAGGCGATTTGATCGGCTTCGAGCGCAAGCACGTAGCGGGAGAGGTCGGCCGCGGCCTGCACGTAGCTGCTCGTCTTGTGGTCGAGGACCGCGTATGCGGTCTCCTTCGCCTCCTCGGGCGTCGGCAGCCGGTCAACGCACGTGTCGTCGCGGATGACGGACAGCGTCCCGGCCAACGCGTCGCGTCCGCCCTCATAGCAGGTGATAGAGCAGTAGTGGTTCTGTCCCGCGTCCAACGGAAAGCCGAGGTCCTTGCTGCAGATCCGACAGGTAGCGTTTGGAAGCGTCGTCATCGAAGAACTGTCGATCCTGCTGAAGCGGTGACGGTCGGACACGAACAGACGCACGAGCACGAGTGCGTTGGCTCTAGCGAGCGCAAACGTGGACGAGGCGGCTCCACGAGGAAGGAGTAGGTGACGAGTGCGATCGTGAGGCCCAAACCGACCGCCGGAACGACGTAGAAGCTACGGATCTCTGCTGTCCGCGGCATCACTCCACCCGCTGCAGCGGCCAGCCGCTCTTGAGGTCCACCGCGCGCATAGTCGTTCCGCATGTGCGGCATGTGGTAACGAGCCCGCTCCTTGTATTCGGGAGACAGTCGCATTCGCCGCCTTCGAGAGAGAGGCCCCGACCCACGAGGGGACCGCAGCCGCAGAGCCTCCCGTCTCCGACCAGTCCATCGCAGACGTAGTAGAGGGAGTCCAGTCCGCCGCTCTCACGGGTGATGTTGATCGACGTCGTAGAGGGACGGAGCATCGCGCGATCACGCAGTACCATCCCGGTCTGGACGTTCGTCTGGAGCGCGCGCAGCACGTCGTCGTAGACGCTCACCGGCGGCGTGAAGAAGCCGAGCGCGCCCGCGCACGGTACGAAGCTAGCAAGCTGCGTGTTGCCGGAAAGCAGCAGGCCGAAGCCCCTCATCCACCAGCGACGTTCGCACTCGGTCAGGTCGTCGAGCATCGGCGTGCGCTCGCCGCGGATCGCATAACCGCGCTCAATGACTCCCGTCACGCGGGCGATCCCAACGATCCCTCCACGCGCGAGCTGCTTCATCTCGGGCACGATCGGGAGGTGGTTCATCGCTGTGCCGACGTGCTCGGCGCGTCGCGCGAGGCGCCGCTCCACCATGAAGGCGACGGCCTGATCGTAGTCTCCCTTCGTCATGCCGGTGGCCGCGTGTACGAGGATCGGTCCGCGATGTGCGCAGCCGCGCCATGCCTGCCTGTTCTCGACGATCTTGTCCGCGCAGACGACGGCCCATGCCCACGGTTGCCGCAACGACAGACAAGGAGCGACGCCGGGGAGGATCCGCCAGAGCGGCCTCGGGAGCTTCGGCTTTGGAGGCTTTGGTTCACGCGGCTTCCTCGCCTTCTTCGTGGTCTCCTCGACGACGCTCATGGAGTCACCATCGGTCGCCACCCAGTGCACGACCCACAGAGGCACCGGTCCCCGACCATCTGCGCGATGGCGTGGTTGCCCTCGCCGCAGCCGCACGCGCACCGCGCGTCTCCGAAGCGGATCGTTGCCGACCCATCTCGGTGCGTGCTGACCGTCGTAGGAACTCGTCTCTCCCTCGCGCTGCGTCTCTCGACCATCACGGCCTACCCTTCGGCGGAGTCGACGGCGCGGACTTCACCGAGCCCATCGAGGTCCAGGCGTTCCACGCGATCACACAGACGACGCCGAACCAGAAGTGCGCCGGGTGCAGTCGCATGAAGAACGACGTGACGATGGTGCTCGCGCCGAAGCCGAGGAGCAGGAATCGGAGCCCTTGCGTCATCACGGTTTCCTCGGTTCATAGCCCACGATCTCCGCGACTCGCCTGAGCTTCTCTGGATCCCTCATCCGTCCCACGGCCTCGCCGATTCGATAGGCGTTCTCGTGGACCCATACCGCGTCGTCGACGTCCTTCTCTGTGAGCGTCCACAGGTGCGCGAGCTTGCCCTCCGCGAGATCTTTCTTCGAGACCTTGATCTCACCCGGTCCGGTCGAGGAGAGCGCCACCAGCCACGAGACGCGTGTCTCGCCGACGACGAAGACTCGGTGCCAGTGCTCACGCCAGATCAGCGCGCCGAACGCGCCCTTCGGCGCGGGCGCGTAGCGACGACGGCCCTCGTCGAAGCGCCAGATCACGATCGGGAAGAGCGAAGCGGCGGCCAGCTTCGTCATCGCTCCCCTCCAGTTCCTGCGCGGAGACGGCACTCGTACGCGGTGACGATCTTCGTCCCGACCGGTTCGCCGCGGTCGAGGTCGACGCCGAAACCGCAGCAGTCGCAGCGGTCGCCGTCCTGGTGCCATGAGCATCCGTCGATGTCCTGGCACTGGCCGGCGTGAACGTGCCTATGCGGCACGGGCTCGTCGATCGGCAGCTCGTAGTCTGGGTGCTCGTCGTACCTCACGGTCGTCCTCCGTCGCTGACTTCGTCTCGCCGCAGTCGGAAGGGGTCGATAATTGTCCCGACGCCGAGCGGCAGCGCCGCGCGCCGCATCTGAGCGAGGAAGTCGCCGCGATCGTCGGTACGGATCACGTCCGAGAACGGCCGCTCCGCGGAGAGGCGCCGAAGGCCGCCCGTCTTGAACTGGCGGAGGCACGACGCGACGGTCCCCTCGAACGTCTTCCTGTAGAGATCGAAGAACTCCGCCGTCCTCGCGAGATCGTCCTTCTTCCTCGGCTTCCTCGCCGGAGCGGAGGCGACGCGGATGATCGAGCAGCGATACTCGAACCCGGCGTTTCCGAACCACAACCATTTCTGATACCCGAAGTCCGTGTCCGTGCGGAGGACGAACGCGTGTCCGCCGGGGCGCAGCACACGCGCAAAGCCATCGACGTGGCGCTGCTGCAGGACTCCCTCGAAGCCCTCCGTTACGATCGCGTGAATCGTGGCATCGGAGATCCCGTCGAGGAACGCCGACGCGTCGTCTGTGTCGCACGTCGACGCGCAGCGCGCGCAGATCTCCAGGGCCGCGCCCGCGATGAGGCGCTGCATGTGCCTCACCGACAGGCAACATCGAGTAAGCGACGGGTTCCCGCGACTCGCGAGGTGAGCCGCGCCGTGGCCTCCCCTCGACAACGCCTTCGCGTACAGAGTCAAGTCGACGGGTGCCATGTCAGATCCTCTCGATCCTCATGATCCGATACTTCATGGGCAGGCGCATCGCTCGGACGTCCTCGATCACGCACCCGTCGCGCGCGTGCCTTGCGCTGTCGAGCGTGAGGTGCTCGCGCGCGTGCTTTCGACTGCAGCACCAGCCGGTGGCCGCTGGGCAACGGTCGGCGCTCGCCTCGTAGGCGCGTCCGCGCTTCAGAAGCCAGATCGTCACTAGGCGCTCCTCTTCAGCGAGCTACGCATCGGATCAGCAGTTCTTTTACGCTGCCCCTCTTGGAAGGATCACTGTTGATCGCTCGCGCGGCCATGATCTCGTCGAGCTGAAAGTCGTCTCCCGAGTAGAGCTTCCGAATCATCGGCACGTCGCTGTTCGAGAGCAGAACGAAGGCGCCCCTTCGACTGGCCGACTTCGCCGCGTCGCGCAAGCGCTCCTGATCGCCGAAGGAGAACCCGTCCTGCGTATAGCTCGTGAAGTTCGAGGTCACCGACGCGGGAGCGTACGGCGAGTCGCAGTAGCAGACGTCGCCCTCGCGCGCGTCTTCCATGAGGATCTCGAAGTCTGTCAATCGCACGTCGGTGGCGCGCTGGAGCGCGTCGCTCGCGAGGAGCAGGCCGTTCTCGTCGCAGATCGTCGGGTTCACGTACCGACCGAACGGCACGTTGAATCCGCCGCTCTTGTTCACGCGGTACAAGCCGTTGAAGCCGCACTTGTTTAGGTAGATCATTCTCGCGGCTCGCTGCACCGAGGTGAGCTTGTCCGGGTCGAGCGCGCGGATCCGGTAGTACGCGTCTTTGTCGTAGACATAGCCACGATCTGGATCTTGCAGCTCCACCACGAGTGGGATCGGATCGCGCTGTAGGACGATGTAGAGGTTCACCAGATCGATGTTCACGTCGGCGAGCACGGCGCGTCGCACGGGGCGCCCGTCGGGACGCGGCGATCCG
>Ga0315291_10003607_pt1 | contig 20008 bp, 21 predicted proteins | sample YL17G12_20_MG_FD_203070 | JGI IMG/M metagenome (GOLD analysis project Ga0315291, IMG submission 203070) | Sediment microbial communities from Yellowstone Lake, YNP, Wyoming, USA - YL17G12_20 | ecosystem: Environmental > Aquatic > Freshwater > Lake > Sediment | place: USA: Wyoming | collected...
TCCACAAAAACTTCCGCGTCGAAACTTACGCCCCTAGAAATCTTGAGGCAATAAGATTGAAGTAGATGCAATTGATTAAAATATTAAATTGACCTGTGTTTACGGTATTATTTTTATATGTTATTTTAATTTATTGCAACTGACCTTTTTAGGCAAAAATCATTTGATGTTTAATTGCACATCTAAAGGTGGGTTTGAAAAATATACTCGTACATCAAAGTTAGAATCCATAAGTTCAATCATGACGGAATCTTGTCTCTTGATTAACTTGAAATTCTTTTTGGATAAATATCTTTTTTCAAAGTCGGAAAAATTAGAAATAGTGAAATCGGCGTCACCGAGTTCAGGTCGTGTAGAATCGGGAATACGAATTTTCAATAATTTCAAAACTCCAGAAATTGTTTTCAACGGCTCGATTTGAAAAAGTATTCCTGTCGACGTTTCTTTAACAACAGCTCCAATTTTCGTTGCAACTTCAAGTAATTCTTCATATTCCTTTTTACTTTGAGAAAAAATACAAGCGTAATTCACGGGCGCATTTTTGTAAGTTGTGTGTTTATTTTTGAGAGCGGTACCTTTCTCGACAATACTCTTAACTTTATTTTTCAAATCTTCCGTATTCATAATATTCACATTTTTATTGCCCACTCTAACGGCTGAATGGATATCCAAGCCCGAGGTTGAACTTATAAACTTCAAACATGTCCTGATTGGCTGTGTTCAAGTAAGAAGTAAGAAAACCAGTTTTTATGTTTGGTGAAAGCATGCCGATAGACCTTTTGTTCGAAGCCCAAAGAATTAAGGAAGTGAGTAGCTGTTTCTCATCATCGCCATAATTACTACCTGAAAAATCTGCGACCCATGCCGTACGGCCAATGTTTGTTCTATTGAGAATAACAACAGGATATCCGCCTGGAGAAGACTTCAAAATTGTTTTGTATTGGTTGTCTTGACTTCCATCTACTCTAGGCTCGACATCCACAGTGCTCAAACCACCGAAGTCGTTGAAGACAAACGGATAATGGAATGATACTCCAATCTTATTGAAGCCGTCTATATAACTTAGAGTGAAATTATACGCAGGTGAATTATAAGATAAATTGAAATTCTGCCCAGGCATTACTTGTATGTCTGCTCTGTTGTTAGCGTTTGTATCGAAATAAACTGATGTGTTGCAGTCCCAGAACTCGTACGATGTTTTATTGAAAGTTATGTTGCCCTGTGTGAAATTCGCGCAGTTGCTCACAGCTACATCGCTAGGAATGCTGGATGTTATGTTTGGAATTGTCTTTACAGGAATTGGAATATGATAGAAGAACTTGTAGGTGGAATAAATAATGTCGCTGGTGCTTGTTGGCTTTCTAACAAAGCTGTCCGACGCCTGCTGGCTGCCAGCAATGCTGTTACCATTTAACCCAAACGTTTCATTTTGAGTTTTGTCGTTGTTTATTTGGTTTACATCAGTAAAGTCCATTATCTCAACCACGCCATTTTCTCCTGCAAGGAAGTTCTTTATGTTCTGCGCATACGGAGTAAGATTCTTGTAGCCCCATATCAGCAGAACATCTGATGGCTGACTAATTTTATCAAGGTTTGATAAAGGGATATAAACCTGTATTTCGCGACCATTAAATTTCATTTTATAAAACCATTCACTAAGAGTATTTTTTTGCTCGGCTGAGCAATTGCATGCGATAGTCAGTGTTCCTTTGATAGCCCCGTCGACTTCTGACCATGCTATCAGATTTGTCTTGTTCGTAGGAAGCGCGCTATCCAAATACTTCTGCAGGTTATTTGCATTAAAAGAATAATTGTAAAGCTTTCCGAGCCTGTCGATAGTCAAGATGGTGTCTCTGCCGAGAAGGACAACGTAAGCGTCGCTCCATCTTGTTTTGTAAGAGAACCCGGGGAAAAAAATACTGAAAGCAACGAAAAGGATCATGACTACTGTAACCATCTCAACAATGTTGATAAATCCTTTTCTATCTGTATTCAATCTCTTCTCTCCGCATTTCTTCTCTCCACGTTTCCTCTCTCCGAGTTTCTCTCTATATTTCTGATTTTTTTTTCTTATTCAGACCACCTGCAATATAATTTCTGCAAAATGATTGCTGTCGACAGTTGCGAAGCGTTTGATTGTCGCATTGATCGTACGGATGGAGTATGATGGGGGTTTGCACGAACAACTTACTTCTGGTGGACAAAATATTTCTGGCGCTCCTGTGTTACTGTTATAAACTGTGATTAATATCGAGAAGTCTAAATCTGAACCGAGCCATCTTTTGATGTTTGAATAGCCATCATTACCATTATTACATAAATTTTTTAGTTGTAAAATTTTCGCTGCAGATATGTAATTTGTGAGATTTTTTGTTTCATCATTTAAACCCGCCCTATTAATTTGATCTGCTGGAACTCTATCCCAATTAATAGGAGATCCTGGGTCGTTGATGAGAATTTCTGACATTTGATAACCCTCGCTCCTCACTCGCTCGCTTCTTACCTGCGTCAAATAATTTGGGAGAAAGTTGAGAAGTTGGAATGAAAAATATGCAGCAAAAGAAATAAATACAACTAGGGCAACAAGATATTCTGCAAAACTAATTTGACCTTTTTTCATTGTTCTCATTATTCTCTAAAAATATATTAGTTAGACGCCTAAAAGATTGACGAATTTAAGAATTAGCATTGTTCCTACAACTCCGACTGTCATGATTGCGCTATGCTTCAGCCCTGCTGTAAGAGAATTCTCGCTAATCTGTCCGGCAACCAAACCTGCTGATATGGAAACGATTACAGACATGAAGAAAAATAAGGATGTATAGTACGCGCCGATTGTTGTTGGATCTATTGTGAAAATATATTTTGCTGGAAGAGAATAAATGTCGCAAATAAAACCTTCGGCTCCAAAAGGATTTAAGCACGGGCTCGTAAGGCCGAATGCTTCAGCTCCTCCTGGAGATTGTGCAACTTGAAAAACTGGAATAAGAAGTTTGTTTATCGACACCAGTATTCCTACGAAAATAAATGCAATTGCGTACATCAGCACAACATACTGATTCAGGAGCGTTTGACGCTCCTTTTCAGCATCGTCAAGCTGTGTAAGATTTCCTGCAACAGAGTCCAAAGTAGAAACGACATCTCCTCCAGTCAAATATGCTTCGCGAACAGTTTTCAATGATGAATGAAGTCGCTTGCTCGACTTGACTCTTTCGGTGAACTGATCAATGACTTTATCAACAGGCATGCCCCAGGATATTTGATGGGCCATCTTCTTAACTTCTTTCGACAGTCTTCCGTAATCCAGCTTGCTGTTAACAATAATGGCTTGGTGAAACGGCATCCCAGAATGTATGGCCTCAACAACGTCTCTTAGAAACAATGGAAATTTCTCTTCAATTTCTTTTATGTCTTTGAATTTTTCGTATCTGAAAAGAACTATCGGAACGGCGATAAGAAATATTCCTAGTATTATTCCGTTACCGACAACACCAGAATTGTTAGTTACATAACCGAGTATAATAACAATTGTTGTTATTATTATAGAAATCAATATAATTTTTATTTCCGGAGTAAGATTAGGACTTGACGTACTTGTTTTCATTTTTTATTCCCCTTCTTCATTCCTCTTCTTCATTCTCCTTCAGGCGCGATTGATTTTATCAAAAATATGAAAATCCCTGACACCATTGGCAGGAATACAAAAATAAGGAAGAATTGCAGGAGGATTATATTTCCTCCGCCTCCACCAATTCCTGAAAGAATTGATGTAAGCACGACGAAGAACACCGCACCGAGAATAATCGCAGTAAGATATACTTCTATGAAAACTGTAAGCTGGTGTGAAAATTCATATAATCTTCTCTTATATTCTTGCATGAATGTTTTGGATTTTTCAGAAAGATAAATCGCTAAATCCCCTCCAGACCTGTTCGTCGATAAAATTCCATATAAAAGCTCCTTCAAAGATTTTGAAGGTGTTCTTTCAATCGCCTTCTCAAGCGCAGTATTAATGTCTATCCCAAAAAGTTTGATGTCGTTTTCTATTGCTCCAATCTCTCCTGCAAGTTCCCCCCTTGCGGCAAACTTGGAAAATATTTCAAAAATCTTATGGAGAGGTAACTTCGAGCTTGCAATTGTCGAGAGATGGAGGGATGCGAATGGGAGAACGTTCTCGATATTTTTTGCACGGCTCGCAATCAAAACTTTCGGATAGTTGACGTAGGACAGGAAAAATATTATAGTGAGGAAGGAAGAAGTGGTGAATGAGAGGATGAACCCAAAAAGAAAATCACCTGTAACTAGAGAAAATATGAATGAAAGCATAGGGATTTCTATAATAAAAATGAGAAATGACATCATTATGCCGCTGGCAAGATACTCGTGCAAGGACATTTTTATTTTCGCACGCCTAATATCTGGCTTTAGGTTTGAAAAATATGGAACCATTGCCGTGATTGCAGGATTGAAGATTCTCATTGCAACTTTAACATAATCGCTCATTATTCCCACAATTAATAATTGTTACGCGCTTGGCATAAAAACTTCGTGAAGGCTTGAAAGTTCTTTCTAATTACTTCAGTACCTCATACTGCCCATTATGCTTGATATCAATCGTTCTGGGAAGTTGTAATAAAAGTTTACTACTGCATTAACATCTGTATATTCTATGAGGTTTTTCTCACGCATCCAGTCTAAGACCATCATCCTTCTTTCGAGTTCGTCTCCGATCTCCTTTTCGTTCATCCCACTTTGCTCAGCAATCTTCGAAAGAACAATGCTATTACGACCTATATCGAATGTGTCGTTAAGCGGGTTCCATTTGAATATTTGATTCGTAATAGGCTGTCTAGTTTCAGTATCAATATCAACTACTTCTACAACCTCGTTGACTCTTCTAATCTGCCTGTCATGGTAACGTGTCCCAATCAAAAACACAACTATGTCGCAGCTGGTGATCAAACTAGGGGGCAAGCTGATCGGTGGCGTAGTAAGTCTGTCTATTAGTTTAGACATGTTCTCTGCGTGAATTGTTGCCAGCGAAGGATGACCTGTTGCCATTTCTTGGAATAAAACATAAGCCTCTTTTCCACGGACCTCACCTACAATTATGTAATCTGGTCTCTGCCTAAGACTTTCTTTGAGCAAGTCAAAGAGATCGATTTCACCAAACTTTTTCCCCTCTTCAATGCCTATTGCAGAACGTGCAACTTGAGGGACCCAGTGGGGATGAGGCAATTTCAGCTCAGGCGTATCCTCGATGCTCACAATCTTCTTCTCAGGGCGGATGAAAAGCGAAAGGACGTTCAGCATAGATGTCTTTCCAGAAGCGGTTCCTCCGGAAATAATCACACTCTTTCCGAAATCAACGGCAAGCCACAAAAATGCGAGCGTCTTGAGATCGACGGTTCCATAATTGAGCAGGTGTATGGGTGTGAGAGGCTTCTCTGTGAATTTTCTTATTGTGAAATTGCTACCGCGACGAGCGATGTCTGTAGCGAGAGTTGCCTGAACACGAGAGCCGTCTGGAAGGGAACCGCTTAGAAGAGGAGATGCTACTGAAATTGATTTTCCTGCGAGCTGCGATAAACGAGTTACAAAAGAATCAAGTTCTTCTGCATCTCGATAAATAAGGTTCGTCGAAACAGAACCTACCATTGGATTTCTGTGGAAAACAAACACAGGAATCTCCATGCCATCACAACTTACATCTTCAATTTGCTCGTCTTGCATTAATGGGTCTATGCGACCAAGACCAATAAAGTCACGCTCCATGTAGTAATGCAAAATATCTTTTTCAGTTTCTGTCAGCTTGAAGCCATAATATCCAATTATATCATTAACCTGCTTCCTGATGTAACCTTTTGCCTCGAAGGATTTCATTTGTGAAAAGTCTATGTCGAGTTTCTGCTCGAGCAACTCTTTGACTTTTATCATAGCTTCTTTTATTTTTGCAGTCATTTCGGGCTCTACAACTTGATAAGCATATTTGTTGATCTGCTTGTCCCAGAAAATTTTTGTGTAAGCATAAATTTTTTCTCCTTTCTTTGGCTTCTTTGGTATAAGTGGATAGATCAGTTGAATTGGCTTTTTCTCTTCGACAGTCTCCAGCTTTCCAACTCGAACGTTTCGAGGCTGGAACTGAGGAATCTGCATTCCTCCCTTTATTCTTCTCTGCGTATTCTTCGAAAGTTCATACTCGTGCTCTCCTGCTATTGGCGATAGTGTGGCAGAAATCTCTCTGGCAGTTTTTTCAGTCTGGAGTTGAAGTTGCTGAAGTTGCTGGAGTTGTTGGAGTTGTTGGAGTTGCTGAAACTGAATAGGAACTTGCACTGGCTGGATGATTGGCTGGATAGGGATTTGTATAGGAGCAATAGGTCTGATAGAAATTTGCTGAATTTGGGGTTGTATTGATGGTATTTGCCCTTCATATGTTCCTATTTGTGCAGAACCCATAGAACTAGTCAAAGTCTTTAAATATCCTAGTCGTGCTTTCTGAACAAATCCTTTTAGCAGTTTCATAACTAGTCTCCAATATCAGCCTCTGTCTCAGCCTCTTAGTCTCCAACCATTCCGTAATTCTATATAATTATTTTGCATTTTGTTAAATGTTAAACTTATTGGTTCATCGGTTTAGTGGATTGCTTGTTTATTCTTACTTGTTTATTTGTTGTATGAAATATCAATTTGTGCGAAATCTAACCTGAAATCTTCTCCTGTTTTGTTGATAAACTGTATGAAATTTATTGTGTTGTTCTTTCCCGTACCGCTATCCCAGTAACTGTTGAAATCACTGCTTGTTGTGAGATTTCTTGTAATATTTATTTCCCTAATTATGCAAGTGTTTCCGGCAGGATATTGGCTTGCAGTAATATTAGTCCAAGAGCTGCTGCTTTTGTTCCAGAAGAATGTGTCTGTAAATTGTGATGTAATTGTCATAGCAGGGCAGGTAAATGTTGTAAAGTTTATCCAATTCACGCTCACTGCATCTGGGGGAACAGTAAAATTGAATCTGAAGAAAGAATATTTGTTAGAAGCTCCAGAAACATAAGCTTGTATGTCATCATAAGCAGCACTTGTTGCAATGTATTCTTCAGGAGTGAGTTCTGTTCCTATAGCAAGCTCATTTCCTCCTAGATGTGTGTAATTTCCTTTATAGATGTTGAAACCGTTTATGAAACTCAAAATAACAGGTGTTGTCGAGGTAGTTGTCGTAGTTGATGATGTTGTGGTTGTTGAAGAAGTTGTTGTAGAGGATGTAGTTGATGTTGTAGTTGATGATGAAGTTGATGTTGTAGTTGATGATGAAGTAGTTGTAGAAGAGGTAGAAGATGTTGTTGTAGAAGAAGTTGACGAGGAGGTAGTTGATGATGTTGTGGTTGTTGAAGAAGTTGTTGTAGAGGATGTAGTTGATGTTGTAGTTGGCATTATTAGTGGAAGGGTTGCTGCGTAATCAAGATAAATTTTGTTCTCGGTTTTGTTAAATCTTAAAGTTATTGGCCTTGTTGAAGGTACAGAACCGTTAAATTGAATAGAGTCGTTTATATTGTGAGCTGAAGTGATGTACTTAACGTTTGCAAAAAAAGGTATCGTTACATTTATGCCATAACTGCCGAAGCTCACTTCAAAAAAGTTTCCTGCTGTAGTATTCGATGTTTTGAATGTCAGGTTGGTGTTGTCGCATTGTTTACAGGAAACTGAAGAAAGCACAACAAACGATGAAAAATATGAGTTTATTAGCTTCAGGGTTTCATTGGTAATATCATTCTTGAAAATGTCAGACTGGAAGCGGAAAAACTGGCTGATTCCTATGAAGATAGTAAATCCTATCAAGAAAAATATTATGAACTGCACGATGAGGGACTGGCCTTTTGTCAAATCTATCCAAGAAGAATTTTCACTTCTGTGATAATTAATGTTTTCCCGCCGCCTACATCCTGTGAGTAAACGTTTCCACGGGTTATCCGAAGTGATTTGCCTGTGGATGTAGTCAGCGCTGATATTGCTGGCATAAGTTCGAACTTGAATCCTCTCTGAGCAGAAGCAGATTCCTCCAATTCTCTAAACTGCACTCGGTAAGTTATGTTATATCCACCACCAAAAGAATCCGCACGCACGCAAACAACATATGGTTTGTTGCCTAGGGCCGCGTTACCTGCAGGACATGCCTCTTGAGAGCTTAAAGTTATCCATCCTTGATTTACGGCGATATTCGACACCCTACTATACAATGAAAATTGAATAGAATTATTTTCAAAATCATATCCGCTCATACAGCCACCAACACCAATATCAGCATCTCTGCAAGGATAGAGAATCCATATCCCATTAACGTCGAGAGAGAACGTGTCCTCACCTCCGTTGCTTGCAACAAATTCTATCTTCTTCGCCAAAGAATTCGAGCTGATGTCATTGAAGTAGTTGAAAGCACGATCGATGAGCGCACTGTCTTGACGTTTCTGTATTAATGGCATGCCCCATGTGTATGCAGTCCCTACAAGACCTATCGCAATAACAATTATTATCACTGCTGAAATTATTTCGGACTGCCCTTTCTTGTCTCTAAGTATGTCTTTAAGCATAATTAAATTTATTCAGGATTGGTATTAAGTTTTATTTCACGGTGCATTCGGTTTCCGAACTGGCGGTTGTGATGAAAATTGCGCGCTGATTGACGCTCCTGCTTGTGGCATCGGTCTTCTCATTCCTGGCGGTGGCATTGGCGATCTTCTCAACTTATTGTCCATCTCCTCTAATACATTCAAAAGCGCCTGGTTGTTGTCAACAATCTTCTTGTTCGTCTCAATAAGAACATCAAGCTTCTGAGCAAGAGGCTTCATCCCTTCCGCAACAGCCTGCCCCCCACTTCCCATTCCAGTCTGCTCTTCAGTTGCCGACGCCTTTATGTATGATAAAAGTTCTTTCAGGTTAGAAACAAGCTCTTCAATGCGTGCTGGCAGCCTCGACAATTCTATCCTCAACGCATCATTCGCCTTTGCCAGCTCGTCGACAAGCTGCTGGTTCATCCTGATTATGTCAACCATTTCTCTGTAAAATTCTTTCACGTCAAAAGTGGCGTGGCTCTGTTCCAGTTCTTCAATCCTCTTTTCCATGCGTCGCAAAGGAGAAACAGCAACCAGTTCATACTCTTCATGATGATGCTCATGCTCTTTGTTTTTATCGTCCTGTTTGACTTTTTGCATTTCAACTGGCATTAGCAATCCTACCTTTCAGCATCTTATCAATAATTACCTTCAATATTAGATTAGTAACGGCTATTTATTAATTTTGGTAGAGAGTAAATAAAAGTTTGAGTTGCACGAATTAAAGAGAGTATTAAGAGAGGAGTAGCATGCCAATAGAACGTTCAGCAGGAGCAGTTGTTTTCAGAAGAGAAGGAAGTGTTGTGAAGTACTTGCTTCTTAGAAAGGGTCCTACTTACTGGGATCTGCCGAAAGGAAATATCGATAAAGGAGAGGACGAGCAAGCAGCCGCTGAAAGAGAGACAAAAGAAGAAGCAGGGCTGACAGACGTAAAGATATTGCCGGATTTTAAAGAAAAGATAAGTTATTTTTACAAGCGCGAAGGGCAGACGATTTACAAGGAAGTTGTTTTCTTTCTGGCTGAAACAAAAAATGCGAATGTAAAAATTTCTTGGGAGCATGAAGGATTCGGATGGTTTATTTACGAAGAAGCTGTTGTGAAAGTGAAGTCGAAAGAAATTATCCAGAAAGCAAATGATTTTCTAAAATTGCAGTCAAAAAGTCTGAAAGAATTTTTATAAATTAATTTTTATTTACTCGCCCATGTCTTCAGGACTCGGCATTCCGCCTGCTGGACCTCTTGATAATTTGTTTGCAGAAATAACGTCATCTATTCTGAGAATCATTTCAGCTGCTTCTGCCGCCGATTTTATTGCCTGAGTCTTGACTTTCAGAGGCTCGATAACTCCCATAAGCATCGCGTCTGCAACACTTCCGTTTCCAAGATTTATTCCGAATCCAGTCTTGCCTTGATCATGTGCAGCACGAAGCTCGACTAGAGTGTCAATCGGGTCGAGCCCACCGTTTTCAGCCAAACAACGAGGAATTACTTCAAGCGCATCTGCAAATGCCCGTATTGCAAGCTGTTCACGACCTGAAAACTTCTCAGCAAATTTTCGCAATCTTTTCGCAGCTTCGGCCTCTGGACTTCCTGCTCCCGGAACAATCTTTCCAAGCTCAAGAGCAGATGCAGTAGCACCAATCGCATCTTCAATGCTTCTGTCAATCTCATCAACGACATGATCAGTGCTTCCCCTGACCAAAATTGTTACTGCTTTCGGATTCTTGCACTCACGAACAAATGTCATTGCTTCTCCGCCAATCTTCTTTTCCTCAACAACTCTTGCATAACCCAAGTCGGTGGCTGACAAGTCTTCAAGATTAGAAACTACTCGTCCACCTGTCGCCTTTGCAAGTAGCTCGATGTCGCTCTTCTTCACCCGTCTGCATGCGAGTACTCCCTTCTTGGCCAAATAGTGCTGAGCGAGATCATCAATTCCTTTCTGGCACAAAACTACGTTACATCCTGCCGAAACGATTTTCTCTGTCATATCTTTCAGCATGCGTTGCTCTGTTTCAAGAAACGCCTGCATCTGTTCTGGAGACGTTATGCGAATTTCTGCATCTGTTTCCGTTTCCTTAACTTCTAATGCAATATCAAGCAGTGCAATCTTTGCATTCTCAATCTTCTTCGGCATTCCGGGGTGAACAACTTCTTTATCAACAACGACTCCCCTTATCAATTCCGTCTCTTCAGCTGATCCGCCATGCTTCTTCTCTCTCTTTATGTTGTCTGTATCAACAACAATCTTCCCTTCTTCTCTTTGCGCGACTTCCTTTATCGCACTCACAACAACGTCTGCAAGAAATGGCGAACTTCTCTCAACACTTTTTCCTGACATGCTCGTCAAAGCAATCTGTTTTAACATATCTGTTTGCTCAAGTTCGATCGGTCTTGCAATCTCTTCCATAATTTTCAAAGCTTCGTCCTTCGCAATCTTGAAACCGCGTGTGATAACTGTTGGATGAATTTCCTGCTCAAGCAACTCCTCAGCCTTTTTCAGCAATTCTCCAGCAAGAACGACTGCAGTAGTTGTTCCATCACCAACTTCCTCGTTCTGAGTCTTTGCAATTTCAACCATCATCTTGGCCACAGGATGTTCGATTTCCATTTCCTCTAAAATTGTCACGCCGTCGTTCGTTATAACAATGTCGCCAATAGAATCGACGAGCATCTTGTCCATTCCTTTCGGACCGAGTGTTGTTCTAACAGCATCAGCAACTGCCTTAGCAGCAGCAATGTTGTTACGCTGAGCGTCCTTTCCCATCTGCCTTAGAGTTCCCTCTGGAAGAATCAGCACAGGCTGTCCGCCCAAGTTGCCCATCATTGCGTTTTGCATTTTTCATTCACCGAAAATTTTGTAAAGTTTCAGCCAAGTTAAAATTCTAATGTGTATGTAGGTATACAAAGTATTTAAGCTTTTTCCTTTATTCTCTTCGTCAATTCTCTTGAAGACTTGATTTCAGGAAGTTCGCTTTCAAGCAGCACTGGCACTCCTTCCACATTTTCCTCTCTTCCTTTTTTCGCAACATAAAACGCATTTGTCGACAAAACTGCTGACAACTTCTTCACGTTCTTCACGTTCTTTATCTCGTTTGCATCTGGCGCGAGGTTTGTGATGATTGAAAAGCTTTCCTTGCCAACAATTTCAAAAGGAGCTGCATGAACGGATGAATTGTCAATTCCGATTCTGTTAAATTCCTTCGACACATTTTTCTGAAAATCGTTCCTCGGCTTTAGATATGTTGGCTTGTCAATTTTTTTTAATTCAAAATTCCTTCTTAATTCTATGTTCAACATCTTTTCCAACTTTTCAACAGTTTCTGCACTTGGGTTCTTTCTTTTCTTTTCAATTTCATACAGCGCCTTCTTCGATATTCCAATCAAGTCAGACAGCTCTTGAAGCGAAAATCCAACTTGTTCTCTTTTCTCTCGAAGAGTGTTTGCGTCAATATTAATCGAATGCTTGCCCTTTGCCGAATCTACTGCCTGAAAATCTCCCTGCAAAACATTGTCAAACATTTCCGGAGTGACGACCGGAAGCTGGAAACGCGAGTAAATGACATTATCCTGCAAAAATTCCCTGTTCGACTTGACTGAAACGACGAACGGATTTGCTGATAGGAAGTATGATATCGAACGGAGGCTTGCTGCTTGCTGCTGCTGCAAAGCGTCGATATTGATCTGCGTCTTGACGAGCATGAGCTGCTTCTTTTTTGCTGCTACGTCAAACGCCCCTTCGCTGACTAAGATATGAAAGTCGTGAGAAAGCAAAGAATTAACTACTTTGTTTACTAGAAAAGATTTATTGAACATGCTACATGCACCATTAATAGAATTTAGGTAGGTGTTAAGCTTATAAACAAATGTGTTTGTAGGTATACAGTTTCAAAGGAGGGCCCGTAGCTTAGCCTGGTAGAGCAATCGACTTATATGTCGACTAAGCTAACAAAGCTAAACGAAGAAATCGATAGGTCAAGGGTTCAAATCCCTTCGGGCCCATTTTATTTTTTACAATATTTGCAAGAGTTTGATGAAATGAAAAAAAATGAAAAATTCAAAAAGCAGAGAAATCCTTATCCTGTTGTTGATGCGGTCATCGAAAAAAATGGAAAGATTGTTCTCATCATAAAATCGCGTGGAGCATACAAAGGTTTGCTAGGACTGCCAGGTGGTTTCATTGAATGGGGAGAGACTGCCGAGCAAGCTGCGATTAGAGAAGCTAAAGAAGAGACTGGCCTGCGCATCAAACTGATTGAAATTCTTGGTGTTTATTCCGACCCTCGTCGCGATGTTCGAGGGCATTTGATGACAACTGTTTTTGTTGCAAAAGCAATTGGAGGAAAATTGAAAGCGAGTGACGACGCAGTGGAAGTTCATTGGTATGACATGAAAAAAATTCCTTGGAACATGTTTGAAAAAAATTCTGATCACCCGAAAATAATTTGTGATTACATGAAGTGGAAGAAGAGCAAGCAAAAGAAAACATTCTGGTCGACTAAGTGATTGAAGAAGGCGACTGCGAATTTTCGTAATTATTATGATTATTGTAAATGTTGACTGAAAAACATGTTTTTTAATATATATTTCATAGAAAATATTTACAACAAGAACAACACTAACAAGAGCAAACGCTCACAGTCGCCAAGCCTAAACATCCAATTCATCGGTTTCAACCTGGGCAAGGAATGGCTTGATTCCCACTAAACTTCCTGCATTTTTTCCGACTGAATTTTTATGACCATTCATGTACTGGTCCTCTTTGCGGAACTGGATGACTTCTAAGAGGAATATGGCTGTAAGCAGCACTATTTCTATGGTATAGAATATTAGCTCTATTGGGTCTATCATAAGAATCCAGCTATACTACTGTGCGGACTTCTATAAAAAGCCAGCACGAAAAGTATATAGGTAACAACTGTAAAATTCAAAATCTTTTTAAGGCGCAAGACGTATCAGGAAGTATATAACACAAAATATGTTTTCAAGAATATACATTAGCTTTTTTCATATTGCAAACACTTAATTATTCTTATGCAAAGGAGCGGAAAGAAAAATTCGTACACGTTTTGGGTCGATAAAGTAGCAGAGGACATACTCGCCCGCGAGAAAAAACTGAAGAGAGGAATAAAAGTTTTCAGGACAGAGTCTGGGCTTGGAGCATCGGGAATTCCTCACGTCGGCAGCTTTACAGATGTTGTCAAGGCAAACGCTGTTGCACTGGCTCTTGAAGATGCTGGAGTTAAGGCGGAGTTCATTCCTTATGCGGACGATCGTGACGGCCTGAGGAAAGTCCCTCTTGGTTTTCCTGACTGGCTTGAGAAATACATAGGCGCGCCTGTTACAGATATTCCTGACCCTTTCAAAGATTGCCACAAAAGTTTTGGAGAACATATGGCTTCTCTCCTGCTTGATGCAATAGAAAAGGCGGGCATAGAGTCGGTGCCACATTTTGGAACTCAAGATTATCGTAAAGGGATTTTCAACGAGCAGATTCATGAAATTCTTATGAATGCAGAAAAAATTGGAAATGTAATCAAAAAAATGAGCGGCCAGGAAAAATATGTTGACGTTCTTCCATACTTTCCTGTCTGTGAGAACTGTGGAAAAATTTACACAACTCGTTCGATAGAACTTCATCCAAAAGAGCATAAGGTTTCATATGTATGCGACGGAAGTTTTCTTGGAAAAAACATGAATACGATGAAAGATGTGGAAGTTAGAGGTTGTGGACATAAAGGAGAGGCGAACTATTTTTACGGAAATGGAAAACTCAGTTGGAAAGTAGAGTTTGCAATGAGATGGCCCGCACTAGGAATCGTTTTTGAAGGATATGGAAAAGACATTCGCGACTCTGTTCTTGTAAATGATGAAATTTGCAGGCAGATACTAAAATTCGAGCCTCCTACCCATGTAATGTGGGAACTGTTCCTTGCTAAAGGAGGAAAGAAGATTTCAAAATCTTTCGGCAATGTCTTCACGCCGCAGGTCTGGTATAATTATGGATCGCCGCAAAGCTTGATGTTGTTAATGCTGAAAAGATTTGAAGGAACGCGCGAGCTTGATGTCACGGATATTCCAAAATATATGGACGAACTGAACAAACTAGAAGAAAATTATTTCGAATTGAAAAAAATAAAAGAAGAGCGTGACAAAGTAAACACGAAACGTTTGTTCGAATTCGTTAATTTGCTAAAGCCGTCAAAGAAACCTTCACTTCACGTTGCATACGACACGTGGATAGAACTGCTGAAGATTCTTCCTGAAAATGAAAAGGATCGGATGGATTTTGTAATGAAGAAACTGAAAGATTTTGGCCACATGAAATCAAAAGCATTGGAAGAAGAAACGGAAAAGTTCATTGAAGAAAGATTGCAATACGCGAAAAACTGGCACAATGATTTCGTTCTGCAAAAAATTGAAGGAGAGGAGTTTGAAATTCCTGGAGATGCAAAGCCGGCAATACAAGAGCTTATTCAGCTGGTTGAAAGAGAGAAGGATGGGGAGAAAATACAGAAAGATGTTTTCCTGATTGCAAAGAAGCATGGCTTGCAACCGCCTGAATTCTTCAGAATAGTTTACAGAATTTTGCTAAATCAAGACAGGGGGCCGCGACTCGGGCCTTACATAATTGAGAGGGGAAAAGCAGAAGTAATTGAAAAATTAGAAGATGTTTTATAAAATTTAGAATCTTATGAATGTTTATGACTGAAATGCTTTACATGAATGATTGCTATGTGAAAGAATTCTCTGCAACTGTCACAGCTATTCAAGGTAATTTGATTGAGCTTGACAGGACTGCATTCTATCCAACTGGCGGAGGAGTTCTTCACGATACAGGAAGGTTGGCCAAAGGTAATGAAGAGTTTATTGTGATGAATGTCTTGAAGAAGGAAGGAAAGGTCTGGCATGAGGTTGCGAGCGATGCTTTGAAGATTGGAGACAAAGTTACTGGCAAGGTTGACTGGGATAGGCGATACAAACTGATGAGGATGCATACTGCTGCCCATCTTCTCAGTGGTGTTTTCTTTCATGAAGGAAAAATTTTGATCACGGGGAATCAGATTGGTGTAGACGAATCGCGTATGGATTTCAACATGGAGAATTTTGACAGAGTTGTTATTGATGATTACTGCAGAAAATCGAACGAGTTGATTCAGAAAGATTTGCCAATTAAAATTTACTTCATGAAGAGGGATGAAGCGCTGAAAGATCCAAGTATGATGAAGCTTGCCGAAGTATTGCCGCCGAACGTGCCCGAATTGAGAATTGTTGATATCGTTGGTTTTGACAGTCAACCTGATGGTGGCTGTCACGTCGCGTCGTTGAAAGAAATTGGTGAAATTACCCTGACGAAGTTGGAGAACAAAGGTAAAAATAATAGAAGGCTGTATTATATACTAAAGTGAAAAAATAAAATGAATCCTGAAGCTGAAACTATTTTTGTAAGAGAAGATGTTCTGCTGCCAGAATTTTTGCCAGACATTTTGCCACATCGCGAGAATCAGATTCAGCTCATTGCAGACAATATAAAGCCTGCAGCTTTTGGCAGGAAGCCGCAAAACACTTTCGTTTTCGGCGCTCCTGGTATCGGAAAGACTGCAACAACGAAATTTATTTTTCGTCAATTCGAAGAATTCAGTGATCGCGTGAAAACTATTTACATAAATTGCTGGGACTATAACACTGCTCATTCCATCCTTTCAAAGATTGCGCTTGATATTGGCCAGTTCGTCCAGCGTCGTGGAATGGGAAAGGACGAGATACTTGAAAAGCTTGCAGAGGGTTGCAAGAAAAATAAAAAGAGTTTTATAGTCGCCCTAGATGAAGTTGATCAACTTGTTTTCAACGATCAAGAGGTTCTGTACGACCTGTTGCGCATCGGTCAGTATGTCGACAATCCATTCGGTTTTGTTTTCATCAGCAATCATCCAGACGTTTTTGCAAAGCTCGAACCGCGCATCCGCAGTAGCTTAAACATTGACGAGCTGCACTTCAAGCCGTACACCCTGGAAGAAATGAAAAATATTTTACAGAAACGAGCAGAACTAGCTTTTCGAAATGTTCGGCCAGGAGTTGTAGCACTTGCTGCTTATCATGCTGTGAAAAAAGGTGGTGATGTTCGCGCAGGTCTGGAAATTTTGCTCAAGGCAGGACGTGTTGCAGATCGGGAAAACTCAAGCAAGCTCATTGTCGAGCATGTAAGAAAAATTGTTGGAGAAGTTGAGAGACCAAAACCGAAAATTCTGAAGGAAAAAATTTCAGATGAAGAACGGCAAATAGTAGAAATAGTTGAAAATAGAAAAGAAATCACTGCTGGAGAGCTGTTTGAAGAATACAAAAAGAGGTTTGGGGAGCTAAGCGAGCGTCGTGTGAGAGAATTGGTAAATCATCTTGAAGAAACTGGTTTGATAAAATCGAGAAAAGCCCTTTTAGGATTCAAAGGTAATACGCGAATTTTGTATGTGGAATAGCTTTAAAACTATAAGCTTCTAATAGAGGTAATTAGTTAAAGAAAATTTTTGCATTTCAGACAGCGGGGTAGAGCAGCCTGGAGTTTAAAAACAGAATGCTCGTCGGGCTCATATGCTTAAGCTAAGAGACCCGAAGGTCACTGGTTCAAATCCAGTCCCCGCTATTACCTATTTTTGTGTTCAATCACAGCACGAACTAAATCAGAAGTTTGTTCGCCAATCGCTCCCAGACGAACTTCAAAACGCTGCCCCATCATCTCAATCAGTCCAAGATAAACAACCATCGACAAAAATTCAACTTTGTCTGGGTTAAGCATCTTCACAATTTTTTTGCTGAATTTTTTCGGAGAGAGATAAATATACAGCTGGTTTATTTTTGGCTTCATATCCAGAATTATGTCAAAGTCTTTTCCAGCAACCATCTGCTTTTTTGTTTTTACAAGACTCTCAATCTTCTTTGGGCTGAGCTTCAAAAGTTTTAGCGATTCGTCCACATTTTTGCTCGAAGAAAGGTTCACTACTTTTGCATAAGCTTCAACTATTTCCATAAAATCTTCTATGGTAAAGAAAAGAAAAATAGTTGATTTTTAGTTGATGTATAAGAAAATGGGTCCACAGAGAATTGAACTCTGCTCTCCACCTTGTAAGGGTGGCGTCCTAGCCGATAGACTATGGACCCGTTTGTTTCTTTGTTTTATTTTCCGCCGTGAGAGTTTAAAAGCTTGCATGCAGCTTACAACTTCAAGAAAAGAATAGCTGCAGCTAGAAGAATTATTTGCATCAAGCCAAGCAAGCCAAAGTCTGGAAGGCTTGACATGCCTGCGCGGATTCGTATAAGACTGTCACGATAGACTGTGTTGTTTACAACTGAAGTAACGTTAACGAATATGTTGATTTGGGATTCTGTGGATTTCACAAGTATTTTTGCAACTGAGGAAAAAGTTTCCGGATAGTTTCCGAAGCTGTTTCCTGTCAGCGGCCCGACTGTGACATTTGCTGTTTTAGGATCTAGGTCGACAAGATTTTCAGTATTAGAAGTGGTGTTGATGCTGTAACTGTCTGTGAACACACCGACGTTCTTTACGTTTATCGGCATGCTGAATTGGTGACCGACAGTGACTGTGAAGTTTTGGGAGATGAACAGCTGGAAGTCGATCGGTTTTATTGTTGCGTTGGGATAGGTACCGTCTGATTTTTTATACTGCACACTGGGGTAGGATGGGTTGTAGAAGATGCATACCGCCAGATTTCCAGAGTCGAGTGGGTAGTTATACACAACAGGCTGGATGCTGCACACTGCAGGACCTGGCGGGCCGACATAGGTACAGTTCTGCCCATCATTGCGAGTGTCACAGCTTTCAGCAAGCGGGTTGCAGTTGAGATAGCATTTGACTCCGATTGACGGAGGAGCTGCACCCATGTAGGAAGTGTTCCAGTATATCCTCAGGTAATCGAGAGTTCCTGAAAACTGAAGATCTTGGAAAACAATGCTTGTACTGGAGAAGCCAAAAGGTTTTGAGGGATTCAGCGAAGTCTGCGCAGAAACTGGATTAGAAAAAATAATAAGAAAAAGAAAGGCGACAGCAAGTGGAAACGCTGCTATGAAAAATTTCATTTGCATCTGTATCTAATAATTTATTTAATTTTCTTTATCAATTAAACTGATTGATTTTGTTTTTTTGGCTGTGTTTTGGTTGTGTCGAGAGGAGCAGAGCGACGTTGGCGTTTGCCGTTTTTATTGCAAATTTGCAAGTATATTCTGTAAAATATATTTTCCAGCAGATATTCATATTTTTTACAATAATTTCAAGAAACGTACGATGCTGCTTTCGTTGACTTTAAAGAAAAGCTTTCAAAAGTTCATTTGAAAATAGAAAGAACCCAGTTGAAGAAGTCCTCAAAAAGCTGTATCGTTCCGGTTGTTTGAGCGGTTGTGAACTTGGCGACTGCTTGAGTGAGAGTTGTTCCAGCAGCGTTTCCTGTCACGCCTACAACATTTCCTGTTATTACGCTAGGTGCTATGCTAGATGCTTTTCTTGTGGTAAATATTGTATCTCCTTCGTTAAGAGTTGTTGGTGTTGAGTAGAATGTCGGAGTTGCGATAAGTGAGTGAGATGTTGGCTGCAGGTTTAAAGGCAAATTGCACTTTGTCACGACTTTGAGATAGCCATTGACAGAAGTAGACGTGCAATCTTTTGTCAGTCCCTGCCATGTGCACACCGTGCCGATTCCATCAGCAGTTGGTGTGACGTTCACTCCAGCAATGTTGCACCCATTCTCAGCGTTCCAAGCAATTCCATCAATGGTCAGAGAATATTTTGCATTGTGTCCGGCAACATAACGAGAATCGTTGAAAACAATTGTTAAAGCAACTTCCTGTCCTGCAATTGCTGCTATGTTAGGAGAAATAGAAACGGTTGTATAACAATCATTAGGACAGCTGGCCTGAGTTTCAGCTGACTCGCACCTTCCAGCAATTCCACACAAAAGTGGAGTTGATGTCGTTGTAGTTGTAGTCACTTTCATCAAAGGACTCATTAGCGGGCTTCCGCCTTCATTTTTATTTCCCAGTATTAATGGACTACCACCTTCACCAGCTGGAGGTTGATGTTCAAAACCAAGTTCTGCTGTCCAAGTTTCATCTGCGTTTTGTGTCACTTTTACGTCAACGCCTGGTATACCATTTTCTGCTAGTATAGCTGCTTGTGCGTTTGCAGCATCTTCTACGGCGTTTGGATCATTCCCCGTATAAGAAGTTGCCCCAGGACTGTAACCGTGGTTGTTACACCATTCACTCCAACTTTCCCAAGTATAACCTGCTGGTGGTTCGCCTTTAATTGTAATTATTAGTGGACTTCCTGAAGGTAGAGCGGTATCTTTCATCATTGGGCTGATTAGTGGACTGAGACTTTCTTTCATCATTGGGCTGA
>Ga0315291_10003608_pt1 | contig 20005 bp, 23 predicted proteins | sample YL17G12_20_MG_FD_203070 | JGI IMG/M metagenome (GOLD analysis project Ga0315291, IMG submission 203070) | Sediment microbial communities from Yellowstone Lake, YNP, Wyoming, USA - YL17G12_20 | ecosystem: Environmental > Aquatic > Freshwater > Lake > Sediment | place: USA: Wyoming | collected...
AAGAGATACTTGTTTAACCCAGCGTCCTCGCATGTCTTCCTGAACGTGGGTTCATGCAGACGCGGTGAGCATGATGCAACGACCACACGGTTGAGCTTGTGTTCCTTGATGTCTTTCTTGATTCCTTCCTGTCCTTGGTCTGAACATGTGTATCGGTTGTCCTGCGCCAAAACAACGTGCGGAAGTGTGGCAGCATACTTTGCGACTTCTTCACAGTTCACAGAACCAGCGATGTTTAAACCGCAGTGGCACACGTAAACCCCAACGCGGGGTTCTTCGGCCTTATCCTCAGACTTAGGCTCTCTTTTCTCGGCCATTGACTTCACCTTTTTGCTGCCTTAGATAGTTTTCAATTGATTCTGCAGCATGTTTTCCGCCGACTATAGCTTCAATAACTGTTGCAGGCCCCGTCACAACGTCGCCACCTGCAAAGACTCCTTTGACACTAGTTTCCGAAGTTATCGGATCAACCCAAATTGTGCCATTCTCGTTCAGCATGATCTCCTTGGGCAGGAATTCGATGTCTGGAACTTCACCAATTGCAAGAATAACCATGTCAGCGTCATGCTTAAACTCTGAACCAGCTATTGGAACCGCCTTTCTCCTACCGCTCTCATCAGGTTCGTCCAATTGCATTCGCATACATTCAATACCCGATACTTTTCCGTCTTTTCCAAGAACTTTCTTTGGCGAAACCAAGAATTCAATCTTTACCCCTTCTCTTTCTGCTTCGCTTACTTCCCATGGGATTGCCGGCATCTCATCCTTTGATCGACGATATAGAATAGTAACCTTTTTGGCTCCACTTCTTAAGGCAGCCCCAGCAATCAATACAGACCTAGCTGCATCAACTGCGACGTTTCCCCCGCCAATTACCACCACGTTATCGCCAATCTTCACGTTTTCACCTGAATTTACTGCCCACAAGAAGTCAAGTGCATGCATCACTCCTTCCAATTCTCCGCCTTCAATATTCATTTTTTGAGCTTTATGGGCGCCGACGCCGACAAAGATTGCCCTGTATCCTTCTCTCCACAAATTACTGAAACCAAAATCTTGGCCGATCTTCACGCCTGTTTTTATATCAACTCCCAAGTTCTTTATGAATTGAACCTCCCTTTCTAGATACTGTTTCGGAACTCGAAAATGCGGAATACATTTTCTCAGCATCCCGCCAGCTTCTGGAAGGGACTCAAAGACAGTGACGCCGTATCCCTTCCGGCTTAGTTCACAAGCAACTGCAAGTCCAGCTGGACCTGAACCTATGACGGCAACCTTTTCCTCAGCCACCTCTTGCGCTCTTTTCGCTTTTTCCTTCTTCAAGAAGGCATCATACAACAGTTCCATTTTCGCCAAAACTTCCTCCCTGTCTAATCCTGCTCGTTCTGGATGAAAACAGGCGAGCGTCGTCACGATTGGAAGGGGGACACTCTCCACGATCTTCTGTAGTGCTTTTTCATGTGGTTGCACATGTCCGTGGTCTGCGGCGATTTTGCGGATCTCGAGGAATATTTCAGGCAATTTCAGACCCTGATTGCATCGCCTATAACAAGCATAGCACCATGCACAGAGCCAAAGCTCGCTTGAGTCTAAAACTCTGTCAGGGTCGAAAAGCAACTTTTCAAGAAGAACCCGCGGGTTGTAGTCTTTCCCCAACAGATCTGCCATTGGACAGCTACTTGTGCAGATACCGCATTCGTAACAGTATTTCAGCTTTTCAACATCTAGAAGTCGTTCAAGAACAGCCTTTGAAACGATGGTTTCTGCAGGCGCCAAGATTAGGGTCCTCTCCAATACTGGGTTTTCTCACAAATATATATGTTTACAAACGTAAAGGTTCCAACGGAATTCTGCCGGAATACATGAACAAATGCGAATCTCTTTTTATACAGTTAGACAGGATACTAGGATGAATGTTGGAGACAGACGAACATGAGAGAAGTGAAGGCGGTGCTTTATGGAGTTGGCGCAGTCGGCAGCTTGATTGCGAAGTTCCTGTTGGAAAAGAAAGGTGTGAAGATCGTGGGTGCAATTGACGTGGCCAAAGATAAGGTGGGTAAAGACCTGGGTCAAGTCCTTGGACTGTCCAAAACACTCGGGATAGAAGTCTCACGTGACGTGTCTTCATTACTTAGGCAGGTAAAACCAGACATAGCCATCCATGCAACCTCATCCTATCTCAGAGACACTTACCCGCAAATAGCTTCACTAGTCCAAAGCGGAGTGAACGTGGTCTCAACGTGCGAGGAACTCTCATACCCGTACATCACTGAGCCAGAGCTTGCCGAAGACCTTGACAAACTCGCCAAGAAGCACGATGTGACAGTTTTGGGCACGGGCATAAACCCTGGATTCCTCATGGACACCCTTGTGATAGTGCTTACTGCACCTTGCCAGAAGGTAGACAAGATCGAAGCAGTCAGAGTAATGAACGCTGCCACGAGGCGCTTGCCCTTCCAGAAGAAAATAGGGGCAGGCTTGACAGTTGAAGAGTTCAAGCGAAAATTGAAGAGTAAGCAGATAACAGGGCATGTTGGACTTGAACAGTCCATAGCAATGATCGCCGACGTACTAGCATGGAAACTTGACAGGATTAAGGTTGAGCCAGTTCAACCAGTGAAGGCTGTGAAGGCCGTCGAAAGCAAAGATATCAGAGTCAAGACTGGAAGTGTCGCGGGCTTGAGACAAAAAGCTAAAGGCATACTGAACGACAGAGACGTTATCGTGTTGGATTTTAGAGCCTATATAGGTGCAGAAGAAGAATATGATGCCATAACGATCAGTGGTGTTCCAAGCATCACGCAGAAGATTAAGCCCTGCATTCATGGTGACATAGGCACGATTGCAATGATTGCCAATGCAATCCCAAGGGTGATTGATGCGCCCGCCGGTTTGGTTACAATGAAGGATTTGCCGATTCCATCGGCAACACCAGAGGATTTGACGAAACACATCACGATCTAGTGCCATGTGTCTTGGAGGGCCTTATTGGAACTAAAAGTCGATATAAACTGTGATTTAGGCGAAAGCTATGGAGCATACACGATAGGAAACGACGAAGAACTGATGCCGCACATATCCTCGGCGAACATAGCATGTGGATTCCACGCAGGAGACCCTATGACTATGGCAAAAACAGTGCGTTTGGCAGGAGAGTTCGGTATAGCGATTGGTGCACATCCAAGCTTTCCAGACCTTATGGGTTTTGGAAGAAGAAACATGCAGCTCACAACTGAGGAGACTACGAACTACGTCATTTACCAAGTTGGAGCACTTCAAGTGTTCGCCAAAACTGTGGGGCTTAGCCTTCAGCATGTTAAACCTCATGGAGCCCTCTATAACATGGCAGTCAGGGAAGAAGAAACCTCCAAAGCAATAGCTACGGCTACCAAAGCGCTGGCTGATGACTTGATAATCTTTGCGCTACCGAAGTCGATGTTGGATAAGGCTGCAAAAAAGGTTGGACTGCGAGTGGCGTGCGAGTTTTTCGCAGATAGAGCATACAGTCTTGGTGGAGGCTTAGTTCCAAGACAACAGATAAACTCCATTATTAATGAGCCACTAAAAGTCGTTGAAAGAACTGTAAAAGCAGTCGTGGAAGGAACGGTCGCGACTAACAACGGAGAATTGAAGATAGGCGAAGTGCACACTATTTGCGTGCATGGCGATACGCCCAACGCCGCAATGCTTGTAAAGGCGCTAAGGAAGGGTTTAGACAAAGCGCACATAAAAGTTGAGTCAGTAGGTAAATTTCTTTAGGACTATCTGCAGGTTTGATCATACAAGGAGAAAAGTCTACGCCTGTACGGTATTTGCCTTTTGGCGACAGTGGCCTGCTCATTGAACTCGGTGATGTAATCGATATGAAAACAAACTGCAGAGTAATCGCTTTGAGCGACGCAATCCTCAAAGCCAACATTCAAGGGATCGAGGAGCTTGTTCCGACCTATAGATCACTGCTGATTCGTTATGACCCACAAAAAATCAGTTTTGAGAAACTTGTCCATAGAGCTAAAGACATTGAAAAGGCACCGATGCCAACCACAAGAAGAGAGGGAAAGAGAATCATTATTCCGGTTATCTACGGAGGAGAATACGGACCAGACATTGGCTATGTGGCAAAAACTCATGAACTGACCGAAGAACTAGTCATAAAGCTCCACTCCGAAAGACAATACAGAGTATATATGATCGGGTTCATCGCTGGTTTTCCATACCTTGGGGAAGTTGCCGACGAAATTGCAACGCCACGTTTGGAAACGCCTAGACTGAAAGTGCCAGCCGGCTCAATCGGCATTGCAGAGAAACAAACAGGAATATACCCTTGCGAAGCCCCCGGTGGATGGCAGATAATAGGGAGAACAACAATCAGGCTTTTCAACCCAGCAAAGAGGCCCCCAACTCCCCTTGAAGCCGGTGATAGAGTCAGGTTCAAGTCGATTTCCGAAAATGAGTACAACGCTTTGACCCGGGAATGACTACCATAATGCGAAGCCTGAAAGTCGTCAAACCCGGACTGTTTACAACGGTTCAAGACCGAGGAAGAGGTGGCTATCTCAAGTACGGGGTGCCCTTATCTGGAGCAATGGACCAATTTTCGCTGGTGGCAGCCAACTGTCTGGTCGGCAATGACTCCAACGCCGCTTGCCTTGAGACCACTCTTATCGGTCCAGAACTTGAAGTGTTGAGAGAAATGCAAATCGCCGTAACAGGAGGAAATTGTGAACCAAAGATTAATGAGGCGAGCGTTTCCATGTGGCATACCCTAACGGTTCAAAGGAATGATCTGGTCTCCTTTGGGAGAATGCAGAGCGGATGCCGTGCGTACTTGGCCATGAGAGGTGGAATAGACGCTCCATCGCTACTTGGTAGCAGATCAACCTATGTACGTGGCGGATTCGGAGGAGTAAACGGTAGACAACTGAAGATGGGAGACCTCATAGAAGGATTTGAAGCCCCACTTTCAAGCAATGAGTACTCAATGTCCGAAGAACTAATTCCACAGCTCACAAACCACATCACGGCACATGTGATTCTCGGACCCCAAGCCGACATGTTCACAGAGGAAGGAATAACTACATTCCTTTCCAATCAATACGTTGTGACTTATGAGTCAGACCGAATGGGATACCGGCTTGAAGGCCCATTGATAACGCACAAAGAAAAAGCAGATATCGTTTCAGACGCACTTTTGCCTGGAGCAATTCAGGTTCCGAAAAGCGGAAAACCAATAATAGTAATGCGAGACGCTCAAACAACAGGTGGCTACCCAAAAATCGCTGTAGCTATCACTCCGGATATTTCCATGTTGGGACAAGCAAAGCCAAACGACACGCTTGAGTTTTGTGAAATAACCCTAGAAAAGGCACATGAGAAAATAGAGGAATACAACAGGTTAATGAATAATCTGAGTCATACATTGATCAGAAGCTAATGGCAAAATAGTAGTTCAACATTAATGGAGTTGATAGCCAGATGAGATCCTTGACTGGTGTTCACGAAAAAGGAACATTTCGCCTTCAGGACGCAGTCGATAAGATGAAGAGCCGACGGCATTTTCAGAAAGCAGGGGCTATCGCCACCTTTATTGGTACGGTTCGTGGCGAAAACGACAAAGGCGAAAAAGTCGAAAAGTTAACTATAGAAGCGTACGAAGAAAAGGCAAACCAAGTGCTGAGAAAGATATGTAGTGATCTGAGGAAAGAGACAGATATTGTTGATGTTCAAATTCACCACTTGTTGGGCGAGTTCGGTGTTGGCGAAGACCTCATTTATGTCTTGGTGGCAGGCGTGCACCGAAAGATTGTGTTTCAGGTTCTTGAAGAGGCTGTTGAAAGATACAAGAAAGAGGCTCCTATCTTCAAAAAGGAACTGATCACAACGGACAAAGGATTGAAGAAGGCGTCGTGGACAGCGGAGCGGCGCGAAGGATAACTTTTCAAGCAAAAGCCATATTTGCTCCGTTCCGAGTTCTTCTATATAGAGTAAATATCGTGTTATAGATTATTTGGGAATTGAAGATAAGTCGGATTCTCTTGCATTGTGGGTGAGGGTTGTATAATGCAGAGGAAAAGCAAGAAAAGACGACGTGAAGAGAAACTAAGTGAACTATGGTATTTTATTCACTTTTGAGGTCAATGTCCATCATGACGAGACGATTGATAAGAATGGTTGCTCGCTCGATTACAGATGATAAGGAAAAGGCGTCTTCGAAATCGATATCCAAGTCTGAATTGAGCGATTGGCTCTTAGACATTGACCTGATGAAAGTCTCTTGAACTTTTTTGAAATTCTCTTTTCGTGGCCTTCTCATTTTCTTAGCGCACGCTACTGTTATCCAATTACAGATTCTACGTTTAGATTGAGCACCACTTCTGAAATGTCGCTAGCGTATTCTGCTGTTCTTCTTATGCTTTCAATCAGCAACCTCAAATTAGGGATTTGGTCGATTTGGACATTATGAGAAGAGAGAACCGCTTCTTTTTCCAGCTCATGAGTTTGGGCCAACTTTTCAATTACACTTTCAGCCGAATTGTAATCATGTCTAAACAGAGCTTCCACGGCGCTTTCAAACATAGAAATAGCCAAGCCACTCAATTTTTCTATTCGTTCAAGAAGCTCCGGACTTATTGGATCTTTCAGAAACGATATGTTTTCAGCGATTTTTGTGGCGTGGTCTGCTGTCCTCTCGACTGACTTCACTATGAGCCTATACCCCAGGCAATCTCGTGGATTGTTTAAGCCAATTTCCCTGACAATTCGAACGTTGGCAATCGCCAACTTCAACAATCTTACGATGTACAAACTAAATCGATTAACTTCCCGGTCTGTCTCGACAATTGCTTTCGCGGCAGAATAATCCAGACTCTCAAGACATCCAACAGCTTCCCTGTGCATAGACGCAGCTATTATCGACATCCTGCGCAGCGCGCTTTGAACACTAAGTTCTGAGTAATTAAGCAAAATCTGAAGGGTCAAATCTGTCGGGGAATCAATCACGATTTCCGCCCCCACCAAGTAGTTCCTAGCGAAATTCTTCAGGTAATTTCTCAACCCCACCGCCAACGGTTGCTGACCTTGGGCTCTTAAATGAAGGATGTTGTAGCCAACCAAGTACGCTGAAATCGCCTTTCTCATAACTGCGTTGGGATTGTCATTTGACGAAACTCGAATAAACGCCTCATCTTTTCTTTCCTTCTTTTCAAGCCTTGAAGATGTTATCGACAATGATCCATCGTCTTCTTCACAAAGAACCATTAGGCTTCCTTTGCTGAGTTGATTCCGAGTAACCCATTCCTTGGGCAGAGAAAGAATATATGTAGACCCACCAGTCACCTGAAGCTTTCTCTGCTCTTCATTCCTCTTTTCTACTACTTTGGCCAAATCAAACCTCCGCCCATTGTGTTCCATTGAATCTAACTATTCTATTGAATAAATAGTATTTCTATATAGACTATAAAGTTTATGTCGAATGACTATATAACGGACTCGCACCTTTCTTGTTAACAAAAACGAGGAACAAGAAATGAAAACTATATACACAATCACGATCGCCGTAGTTGCAGTCGCCATAATTGTTGGAGGAGCAATCGCTTACATGTTCCTATCGGGTTCTCAGACAAAGGTTACATTGAATGGCGCCGGAGCAACTTTCCCATACCCACTACTCAGCGCCATTAACACCAAGTACACCAATGACGTGAGGACCAATGTCCAAATCAACTACCAATCAATCGGCAGCGGAGGAGGAATTTCAGCGCTGAAGAGCACAACAGTCGACTTCGCAGCCTCAGACGCACCGTTAACCGCCTCTGACATGGCTAGTGCACCAAACACGCTTCATATCCCAGAAACAATCGGTGCAGTCACGATAGCCTACAACCTCCCAGGCATACCCTCAGGGCTTCACTTAACCGGCAAAATCATCGCGGACATCTTCCAAGGGACAATCACAACCTGGAACGATACAGCAATACAAAGCCTAAACACAAACACAAACCTCCCCCAAAAGACCATCACTACAATCCACAGATCAGACGGTTCAGGAACCACCTTCATCTTCACCGGCTACCTCAGCCTATCAAGCCAGCAATGGAATAGCACGATCGGACAAGGCAAATCAGTAGCGTGGCCAGGAGGAATAGGCTCAAACGGCAACACGGGAGTCGCCTCAACAGTCAACGGAACACAATACGCCATCGGATACGTCGAGCTGGCTTATGCACTGCAAAATGGTATGACTGTCGCAGCAATAAAAAACCCGGCAGGCAACTGGATACAACCAAGCTTAAGTTCCACGGAATCAGCAGTCCAATCAGGAGCGGCAAGCGGTCTACCCGCAGGCAACGCAAGCTGGGTGAACGTGAATCTTCTGAACACTCCAGACGCAAACGCCTATCCAATAGTAAGCTTCACCTACCTGCTTACATACAAGGAACTCAACGTCATTCCACAAATGACGCAAGACAGAGCGACAACACTAGTCCAATATCTATGGTACGTAGTGCACGACGGACAACAACTCGCGCCCAGTCTCGCCTACGCACAGCTGCCATCAAATGTAGTCCAAATAGACGAAGCAACCATCCACTCAATAACCTTCAACGGACAAAACCTGCCAACAAGCTAAAGGTGGCGTGAAGCTCTGATCCACCATTTCCAAAGACCCCTTTTTGCTAGTAATTTCAGCAACAAGAGCAGGTCTGTATGTGAAAAAGTTTACCGGAGATAATCTTTTCAAAATATTAGCCGCTGCTATTGCGGCTTCCGCAGTTTTCATCCTCATAGTCACAGCATACACCCTCACAACTGGATCCAGCCTGGTCTTGCAGCGGTTTGGGACCAGTTTTCTATTCGGATCAAATTGGAATCCAGTTGAAGGAAGAGAAGCGTTCGGCGCTCTCCCATATGTTCTCGGGACGCTCGTCACTTCAGGAATAGCGCTTCTCATAGGTGTACCTTTGAGCTTAGGCATAGCGATTTTTCTCGTGGAAATGGCTCCAAAATTCCTGAGAGTACCCATAGGATACCTTGTTGAACTACTGGCCGCCGTTCCAAGCGTGATTTACGGGCTTTGGGGACTCTTCGTCTTCCGCTACTGGATCCTCAACTATGTTGAGACACCGCTATCCAATTATCTCGGATGGATTCCGGTTTTCAGCGGAACCCCCTTCGGTCTAGACATTTTTACAGCTGGAATAATTCTGGCAATCATGATAATACCTACAGTGGCGTCTATTTCGAAAGAAGTTATCACCGCAGTCCCTAACTCGATCAGAGAAGGTGCCTACAGTATCGGAGCCACAAAATGGGAAGTGATTAGGCACTGGGTTCTAAGCTATGGACGTTCGGGAATTTTTGGCGCAGTTATTTTAGGTCTTGGCAGAGCTGTCGGTGAAACTATGGCTGTCTCGATGCTTATAGGAAACGCAACAGGACCGGCTGCCATACCGACTTCTCTTCTTAGGCCGGGCCAGACGATGGCGTCTCTTATAGCCAATGGCTTCCTGGAAGCTACGGGGCCATTAGAGAAGTCAGCGTACATTGGCGTTGGATTGATTCTGCTCTTGGTGAGCCTTTTCATAAACGTAGCCGCTCAGGTGATGGTAACTCGTGTTCTGAAAGTTAAGGGAGGCGCGGTCGAGCAATGACCAATTATATCCTCAGGAAATTTAAGAACAGGCTCTTCTTTATTCTCTGTGCCGTTTGCGTGGTCATCGCGGTAATTCCATTGCTGAGCATTCTTTACGAGGTGGTCTCAAGAGGAGCGCCACAGCTGAGCATCAATTTCATCACACAAAAAGATGCTGATGGTGGTATTGGGCCAGCTATCCAAGGCACTCTCATTCTGATAGGCTTGACAAGCGTTGTTGGAATTCCATTAGGCGTTTTGTCTGGCGTGTACTTGGCCGAGTTTGGAAACAATAAGTATGCTGCCTCAATTAGAACGGTCAACGACGTGCTGACAGAGTTTCCGTCAATAGTTGTTGGAATCACGGCTTTTGGCGTGGTCGTTCTCGGCATTATGGGGAGCTATTCTCCGCTCGCAGGTGCCGTTGCGCTTTCTTTTATCCTCATTCCAATAGTTGCGAGAACTACTGAGGAGTCACTGAAACTTGTTCCTAACTCTGTCCGCGAGGCGGCGCTCGCGCTAGGTGTTCACAAGTGGAGAACCACCCTGAGCGTTGTCTTGCCAGCTGCAAAAGGTGGTTTGGTGACAGGAACTCTCCTTGCAATTGCCAGAATAGCTGGCGAGACTGCACCGCTAATTATGACCGTTTTGGGCAATGCATATTTCTTCCAAGGGTTTTCGTCACCCATGGATGCCTTGCCCTTGAGAATCTGGAGAGATTCGCTACAGCCTTATGCCAACCTGCAAGCCCAAGGCTGGGGAGCCGCGCTAGTTCTAATTCTAATAGTGTTAAGCCTGAACATTGCCGTTAGAATGGCAAGCCGAGGTCGACTGAGAAGGTGACAACCCTAAAAATGAATAATAAGAACAAGGAAACAACTGTCAACATAGAGCAAGTGCGGCCAGACGCAAAAATGCAGAGTATCACATTAAACGCGTGGTTTGGCTCCAAACAAGCCTTGAAAGAAATTAACCTGACCGTCGAAGCCAACGCGGTCACAGCCATAATCGGTCCTTCAGGATGCGGAAAGTCTACTTTTATACGCTGCCTCAACAGAATGCATGAGCTGGTGCCAAACGCAAGAATGTCAGGACAAGTGCTTCTCGACGGAAAAAACATATACAGCAACGAAACTGACCCTGTACAGATCCGCCGAAGAGTAGGCATGGTTTTTCAAAAACCAAACCCGTTTCCCACCATGTCTATCTTCGACAACGTGGCAGCAGGCTTGAAACTCACGGGAACAAAGAAAGGTCAGAACCTCGATGAAATTGTGAAAAAGAGCCTTCAGCAGGCAACCTTGTGGGATGAAGTGAAAGATGATTTGAAAAAGCCCGGAACAAGCATCTCAGGCGGCCAACAACAAAGGCTCTGCATCGCCCGCGCGATTGCTTTGCAGCCCGAGGTCATTCTGATGGATGAACCATGTTCAGCTCTTGATCCTGTTGCGACCGCCAAGATCGAAGAGTTGATAGTATCGCTCAAACATGATTACACGGTGGTGATTGTCACGCACAACATGCAACAAGCAGCAAGAGTTTCAGACTTCACAACTTTTCTCTATCTTGGAGAACTCGTAGAATATGGGGACACAAGAAGCATGTTTGAGAACCCAAAGAGCGAAATCACGGAGAAATATATAACAGGAAAATTCGGCTAGTGAGAGATATGAGCAGACTGTTAGACATCGGTTTGGAGCAATTAACGTCTATTGTCCTAAAGATGGGCGAAGCCGCGGAAAAAGCGGTCAGAACATCGATCGCAGGCTTCATGGGTGGCCAAGACGTAAGTGAACAAGTCAGCGAACTGTCAGAAATGCTGGTTACAATGACTGTGACCGTTGAGGACAAGGCGTTCGAATTAATAGTAAAGTACCAGCCTGTTGCGTCAGACTTAAGAATCATAAATTCGTACATGAAAATTGCTTATGATTTTGAAAGATATGGCCGATATGCTTGGGACATCTCTCTAACACATCAAAGATTTGCTGCGTCACGGAAATGCGTGCATAATGAGGATCTCATGGGGAAAATCGTCGACAAGACCATGCACATGGTTCGTAAGAGCATCGAAGCCCTTAGAGATAATAATGGAGAAATGGTGAAGTCACTTGCAGAAACCGAGAATGAAGTTGACAAGATATACTCTGCCTATCTGGATATACTGGCAGAAACTCCTCTTGCCGCAGAAGACGGAATCTGCAATCTTCTTGTGATTAGGTACTTGGAGAGAATAGCGGACCACGCGACGTACGTGGGGGAAGCGATCTATTACATTGCAACAGGCGAGAAGATAATTCTCAGGTAAGAATAGTAATGAGGTTTTTGACTCTAAGAAAGGTTATAAGTGTACAGCAAAAAGTTATTGTTGAAGGAGATGTAGAATTTGGAAAAAAGAAGCTATGCATGGTTTGAGAAACGCCGGAGAACCAAAGCGTTGGACTTGGCCCAAGAGCAAATAACAAGAGCCTTGGACACTGTAACGCTACTTCACCAAGCTGCAAAGAGCACAGTCGAAGGAAAAAGAAATGAGGCATTGCAACATATTCAGAATCTCTTCAAAGCGGAAGAAGAAGTGGATAGACTGCGAACGGAAGTCTTCAAGGAATTATCCAAAGGTGCAGCCTTGTTCGCGGACTATCGCGAAGACTTGTTACACCTCGTAAAAAGACTTGACACACTCGCTGATCACGTGAAAGACGCAGCAAGATGCATGGAAATGCTTATGGAAGCAAAACTACCAAGCGAATTCGGTGAAAACACTGAATGCATGGCGTCTCTGTTGGTAGATTGCGCTCAAGCCTTACGGGGCAGCATCGAGAAGATCACAGTTAGTCCAGCTGAAGCCATAGCAGGAGCAAACAAGGTGGAAGAAATCGAGCACAAAATTGATGATTATTATTTCAAAACCAAGTCTTCATTTGTAAAGTATGGCGAACAGATCAATTGTGGCGCAATGGTAATATTCGATGATCTAATCGAGTTCATTGAACAAGCTGCGGACATGTGTGCTGACACCGCTGACTACATTGTGATCCTTTCGAGCCGAGAATAAGAATCTGCAGTGAGCGGATGTTACTAGTTCAAATCTCCGATATACATTGCGGGCCAATGTTCCGCAAGGAAATTCTAAGAGCTGCAATCAGAGAGATCAACGAGATGCGCCCAGACGTTGTATTGATCACGGGCGACTTAACAGAAAACGGCCTGATGTCAGAGTTCAATACAGCTTCAAAAGAACTAAAGAGGCTCCAGTCAAAGAAGATCATTTACATAAGCGGAAATCATGACTACCGCTCCACAGGTTATCTGCTTTTCAAACAGTATTTTCCGTTCTCACAGGTCACAGAAACAGGAGATGCGGCCATAGTAGTCTTGAGTTCTGCAAGACCAGACAGAGACGACGGCGAAGTCGGAAACAGACAAAATCTTTGGCTTGAGAACACGCTCGAAAAATACAAAGACAGAACAAAGATAGTAGCGATACATCACCACATAGTTCCTGTGCCAGACACAGGAGCAGATCAAATAACAGTAGTGGACGCAGGAGACGTTCTCAGAAGCCTCATAAAGTCCAAGGCGAACCTAGTTCTTTGCGGACACAGGCATAGGCCATGGCGGTGGAAGATTGAAGACATGTTTGTCGTTCATGCTGGCAGCGTGTCATGCGAGAAAATGAGAGGCTTTTTCTGCAATTCCTATAACGTAGTAACGGTGAAAGGAAAGAAAGTTTATGCTAAGCTGAAAATAGTCGGCGGAGATCTTGTAGATTTTAACGAGATTGTGAAGAGGAGAGAAATCCTGCAAGCCTCAGATATCTCACAATACAACGACTCCTTAGCGCGGTAGCCAAAAACAGCGCTTTTTGTACGGGTGCTAGGCATGATTTGAATCTCGTTCAAGTCTGATCAGGATTTTCTTTTCAAGGCCCACGTGTATTTGTTCTTCAATGCTTTAGGATAGAGCTTCTCAAGATCAAACCCCACATGACTAGCCCATTTCACGTAAGTATTTGGATCAATGTAAGATTTCAAAGAAGTCCCCAGATTGTATTCTCTTGTTTCCTTCGTCAATTCAATATCAAGCTTACTCTTCTCAATCCTTTTGAGTAAGGCATCCGCTTTCTTACCTTGCTCGGTCTTCACTTTCAAGGCAACATCAAGTTCCTTGAGTTTAACTTCCTTCTCGACTAGACGTTCGTCAAAGTTGACTGGAACCTTCCGTTTATGGTTAGCCACTTTTGCTGCTTCCAAGTTCGCCATTCTTGCGCAAAACTTCTTCAAGTGTTCTGGGTCTTCTTTCTTGGTCTTGCATTGCTGCAGGTATTCGTCAACGGTCTTGGTACATCGCCAAGTTCTGAACACCTTTGCCGTTAGGCCTTCCATTTTCTCTGAAAAGAACCTTGCCACTTTTCCAGAGTCGATCCCTTCAAAGAGATACCCTCTGCACGAGTTTGAGTAACGCCTAATGTTTTCAATAACAACAGGGGGAGCCTTAACATCTTTAGTCCACCTCACAGCATCCTTCCCAAAGAAGTCAAAATGCAGGACTTCTCCATCTATCTTGATGTGCTCAGGTCTCAGAGTTATAGCTCCAACAGTGTCAGCTTCACCTGGATCCTTTTCGTCTCCAACTCGCATGTTCAAATTGATAATAAGCCAACATACAGTGGCAACTTTCCTTCTGCTCTCTTCCGTAGAGACCATGGTTTTCATCACATGCTCTTCGATCTCCCGTATCTTGTTCCCCAGCTTTTCCGCCTTCTTGAATTTCTCCTTCTCCCTCATCTGTTTCAAGAATGCAGAGTCTGAAAACCAGACGTACTTGATCTTTCCAGAGAGTTTGTCTTCCCACTTGGCGAGGTACATCTTGTCGGGTTCCCAAACGATCGCTTTCCATACACCATTGGGCTTTGGGCTGTCTGGAGACAGATTCAAAATTATGTCCGATTGGCTTGGTCCTTGCTTCCACTTACCTCGTTTCGGATGGTCACCGCGGCCAGTGAAAAGACACGATGGTTCTGATGTCCAGTTGGCTATTTCCATTTCTCTTCCGTCAACTATGGCATGGCCACATATTTTCCTTAACTCTTCTCTCTTGGCTTTCCTTTCTTGCGCAAGCCTCTTCTTCTCTTCTCTGGTCATATTCTGTTTTTTTGTCTGTTCCTGAAGCAAATACTCTTTAATCTGAGAAAAATCGATTCCGACAATTTCATCAAATTTCCCAGCTTCTGTGATTTTGCCAGCGTTTTCAATTGCATTCGTTGTTTGTTGGGCAAAGCCACTTAGAAAACCCGAGTCCGGGTTTTCAGATTTTAGTTGTTCTAGGAACTCTTTGATGAAATTCCTAAAGAATACCTTGTCAGGAGGCGATGCTATTGATTGTTCCTTCCTCACCCAAGCTAAAGCCATCTGCTCAGTCTTCGGATTCAACCTTATAATGTGCCCTTGGGCTTTTATTGAGAAACCCTTGTAGTCGTATGGAGGGACGTAGATCCCGTTGTGTCTGAGACTTTTCATCACATATTTCACTTGCTTCACCTCAGGGCTTTCTTCTGGATTTGGGCGAGCGAATACACCATCCGTTCTACATAGTAGAAAGTAAAGTTTTCTGTTTCACATTGGGGACGAGCATTGACAGTCTCATACAAGCAAGTGTGATCAAATCAATCGGTCCGGTTTTTTCTATGTTCTTGCAGCTTTCGGTAAAGATCATCAACGATTCTTTCATCAATGTAGCCTTTATGAGGACGGAACCCCCCTGCGAACCCTCTTGGAACATGGAGAAGCTCATGAATTACAGTTTTTTCTTTTCCTGTTTGGCTAAGTCTGTCATATCTCTCTGAGATCACCTCTATCGTGTAAGAAGGTGGAAGGTTGAGAGCTTCCTGCCAGATTTTTCCCAACCCATGGATACGGGCAATAGTACGCTTTGACGTTGAACCAGTGCTTCTGAAGCAGAACACGAATTGTGGAACAACGTGGAAAAGCCCTAGCCTGTCTATAATTTCATCAGCAAGCTTCTTGACATCAGCGGCCCCAGTATATCTAATTGGCAATCCTGCGACGCCTCACTCATAAAAAGTAGGCAACCAAATGTTTTAAACTTGACTGGAGCAATTCTAAGTCATTTCTTAAACTGCTTTCTCTTCGGTTCAAATTCAGGCTCAGGCTGATCTGAACTGAGAAGCACTCTGAGCGATTTGACCTCTTCCCGCAGCATACCCACTTCGTTTTCCAAAGCTTTAGCTTTGGAGTCGGCCATTTTCTTGAGTTCTTCAATCTCAAGTAGAAGGTTCCTGCGCTCAGAATCCAGCGTTTTGATCCTTTCTACTACGTTCTTGAAAGAGTTCATAGCCTTGGCACGCCAATGATTAATATTAGAGTGTGAATTGAAATCATTTAAGACTTTTGCCAAGCCGCCACAGAACGCCACGAAAAATCAGCCTGCAGTCGCCAGACCTCGTTTGACCCGACGGCATGAATTAGCGATTCATAAGACTTTTCTTCTGCAGCATTCAAGAAACAAAGACGGATTCAAGCAGAATTATCTGACCTTCCTCCTTTCCATCCTCCCTTCTGAGAACAGCAGATTTGCACCCAATGCTGTCATCGGAAAACGTGACTGGATACGAGCTCAACATTACTCACTGTGAAGCTGTCCAAAATTGTTTGATTCCGTTATATAGAAAGAAAGACGGGTGCTCGTCAATGGAGCTTTGTTTTGGGTATTGCACTATTCTTTCGTCATTGTTATTTCCATTGTTGAAACCATTCTTGACCTGTCTTCGCCTTCTCTTGGTGGTATCTCTTCTGTGCCGATGGCGATTTTGCTTACCTTTAGGTCCTTCAGAAAGCGATTTCTCGTTATTTCAGCTACGTCAACCGCTGTGGTTATTGCTTGTCCGCGTGCTTTCAATGTTATTTCTTTGCCATTAGATGACGACAGACTTGTTATGATTGCTAGGACGTAGCTCATTGCTGGTTTCCTTCCAATGAAAACGATTCCTTGGTTTTCAGTCATTTCTCTCACTCCTTTTTGTTGTTGTTTGTTTCGTGTAACGTTGCTGTGGCTGTTTTATGTTCAACGACAGAACGTTACTGCTAAATAATTCACATCGTCTCTTATAAATGCAATTAGGACAGCTTCATTCCCCATTACTCGAAGAAATGATCTTCAATATCCCATTTAAGTAACGAAAACCGTGTTCTTTGTGTAATGAACATGGAATTGGGTCAAGCCGTAGCAATTTCTTCTAGGTGTAGTTGTGATCATTCCGTCCCGCTACACCTAAGAAGATTGCCCTAACTATTAGTGATGCGCCGATTATCATTATTATCACGGTCCAGAACTCGAACCATCTAGTCTCTTCAATCAAAAGTCGCTGAATCACATAGTACGACGCTAACGAGTAGAAAACATTTCCAGTGGTTTCAGCCTTCTTCTTTGCTGGTGAATGAAGAACAAATCTAAGAGCGAGGATTCCAATTTGCGTGATCCCCCAGATAAGACTGAACAACATTGCCGCTGAGTAAACTATGGTGTGGTTTTCTGGAAATGCTGGTGCCGGCAGGTAGATTGGTGAGTTGCTGACTTGGACTGCTGTGAAATCGCGGAAAAAGGCAACTATCTCGTCAAGTAAAGCAGGCGTATTTATGAAAATTGCCCCAGCAACTATGAGAAACAGCCCTGTTGAAATCGTCCCAACAATCCATTCTCTGCTTGAACGCCAATGATTCCTTTGGCTTTGAGCCATTTTATGCACCCTGAATGCTTGCTTATTTCTGCGTTGGGAGCATATAACATTTCCCGAAGAGACCTTCGCATAGAAATTGTTTAAATACTGAATAGTGAAATACAGTGAACTGAACCAGTGAAGGTGAAGAACATGTCCTATTGCCCAAAGTGTGGTAACAAGATTGACGAGAATATGATGTTTTGCCCGAAATGTGGAGCCGCTTTGAAAAAGACACCGCCATCAACTGAAACTGCGCCTCGTACCGTGGTTTACCGAAACGAAAAGAACGAGAAGGACGAGAAACACGAAAAGGGAGAGAAGACTGAGAAACATGAGAAAAGAGTGTACGGCTTCATGGGACCGCTGATTGGGGGCTTAATCCTGATACTCATCGGACTGACGGCCTATCTTGAATTAGTGAACATGGTTGAAAGAAGAATGCTAGGTGCCCTGTTCTTCGTAATAGTTGGTGTGGCCATCATTATCGGAGTTGCCTATGGAGCAACTTTGGCAAGAAAGAGACATCCTTGAAACTAGTACAACCACTTGAAGAAAGATCGATATAGCCGATGCTCGAGAAGCGTTAAAGCGTTCTGTCTTCCCACGACACGAAAATAGTTATTTCCAGCAGCTTCTATGACATCCCCAATGGCATATCTCGGGAAAATGCAAGATGAGACTATCAAGCTGCCCCATTCACCGCGTTTGAGTTCATGCAGCATTTTTGTTCCTCGTCTGGTTTTGACTTCGAAAAAATACTTGTCATAGTTTGGTGTGACATACGGTAAGTCATCAAGTTGCTGGGCAAAGACTCCTTCCGTTGCGCTGTAAATTTCGACGATTGGAATTTGGCCGAAATACTTTCTCAGCGGGGGAGCATACTTGAATGGTATTTTTCGCACGCTTGTACAGAACAACGCCTTCAAGTTCCATAATTCTTTGGGTTTTTTCGCGTGTTTCTTATCGATGTATCTCGCAAAAGCAAGGATGACGGGGGTGACACCCATCGCAGCAACAACGTTTTCGTTGATTCCTTTCTGATATGCTAATTCAAATCGTTTTTCCCAATCCCGCTTTGCGATGCCTGAGCCCAGATTGTCTATTTCTTCTTGTTTGGGCATGAGACTGACTTTATCAAGCATCGGGTTAAGTCTCGCATAGGTTCCAGAACTGTAACCGTAGGTGACTGTTTTCCCCTTCAGCGTCATCGTATGAACCGATGATGGAAAGTTGAGGTTCAAGATCTTGCCCGTAAGAAGATCGAAACTTCTCTTTCTTAATACATGATTTATCAATGCTCTAGCTCCACAAGTCAGGATTTGTTCAATGTGCGTCTGTGTCACGGGTAGCACTTTTGAGGCTCCTGTTGAACCTCTTGTCATAACCCAGCACAAGAGTGGCTCAGGAAGAAAAGCGTTGTAGTTGCCGTCTGCAACTCTGGTAAAGTAAGGGTTGAGGTCTTGATAATTCACAATCGGGAAGCCTGTTCTAAAATCTGCTATCTCAGAAACATCTGAAGCATGGTGATCTCTTCCGTAGTCTGTCTTTCCATATTCGTTGGTCAATTCCAAAAGAAGCTTTCTCTGATACTCCTGGGGGTTTTCTAATGAATCATACCATGAGCCTACAAATGGCCGAAAGACGCCGCTGGCATTTTCTGATGTGGACATGTAAAATGAAGAGAGAGGGAGTACACTTATTTGCGTTGCTGATTTCGAACCGATCCATGTTCTAATTGGAGACTCTAATTAGTATCTCGCATGATCGTTCATTAATGAAATTGGGCTATTTACCGTTCTGACGCCTTTCAGTTCTCTCTAGGTCTTTTATCGCAGTCTCAAGCCACAACTGCGAAGATCATTTCTGCGTCCAATCCTGAAATCAATTGCTGAAACTGGATTTTACTCAACCAGTCTCGAGACATTCGCCGCTGGAAGCGTGGCAATTCCCAGTCCAAAAGACACATATAAACCAGACTTCAAATTGTCTCTTGAACCGATAGCCGCCGCAAGTGCAGGAGGATGTATTTGGCGGGAGAAAATGGCGAGGGCTACAAGATTGTTTTAACTGCTGACCGAACTCTGATGAGTGAATATAGCGGAGGCATCTTCCTAGGTTTCAGTGCGTGTGCTCCGCGAGGATTGATTCCTGATAGGCTTTATTTCTCGCTTATCTGTCCGTCAGTTGAGATTAACGAGGATGGCTCGGTTAAATACGCTCCTTGCGGGACCAGAAAAATAGAAGCTGCGCTGCTAGGCCATGGGTTCAAGAAGGAAGACTTGATTGTTGCACATCCTGAACAGCTTGACAAAGTCGTAGGTCCAAAAACTAAGGTTGTTGGCATCACGGAGACCGATCCGTTGGGAATAGCTCCAGCCACGTCAACTTTTACGCAGTTGTTCAGCGGGGAAGCCTTCATGGCGATCAAGTTTCAAGAATTGCTGAATCATCCTAGCATTCAAAGCTACAAACCAAAAATTGTTGTCGGGGGACCAGGTGCGTGGCAACTCGAAAAAGACGAAGTTAGAAGAAAGCTCGGGATAGATTGTGTCGTAATTAGCGAAGGCGAGAAGAATGTCGGCCAGATTTTTGAGAAAGCTGTAAAGGGTGAGCCGTTGCCAGGGGTAGTCTATGGA
>Ga0315291_10003609_pt1 | contig 20005 bp, 16 predicted proteins | sample YL17G12_20_MG_FD_203070 | JGI IMG/M metagenome (GOLD analysis project Ga0315291, IMG submission 203070) | Sediment microbial communities from Yellowstone Lake, YNP, Wyoming, USA - YL17G12_20 | ecosystem: Environmental > Aquatic > Freshwater > Lake > Sediment | place: USA: Wyoming | collected...
AAGATACCTATCAATGACGTCTGGATTGCTGCATCCTGTATGGAAGTTGGAGGGACACTGCTGACAAGGGATCAACATTTCGGGGTTGTTGAACAGATAGAGACACTCATTTTAAGAAATCTATGAACGCTCACACGTGATCTTGCTTTTACCAGAACCATCGATACCGATGATAGAAAGACGAATGAGTTCCATTTCCAACTAACTTCCCGTGGCCGGTTGGCCACCCGCGAACGATGAAAATTGTCTTTGGGTTAGGGCTAAGAAGCCCGTTTGGTTTAGGGTCAAAGGGTTGAGGCTAAAAATTTTAAACCCATTCACCTATCCCGTTGACAAAACCGGCATCTTTACCCTAACCCTTAAACCAAAAGCTTTTATTTTCTACTAACGAACCCTCCTGTAAACGATGATCTTTTCCATCCCCTTCAAATCTTTTGAGTTCAATAAAGCTTGCTTAATAGCCTCTTGAGGAGGTTGAAAGCCTCCAATAGGAATAGAATTTTGGGGTGTAAGGATTAAAGGTGAGAAATCGGTAGGTGGGGAATGCGAGGTTCGATTAAGAAGCTGTAATCGAATGAAGGAATTTTATGAGGGGGGCTTAAGAATTTTGAGGCAATTTCTCAATAGGCTCACTCAAACGGCTTAATATTTTGATCTAAAAATTAAAAATTTTTCTTGATGTTTTCCAGCAAGTTGGAACACTTTTCCAAGCGTGAAATCTTTTTTGGCTAATTCTATTAGGTTTGGATAGTCTTTTACAGCCCTTTTTTCCTCAACCACAATATATTTAATTCCTTTTTCTCTGGCTTCGGAGATATTCCTCTTATAATTCAAATTATCCATTTCCAGAAGATCACTCTCAGCATAATAGGCGACTAAGTATGCGTCAGTCATTATTAGTGGTTTGCCAATTTCCTGTTCCTTTATCCAGAAACCGACACCTTTTCTACCAATTTTTTCTACACGGTAAGGGTTTAAAAGAATAGGTAAGAAAACAATAAAAATGAAGATAAACAGACCAATAGTCACGCTTTTTGGAGAAAGATTCCATCTATTAGTTACTCTTTCCTGAATCTCAACTGCTCCTGCACCTGCCCATAAATAAGAGAGTAAAATCGGGAAAAAGAGGTATCTCTGAGTCGACCACATCATCATCCCGATAATGATCAAGTATCCAAAGATAAAAGACAAGAGAAATATTTCCTTGAAAAGGTTTCGCGCTACGGCCTTTCTCTTGATGAGACCGACCAGGAGGAATAGAAAGAGAACAGGATGATAAACCTTGATCATTTTCTTGACCAGTACGAGGGGGCCTGTTTCAGTTTCACCCACATCAAGCACCTTACCGAAAAAGATGGACTCGATCAATTGGTGTAGAGTGATCGATTTCTTGCTGATATCCCAGCGGCCAGTAACGGTCTTGACATTGATCATTAAGGGGAAAACGACCATGGCGCAAAGAGCCAGGATCACAAGAACGTAGCCCAATCTTTTGGAAAAGGTCATAACAAAGGGTTTCCTCCTATAAAATAGGATCCAAAAGGTGAAAACAGGGATGAACATGAGAGATACAACCCGAATCAGCGCAGCCAAAAGGGTTACAAAAATTGAGGCAATGAGCCAGCCGACCCCCCTTCGGTTCAGAAAAAAATAGAAGAGCAATACGGCTGAGAATAGCAAGAAAATTAGAATCCCCTCTTGTAATACGTCTGCTGACCGCTGAAGCATTTCCGGATTTAACAAATAGAAGATTCCTGCCCCAAAAGCCGCAGCTTTACCAAATATGTATTTCCCCAGAAGAAATAGCGGAATTACTGCAAGGACGCTTGTAATAATGGAGATTATCTGACCAGAAACTTCAAGATTACCAGTTATTTTTGAGAATATGGCAACCAGATAGGGATATAGTGGAAGTTGAGGTCGATGTAAGGCCTCCCAGTATTCTCCGCAGGTAAATAATTTTGCCACCGGAATATACTGGAAGGCTCCATCAATTGATATGAGGTAGGTCTGGGAAAAGAAGATCATCCTCGTGAGAAAACCAATTCCTAAAAGAACAGAGATATATTGCCAATCACTTCTGCATATCACTCTATCATTTTCAGGCCTCTGATTATTTCTCATAGGCGATCCTACATCTTTTTACAAAAAGATTTCTATCCTCAATCATTTTTCCAGTCTTATCCAGTATTACTTCGTCGTTTGTGAATGAAATATTTAATTGGTACTTTCCAGATTTGGCCGCTTTCTTAAATTCATAATCGCTCAATTTTTCTGATTTCACATCTATTTCACCTATAATCTCATTATCAAGTTTCACTACCATATGGGGCCAGATACCTTTTGCTGGTGTTCCTTGGGCTTGCAAGATAAACTTAGTATTGCCTTCCTTTAAGAAAACGGGTGCTGACACAGTTCCTGCCCAGTACATGTCCCCATTTTGGTAAACGTTTTCCCCAGATCTGCCCTTCCAATCAGCCACTTCAATCACTTTGGTGGCCACTTTTTCCATTAAATTATCCATTTTAAAGGCCTTCTCCTTTAAACCCATCCTCGCATACAATCTTTTAAGATGATGAAATGCTTTCATATTCTTATGATCTATTAAAATCAACCTTTCAAATGCGTCTATGGCTTTAAGGTTTTGGTTAATATACTCATATCCGATCCCAAGTTGGTAGTAACCCTCTTTGAAGTTCGAGTTCAATTGGAGCGCCTTTTCAAAAGCCTCGCACGCATCGGCATACTTTCCTGATTCAAGATAAGCTCTTCCTAAAAGGAAATGGGCTTCATAATTATGGGGCATAGCCTCCTTCCCTTTTCGGAGATAGGTGGAGGCTGCCTGCAGATCCTTCTTTCTCAGAAAGGCACCCCCGAGGATGAGATAATCTTCAGCATCGGATAAAGGTATCGGTCTTGCTTCTTGAAGATCTCTGATGAACTCTATGGCCTTATCGATATTTCCGCTTTTTATGCATACATGGATATAATTTGGATAAAGATCTATCTCTTTCGGCCTTAAATATAATACCTTTCTATACATCTCATAGGCCTTCTTCCAATCTGTCGTCTTAGAGGCAAGCTTCGCAAGGCCCAGATGGGCCTCAAAGTTAAATGTCTCATCCGTCAAGATCTCTTTATAATAATTGGAGGCCTCCTTTAAATTGCCTTGTTCCGCATTTATCTTCGCCAGCTCAATCCTTGCCTTGTTATCAATAAATTTTATCTGGGGGGTTCGATTTTGACGCATTACCTCATACCAAAGCCCCTCAACCGAACTTAAATCCCTTCCGGTTGGAGCCTCTTTCGAAGCCAATGCATGACGGTAGGCATTATAAACCTGGTAGGTCTTCACCCCTCCAATGCTGACAAGGAAAATTAAAACCCCCAAGGCGATGTATGGCATAGACTTATCGATCTTCCTCCAAGTGAAGTGGTTCAGAGAATATGCGATTGAATAGAAAAGGAGGAAAGCAAAGAAGATCGTCATATAAAGAGAATAATCTGGGAGGACCTTCCTCCGGGGGGATATCTCACCAATATTCAGGACAAAAATAGAAAGCATCGCTATGCTGACTACCAAAATTCCTGGTAATGCTCTATTGATTAAATCGTCCAGGGTATTAATCGGTTGGCCATCTGTCCTGTTTTTAAGATAAGAGAATAAAGACAGGGCCCCAAAAAAGAGGGCTAAAAGGGTGAGCCATCCCGATATCGACGAGAACCACTCCTTTGGATTCTCGGGATGAAAATGGCCAAGGTAAAATTGACTTAGCAGGAATATCAAAATGAAGATCGGAAAATTACCCAATAAGCCCGCGGTCATCTTTCTGTAAAAACTGCCTGCGGTGTAAAGACAGATCAAAGCAAATAGAAAGATGTTTTCCCGTATGTTCAAATGAGAATAAGAAAATATAGAGATAAAAAAGAGAAGATATATGATTATAGAAAAGGATATAGAAAGTTCCTTTTTATTCATTCTTCAACAGCCAGTGATTCATTGACGGTATTTGTTCTTCTCTTTCCTTTCTTGAGATATGTCATCCTTAAGTAGATATTACCTTTTGAGACCATAGCGTGAAATCGACTGGAAGCAAAAAATCCGAATTTACGCATAGCCCCCTGCCCGTTTGAATATCACTCACCAGCGTAGGTAACCCATAACTTAGTGGTTCCAAAGGTGAAATGGAAAGTCCCTCGTTGAAAAGTTAAAATTAAGCCTTCTTTTTCAGCATTTGTTGGAACAATTCCTCATATTTGTCAGTAACCGTCTCCCAGGAATAGTGCCGTTGTATCCTCAATCGAGCCTTTGCTCCATAATCTTCTATAACACCTGGATTGTCCAACATCTTCTGAAGCTTCGTTCTCAAATCATCAACATTATTCTTAAGGTAAATAATTCCGCTATCTCCTACGACTTCCCTATTTTCTGGCGTGTCATTAACCAGAACACCATTCCCAAAGCCCATGGCTTCAACCAACGCCGGCGGGGTTCCGCCAACTTCTCCGGCATGAATACAACAAAAAGCATTCGATTGAAGCTCTTTATAACCGTTACCAAAAACAAAGCCCGTAAAGATGACCCTTCCATCATTTCTGGCTAAGTCAAAAAGAGATTTTTTATAATTCGATGAATATGGGGCATCGCCGACGATAACAAGCTTTTTTTCTGTTTGAACTTTCTGAAAAGCCGCTATCACAACATGGGCATTATTTTCTGGTTCTAACCTGGCGACATAAAGTAAATAATTTTTCGGTTTAAGCCAAAATTTATCAAGTACATCCGTAGTGAAAACCCTTTCAGGATTAAAACCATAAGAGATCACCGTGGAACTTTTGTGATACCTTACGAGGTAATATCGTTTAATTTGCTCCGCATCGGTAATTATCTCATTTGGAAATACGCAAGAAAGCATCTCCCCTGCCAGGTACCACAGTTTACCTAACCAGTTCCATTTCTTCCTTTTCCTTTCTATTCCATCAACATTAACGGAAACCTTCTGCCCTACCAATCGAGGGATGAAGGAAAAGATGCTGTTCGCCGCATTACAAAACAGGATCACATCATATCGATGAAGCCAGGAGTGAATACTGCTAAGAAATGTATGAATAAGCGTATCCAGATACTTATGAGAGATGGTAGGTAAAATGATAAGCCTCACACCTTTATAGGTTGGCTCTTTATATTTGATGATATTCGCCCTGCCATAGACCGTAACCTGGTGGCCCCTTCTAACCAATCTCGGTGCCAATTCCTCAGCGAGAGTTTCGAATCCCCCATAGCTCGCTGGAATTCCTCGGATGCCCATAATTGCGATATTCATCTTTTTACCTAACCCCAACATTCCTATCTTTAAGCCAATCATACTTCGACAAATACTCTTTCAAACATATTTTCCAGTGCCTCATTCTATTCAATCCTCTTAGATTCAATTTCAGGTTTATAAGCTTTTCCGAATATGGTCTTTGGGCAAAATATTCCGTTTCGAAAAAATCAGAGTTCACTTCGTTAAGTTTTATGCTATTTTTTAAATTTAAACACTGCAATATCTCTTCAGCCACATCATAGCGACTTCCCTCTCCAGTGCAAACCATATTAAATAAACCATAAAATTCCCTATTTATGACCTCTAACATATTTCTTGCAAAATCAAAGGTGTAAGTAGGTGTACCCAATTTATCTCTAACTACGAAAAGTTCTCTCTTTCCAGAATTAATCTGGTCTATTATCTTTTTAACGAATTTTTTATCTTTTTGGGGCCCGCTACCCATCATCCAGCCCGGTCTGAATACAAAGTACTTGCTCAAATAAGAATTAACAATCATTTCACCTGCATATTTTGCCTTGCCGTAACAATTTAATGGATTAGGAATATCGTAATCGTTGTAGCTGTCCTGCTGGCCATCAAAAATCCCAGCTGTCGAAATATGCACCATAGTGATCTTGTACCTTTTACAGATTGTGACAATATTTTCTGTTCCCGAAACAATTGTCCTGTACGTCTCTTCCTTATTTTTCTCGCAATACTCAAGATCAGTTAGGGACGCTAGATGGAAAATATAATCTGGTTTAAAATCTTCTGCCTCATGTTTTAAACTTTCATGATCTCTCACATCAAGATATGAAAGCCACGGTGCATTGACGTCTATATCGGTAGCTCTTACATGACAAACCTTAGAAAAAACCTCATAAACAGCTTCACCGAGCATGCCACCACAGCCCGTGGCCAATATTTTAGTATCGTTATCTATCATGTTCGTCATCCTTCCATCAGTTAAGTTAATTTTAGGTTCTGCGAAAGATAACTACCATATCCTTGAATCCCTTCTCAAGAGATTTCCCATTATGATACAGCAGACTAAGCTGTCTTCAAAGGAAAATTAGCCATTGCTCCCTATTCGTGACCTTCCCCTTGTTCAATTCGTTGAAGCTAAAAGATAAAATGACAAAACCCTGAGTTCTGAATGAGAATAATCCTTAAATTTACGGGAAATGTGCTTTGACACCCACTGGGTATAATCCAAATCCAGAATCTTTATCGGAAAGGTTCTAATATTTTTGTATCCCAACTGGTTCAGAAATAACTCATAATCGCCCATCCTTAATCGATTGGGGGATTCCCTAAAACGGAGGAAGCTGTAAAAAGTTTCTGAATATCTAAGGATGTTTAGTGGATCGACATCTCTGATGAATCTTGTATGGGTTGACAAATCAACCTCATTAAGCATTAGACTGTCCCGGGATAGCTTCTGACGCAACATACCGAAGACGTTTCTGACATCACGAAGGTGTTCTAAAACGGCTTGTGTCACCAGAATCTGGTACTTCTTCGATGGGAGTTTCCTGAGATCTAAATCCGGATCGTAACTGTAGGTAAATCGATCTGTTCCTTCCTCCTGAAATTGGCGAAAGACCTTCCTCGCACTTTCAAATTCCGGGAAATATCGTATCCGTTCAAAGAGCCTTTCGTAAAATTCCCCTGGTGCCTGGGAGGCCAGTTCATTCCTATCGACTGCACAGTAGCTTTTCGCCCCGAGAGCGAGAAGAATCAGTCCGGTTCCCAGATCAGGACCAGGCCCCATTTCGAGGATATGTTTATCGTAAAATGGTCTCTCCCTCTGGGTATAAATTTTTAACCATTTTTCCCAATTGCCAACCACCTCTAAACAGTAATCAATGCTTCTATCGATCTGATCTGAGCGAAAAGGACGCGGAGTCCGATAACCCAATACCGAATGCCTGACTCTGTTCATGAGAGAAAAGGCCAAACCCAAAAAGTGGAGAAATAACCAATGATATTTCTTGGGTTGCATGACTTTCGGGAAAAAGGGTGTCCCTGGATCCATCATTAATATTTCAATCTCAATAACCTCTAAAGATAATTCTACTTACTTTTTCGCCGAGTATCTGTCTTTCGCCTCTGCGTAAATTTGCATCAATCCTTGATAATGTTTTTCAGGATTGAGCTCCTCCTCCACGAAGGCTCGCGCCGTTCTACCCATCTCTGTAATTTTATTCTTGCTTCCCAAAAGAGACAAGATTTTTTCCCGAAGATCGAGCGCATTTCCCGGCTCGAAGACAAACCCTGTCTCCCCGTCCCTCACGATCTCTGGAATCCCTCCAATTCTACTTCCGATAACGGGCTTACCTAAAGCATAGGCCTCCATCACCGAGCGGGGGTTATTCTCATACCACTCGGAAGGCAAAACGGCAAACATGGATCTTCTAATTTCCTGATTTAAATCCTCACCTGTTTTATATCCTAAAAAATGAACATTTTGGATTTCCTCACTTTTCACCCTAAACATCAAAGGGTTTCTTAAGGGTCCATCACCGATTATCTTGACTGCTACATCGAGTCCCTTTGCAGCATCGATTAAGGTGACAAGTCCTTTTTCATAGGAGAGCCTACCAACGTATACGATACTTTTCTCCTCCCAACCATAGGAAGGCTGAAACTCTTCGGGCTGGATGAAGTTTGGGAGATGTCTTATTTCCCCCTCCAATCCCATTTGCCTAACCATGTTCTTTAAAAATTTGCTAGGAGAGATGTAAATGTCGATCTTGTCATAGATGTGCAAGATTCTGTGGTGCAGATACATCTCTGCTGCGTTCAGCATGCTTTTCATGGCAGAATCCCTGGTGCACTTTTTGAGAAAACAGAAATAAAACCTCCCCCCCTTGCATCTCTCGCAGGGTTTTCCATTCTCCATCATGGTGTAGGAAGGGCAGACCATTTTGTAATCGCGCATGGTCATTACAACTGGAATATCATATCTTTTAATCACATCTAATATAGATGGCGAAATCTGGTGAGCAAAATTATTCAAATGCACGATATCTGGCCTCACGGCCTTTAAAAGGGCATTTATTTTCTTCTTTGCCTCAAATGAATAGAGAATATTTAAAGCCATTCTCAGTCCTTGAAGACCAGGTTTCTCATTATAATCTACATGAGAGACGAAGTATTCTCTGTACAGCATTTGAGGGTTTTCAGTGGCTTCCATCCCCCAGTAAAGGACATCGTGACCCTTCCTCGAAAGAAGTGCTCCTGTGACGAGGGTGCTTATCGCATCCCCCCCTTTGGGATAGAGATATTTATTTATAAGAAGAATTCTCACCGATGAAGTCCTCGCTAAACCTTTTCCGCTTCAGGATTAAATGCATGAAACCCATCACGACGACGTAATAAAAAAAGAGAAAGTAAGAAAACAATCCACCAATGGTAGCCAATAGAAGACAACTGATCCCGTATGCGTATGAAACCACAAAAATGCCATCGCGCGTTTCCAGCATTTTACGGAATAAAAAAGTGATCACAACACCATAGACACTCATTACCACAATACCCACATAACCAAAATTTGCATAGAGTTCGCCCAAGAGCGTGGGATTGATACCTCCTCCTAAAAAATCGAGTTTCAGTGAAGACTTTACGTATTCGTCAAGCAACTCCTGATGGCCGGGGACTATCGTGCTCACAGCCCTCACAAAAGAATAGCCCCATTCAAAGGGCAGAACTCGAGGAAAGGTCTCCAAATAGGTTGCAAAATTGGCTGGATAAACTGTAAACTGGAGGATCATATAGGCAACAAACATCCGGGCCGTATCCGTCCCTGCAACCTTTATCAAAAATGCCTTTTCGGGCGTGCTATGGGACAGCGTTGCTAGCCTATAAAAACCGACGGACATGAGAAAGATCAAGCCGACTAAAAGCACCACGAAAAGCCTTGAAAGGCTAACCTTCTTCCCTGCAAAATTAAAGATAATCACTGAAACCATTATGAATGTGAAGATATCATGACGATTTCCCAAACTCAGAAGAATGAATATCCCGACCAAAAAGTACAAAATAAGGGTTACAGCCTTAACCTTTCGATATAAAAGCCCATATGCAAGGAGAAAGAAAAAGGCAGGTGTGATTAGCCGCATTAGAAACATCACATACCCCGATACCTCTTGCTGAACCTTGATCCTCACTTCTTCTAAATTGGGGATGAAGATGGGGAGTCCTGTTTTCCAGGCATGATAGACCGTGGCAGACAGGCCGATGACTAGGAGAAACGAAATCAGCATTTTTACGAGGTAGGGCTCCCAATCCACTGAAACGACTCGCAGAGTCGTTTCTCTTCTCTTAGAAAAATTTAGCGCAAGACCCGTAAGCACGACACCCATGTAATAAAAAATCATTCCTCCAATGGCGTACCACAAAATGACAATGATATGCTGATTGTCTCTGGCCAATAATCCCAGAGAACCCAGTCCGAAAACGGCGAAATACAAAAGAGGGAAGATTGCCGTTGGGGAAAAAAACTCAAATTTTCTGGTCCCCAGTTTAACTAAGCCATACAGTAAAGGAATGATACAAACCACCCCTAACACACCAATGGAAAGTTTTGAAAAAAAAGCCCAGTCCTCGAGCATCGATTCCACAGCCAAGGAAATGCCCATCGTACAGAAAGGTACTAAGATACCTACCCCCACTCCAACGGCCGTAAAGGCTACCGCGTTCCTCATATCCCATTTAGACATATTCGATCACTACCGGGGCACTCTTAAACCTAAAATAGTAGATAAGGAGATACCCAAGAGAGATAGAATAGCCTATTGTCGTGGCTATCCCGATCGCACCTATGCCGACCCTCCCTATTAGTAAGAAGATTACAAGAAGGTGAACGCAGAAATCCAAAATCGCAGCCCTTACAATTCTAAATGCCTTTTGTTGGACTGAATAAAACCTGATGAGTGTACTCCTTAGCATGTATGCCCAATAACCGAGACAGTAATAGCCGAAGACCTCAGATGTGGCAATTACCGCATCATTGGAGTATTTACCATATCCAAAGGCGATCCTTACGATTGGCAGGGCTCCCCAAAAAAGCAGTAGGGATGCCGGAATAAAAACTATGCAGGAAAAAATAAACAATTTCTTAAAGCTAGCATTTACATACATAAAATCACCCTCAGAACTCTTGCGAGACCACCAGGAAAAGAAGACATTTATATAGCCTACAGTTGCAAGTGACCACGGGATTTGGCAGAGTCTTGTGGCATTTTCTATAGCAGCGACATTGCCCTCTTGAAGGAAAAACGAAGCAACAATTCTATCTATAACAGGCATGATCGAAGCCAAAAAGAGAGCCAATGTTTGCAGCGAAGCCAATTTTAAAAACTTTAAAAGACGTGGATCATAGATTTTTAGCTCTAATTTGAAGCCCTTTTTCTTGAACAATAAGTACATCACATAGACCTGGAGTGAAGTGCCAAACAGAAAGCCCAGAGAAAGGGCATGGATGCCCCACATATCTTTCAATAGAAAAATGAAAATAATAATCCCGAATGATGAGAAAAAAGGCATCAGGCCTGCCGCCATAAACAACCTTTCGGCATTGAAAAACGCAATAAACAGAGCAGAAACGCCAACCCCAATGATGACAGGAGCCATTTCCCATGTTAAATGCACTACTAATTGAAGGAAATCATGGCTCTGGTTGGAGACAAAGGAGGGAACGAAATACCAAACCAGAACATCCGTCAGTAGAACGATCGTTGTTGTCAATAATAGAATGTTTAGAAACATGGACCCCAAAAATCTCCCTGCCTCAGAAGTATTCTTGCTCCGGACCTCAGAATATACAGGTATGAAAGAGAGATCGAGGGTTCCTTGAAACAGATTCAAGAAAAAGGCAACCACTGCAAAAATTATATAAAAAAGATCGGTCTCAAGATTAGCACCGTATAAGGCCGCAATGATGATCGATACGGCCAGCCCTCCAATACGACCTATTCCGTTTCCGAGGACCGAAAGGATGGAGCCACGAATTAACGGTCTGTTGAGAATCCTTTTCAATAGAATTTTCTGGAGGGTTGACATTATCTAATCCAACATCGCTGCCCAAGAGACCTCCACCACGCATCCAGCATCGGGCCTAAGAAAAGTCGTAAGATAATTCATTTTCCCAAAGTGAATAGATTAATAGAGTGAAAAGTCGGCCGCTGTGGTCAATGCCGGATTTGTGCTCCGCTAGCAGCTTATCAATATAATCTTTCTTAAAAAATCCACTCCGGCCTTCCAGCAGCGTTCTCTTGAGTTCCGGGAAAAGTGGACCCCTAAACCATTCGGAAACCGGTATGGAGAATCCCCATTTTCTATTTATGTTGAGTTCCTTAGGCAAAACCCTTCTCGCCAGCTTCTTAAGAAGGATCTTTGTGGTTATACCTCTTACTTTGAGATTACCAGGGATATTTCTGAAGGAAAAATCAGCTATTCTGTAATCAAGGAGAGGTGCCCTGACTTCAAGGGAAACGAGCATACTTGCCCGGTCGACCTTTACTAAAATGTCATCCGGCAGATAAGTCTTAAAATCAGCATAGGTTAGACAATTGATAAAATCATGAGCAGTTTGCATGAGATGCTCACGCCTCGAGGTTTCCGGTCTCATAAAGCTGTCACCAAGAGAATCAATGACATCGCTATTAAGCACGGACCTCCTGTAGCGTGCATTAAAATACATATAAGAACATCGGTCTATAAAGGCATCGTAAGGGTCATACTTAAGTCTTGACAGATGTCTTCTCGCTCCAATTTTTTGCGGAAGCAATTCCGCAATCTTTGCGATTTCCTTTCTAAATGGCAATGGAATGAACTTTGAAATATAATGATTTGCAAGCGTCCCTTGGTATTGGCTGTATCCCCCGAAAAGTTCATCCCCTCCATCGCCTGAAAGTGCAACGGTGACATATTCCCTAGTAGCCTTTGACACATAATAGGTCGGAATCATCGAAGAGTCGGCGAATGGTTCATCGAACTGTTTTACAAGTTCGGGAAGCACAAAGAAGGCGTCCGGTTTTACTATTATCTCACGGTGCTCGGTTCTGAAATGATTGGCAACAATCCTCGCATAGGGAAGCTCATTGTACTTACTCTCTTCAAATCCAATACTAAAGGTTTTTACAGGTTTGCAGGAGACCTTGCTCATCATTGCAACCACAAGGCTCGAATCAACCCCACCGCTTAAAAATGCACCGAGGGGTACATCGCTTATCAACCTCAAACGAACTGCATCTCTTAAGATTTCTTCCAACTCTTCAAGTTGTTCATCTTCAGAAAGAGAATATTTTGAAAAGGATGAGGGTTCCCAATATTTCCATATCTTGCTTTCTCCGTTTCTGACAGAATAGATCATTGCATACGCCGGCAGGAGTTTTCTTACGGATTTGAAGATGCAGAGATCACCTCCGATATAGCCGAATGCCAAATAATGGTTTAATGCCTGAAGGTCTATCTCTCTGGAAAGGGTTTTATCTCTTAGCAGGGACTTAAGTTCCGATGCAAAAACAAACCTCCCTTCACGCCGTGTATAGTAAAGAGGCTTTTTCCCTACCCTATCCCTTGCCAGAAAGATAATTTTTTTGCCTTCATCATATATTCCGAAGGCAAACATCCCGTTTAACCTCTCAAGACAATCCGTGCCCCATTCCCCATAAGCATTTATGATAACCTCTGTATCTGTATTACTTTTGAATTGATACCCTTTCCTTCTCAGCTCATACCTGATCTCCTCAAAATTATAGATCTCCCCGTTAAAGGTAATCCACACTTTTCCGCTGCTGTCTGACATAGGTTGTTTTCCTGCTTCTGAAAGATCTATGATGGAAAGCCTTCGGTGAGCAAGCCCAACAGTTCGATTTGGATTTAACCATATGCCTGAATCGTCGGGCCCACGGTGAACCATGGTATCCCTCATTTGGAGAAGAAGCGCCTCATCCACACCCTTTTTATCTACTATTCCTGTTATCCCGCACATTCTTTCCTACACCTGAATATTCAGATACACCTGGAGGCCCAATTTTCTCGGACGAAGCCTCTATCTTATCTATAAATTTTGCCTTGGATACCGTTATAACCGTACTGTATCGTAAAATCCTTGATCTCTCCCTTCTTTCTGAGATGCGCCAACCAGCCTTGAACCTCTTCTAAACTAGCGGCCAGGTCATACTGGGGGGATAACATGTCAAAGGTATCAAGATAAGCCCACTCTCTTAGCTTATCCTTGGGAATCTCTTCTCTACTATAATCCGCAATCATCAACTGCCAGTTGATCTTTGGGCCATATTTTGGGGATATTCCTCTCAAAACGCATGCAAGAGGCCACAGGAAATCAGTCCATCTTCTACAGAGGGAATATAAGAGTTCGGGTGGAAGCCTTTTGGTGAGCGGTCTGATGAGATACTTCATGTGGAACTTCCTACGGTAAATGTCGAAAACAATCTCTCCGCCGTTTTCCCTTACAAAAGGGATTAAACAACATAAGGCCTTCTTAGGGTTTGGCGTATGTTGTAGCACACCAAAACAGAACAATTTATCAGCCATCCCCTTCTTAAATGGAATATGAAATAGGTCGCCTTGAACGAGAATCAGGCTGGGGTGATTTCCGTTATTCTCTTTATTAACCTCCACTGCGTTACTCAAGTCGAACGATAACACAGTTGCACCTGTGGTCAATGCCCATTCAGTAAATCGACCACTACCACATCCCGCTTCAATGATTATCTGTTTAGATAGATCCTTTTGCCACCCGGTTTCCTTGAAGAATCTCTCTTCAGAGAGTTTTCTTCCGTAGTACCTGTCGTATTGGGTGACCTTGTGTCTGTTCCATTCTATACTAAAAGATTTGGAATAACCCTCGCCATTTACGAATCGTGGGATTGAGTTGATCACTTTATATGACGCCTTACAATTTCGACACTGAATCGCCGTAACATTAGAGCTCTCCTGTAAAATTAAGGAATCATCAGCCTCGCAACGAATACACCTTAAGTAAGGTAGAAATGCCATAATATGAAAAGAATCCTTAGGGAACATAAAGGGGACGGAAACTCACCGGAATTGACCTATGATTCATGGTGAGAGAGGTTTTCTTTTTTCTTGCCTGAAATATATTCTGTAAGAAAAGTTCCAAAAACAGAAATAACCAAGCCAAGAATACCTGCTATTGCACTATTTAAGAGTTTCTTGGGTTTTACCGGCTTGTAGCTCACGGTTGGTAACTGTATAATCTCGATGGGTTTTGCAAACTTTCTTCGTTCCTCCCATCCCTTGATCGAGGCCGCCATTTTCTGAATATCAGATTCAAATTTTTTAATCCGAATCACCGCATCTTGTTTCACACGAACCATTTCGATTTCAACCTTTCTTACCGATGATTCCCTCTCCTCGATTGTTCGCTTTGTTTCATTCAATTGGCTCGTAAGCTGATTTGAATAGGCAATATTCTGTTGTAAAGAACTCGTATAGAGGACTAAACCCAATGGATTGTTCCCTTTTTGTTCTCCTTCGATTAAACTGTCTCTCTTTGCCAACAATAGCTGAGTATTTTTCCTGACATTCTCTTCCTCTTGTGATAATTCCAACGCTCTCTGTTTTAATAAAGCAATTTCTTTTCTCAACGTTTTAGATTCGTCCTGGAGTTTTGCCAGGTTTGCCTCACGTTCGGTCTGGACGCTCTCGATGTCCTTTCCTAACTTGGTGACATCCTCTCTGGTCTTGGCCATATTTTGATCGAGCTCCCCCTCAAGAAAGGGTTGAAGCTTTTTTGTAAATTCCTTCTCAAAGCAGCCAATCAGGACTTCCAAGGCTTTTATGCCCTGCTCTTTATCTTCCACTTCGAGAGAGGCTCTGACGGCGGAGGCGCCCGTCTCAATACCGACATACCATTTAATCTCCTTATCAGATGGCCATCCAGAAAGGGCGCGTACCTGAGTATCGTAAGAGCCCTGCAAAATCTTAGCCTTCACATTCTCTGCAGTATCAACTAGATAGATCTTCCCCGTAGGGAGATTCGTGCCAGCTCCGAATACATCGGAACCGAACCTCCCAGGCTCGACGACTGTGCTCACCTCCCAAACAGGTGGGAGAATAAAGCTGATAATCAGTGCCACAAGAGCCGAGAGGATGGTTGTCCCGATGATCCAGAATCTATACTTCCAAAGGACTCGAAGATAATCGATCAGCTCCACGTTATCATCGTATTTCGACCGCGAGGGCTTTGGGGAATTACCAGCTTCCGTCTTTTCATTTATATCCATCGTCTCTCTCACATCGCTCCTTTTGTAGAAAGTACTGCCGGTATAGTTTTGAGCAGTAATTTAAAATCAAATTTAAGAGACCAGTTATCAATATAGCTCAGATCCATTTTCATCCATTGATCAAAATCGACCTTGTTGCGCCCGCTCACCTGCCAGATGCAGGTGATACCCGGCTTCATACTGAGCCTGCGACGCTGCCACCCCTCATATTTCTTGACCTCCTCTGGAATGGGAGGCCGGATACCAACGAGACTCATGTCGCCTTTTAGTACGTTGAATAACTGGGGGAGCTCATCGATGCTATACTTGCGAATGAATCTTCCCACCCTGCTCAGCCGTGGATCGTTCTTGATTTTGAACACGGGTCCGCTCATCTCGTTGAGGTGTTCAATCTCTTTCCTTGCCTCTTCGGCATCCCTGACCATGGAGCGGAATTTATAAAAAGTGAAGGTCCTACCATTTAAACCCACCCTCTTTTGCCTGAACAGGATGGGGCCAGATGAATCTATGCTTATTGCAATAGTGGTTGCTAGCAGAACAGGAGAAATGAGGATCAATGCAACTAAGGAAATAAGAATATCGAAAATTCTCTTTATGAAAAGTTGCTTCATATTTTGCGGTGTGGTAGATAAGGTTAGAATTGGGATTCCTTCCAAGTCACCAAGACTCATTCTCCCGATAACAGGATTATAAAGATCCACAGCAACTCTGACCTGAATCCCTAACTCCTCACAGATGTGGATGGCGTGTTCTATCTCATCAAGCCACTTTCGAGGAACCGAAAAGATGACCTCATCGATGACGCGCTCTCTTAGAACTTGAGCCACATTCTCCAGAGTTCCAATGACTTTAATACCGTCTTTATGTTCACCAACAAGGTAAGGATCTTTGTCAATAAAACCTTCAACCCTCAGTCCCCAATGGGGATTCTCTTTAATCTTTTTAGCCAAATTCAAAGCACGTCGGTTTGTTCCTACTATGAGCAGATTTCGATAGTTAATTCCCTTTCTCCTCACAGATCGGGCAAAAAGACGAATTATCCCTCTCTCCATGCATAGTAAAATAAAAGTAATGACCAGAAAGGAACCAATAAATAATCGGCTGACGAAGTGATACTTTAAGGCAAAGATAAATAGAATCAAGAACAAACCACTACAGAATGTCGCCTTAAACAGATCCCAAAATTCTCTAAACAGCGATATCATCCGGTAAGATTTATAAAGTTTGAGAAAATAGAGATGGAAACCCCACACGAATATAACAACTGGGATTAATTGAAGGTATTGGGATAAAGGAAATAAATCGCCAAATTTCTCGTAGAAAAAGACTTCGCGGATTAAATAGGCAAGAATGAATGAGATGATTATAACAAGAATATCACTGAAGAATAATAATCGGGAAATAAGTCTAGCTCTCTCTTTCAGCATCTTTAACCTAAGCTTTTGAAGATTTACCCTTTCCTTTTTCTGCTTACTTGAATATAATCCATTAGATTAATTTCATCTGGTGCATTTCCATTCATTTTCTTTTTCTCTCCAACAGAAATAACAATTAGACGAACATCTCAAGTCAAAATGGGTTCTTTATCCAATGGGTAAAGGCCAGCAAGTTATTTCTTCTTAAGTTTGGAATTTTCGAGGGGAGAGGGTCAATTCAATAAAGATTATATTGCAAGAGATTCCTTTTTGATCCCTTGAACATAAAATCACAATAATAAAAGAGCCCTAACAGTTAATTGCTTTAAACCATTAGGGCTGCTTAGGACCCTTCATCTTCCCCTCCCCCCCCAAATGTAAAGGTCCTGAAGAATCCGAGTCTAAAAAAAAATTTAAATAATCCTGTTGGGTTTTATATTCACAATTTGATATAAATGTCAAGCTTTTTCTGAGATAACTAACATTCAGACATCTTTATCCCTTCATTTGCTTTTGGATCTATCCTTTTACGAAAATCCTGCAGAATGCCCCGTCCCCCAAGGCGGGATTGTCCGGCAACCGCATTTTCGCCGAGACTGAAAAGTCTCGGCTATCGGTGAAGCCCCGTCGTGCCCATCCCGTCCTGACGGGATGGGCGGGGAGCTTCACTCCCTATCGATTTGATAAGGATTGACGAGAAAATGATAGAAATAAGGCAAACGAAACTTCTGAAGACTATTTAGGATTTTCAGCCAAGTAGGTTTTGATAAAAATATCCACCATCTCCCTTACATATTCTTGCAGATGGCTCAATATGGGTTTTCCTATTGATCCAACTCCACCCTTCGACCAGGTCACTGCAAAGGTCGTCAGGTTAGGATCTCGCTGAAGAGAAACCTTTTGTATGAATAACAGGTCAATGCTGTAGGGATAGATGTCGGCTTCTGTCTCTGCGATATTAACATTGATGTTAATGTATAGGTATGGCTCCCCCGGGGCGTTGAAGGTCTCTTCTTTTGTCAATACCTTAATTCCCGCCAATCGGAGCTTAGATTCTACTTGTATCTGGAGGAGTAGCCCGGACTTGCGAATTGACTTAAGGCGTCGGGGCGGTTGGGAACGTTTATTGAGTTTATTGGGTTTATTGAATTCATTGTGTTTTTGCGTCGTAGAGTCTATTGAGTCAATACGCCTTAGCGTCGTTAAGTCGTCGAGTCTATTCTCAATTGCGCAATGCGGATTGAGAAAGTCCAAAGCTTAAATATTCAAGAAAGCGTCTTTGAGATGAAGTATTACCAAGAGAGAAAAGGAATGAGCTTTAAAAAATTGTTTTAATCTATTTCCTACATCTAAAATGTGAACGTTTTGGTTAAGTAACCTTCTTGACTCTGGATATATCTTCTAATAATTCTTCGGAGACATAAAACCCTTCCTCCCTGAGCTCTCTCACTTTATCATGAGCACTCCCTATCAATCCTAATTTCTCCGCTTTCATCAAAACACCAATGGTACCAGTTATTTCCAATCCCATATTTTCTGCTACTTTACGTGCCTTTGAATCATCGATAACTACTTTTAATCCAGTCTGGCTTGCCAATGCGATAACATCGGCTTCGCCTTTCCCTAAATTCAAATCTGTTATGAGAAGTTTCAAAAGATTACTCTCAACCTTTCTTATCGAAATGCATGGAAGGGATAGATTTCCAAATTCTTTGATGACCGACTCCGGTATGACAACCTCTTTGTAAATTTTACAAAGAATCTGAAGAAGGTTGATCCTTTCCAAGGCGATCAGTGAAGAGGTATCAACGATGATTGGCTCAGGCATGTTGAAGTTCTTTTTCAAGATCAAGCTTTGAATATTTTATGGGTGGAATGCCTTTATGTAAAAGAATTTCCACGAAGGCTTTCTCCGAATAACCTGCTATTTCAGCAGCCTTTCCCAGAGAGACTATACCCTCCTCAAGAAGCTTCATCGCAAGAAACAATTTTAATTCATCCTCTTTTATATTCATTTCTGGAAAATTAACTGATATTCCCATGGGATCACCTCTTTTCCCTAAATTCAAGTTTATTATACTATTTTTTTTATTTCATTTCGAGTTCACCCTTCTCGCCGGCTGATTTGGTTTGTTTATTTTGATCTTTCTTTTCTTCGGGCAGCTTATACCTCTTCGTAACAGGGGTCAAACCTCCATTGCTGTCCGGAATCTCTTTTTAAGCTCCAAAGTATTTTTTACCCTCCTACGCAGAAAGCCACGGTTCTTTAGACCGTGGATGAATGCGATGAGGGTACCCTACGAAGCTCTTGAGGAGCGTAGTGGGGTGTGCTTCGGAGGGTTCCGCCCTCGAAGCATGTGGAGGAGCCACGGGCTTTAGCCCGTGGGGCTCCACTTTCTTTTTGTAAATCTTTTTAAAACCTTGATCCCAGATTACTTTAATCAATTTCCAGATCCTTATAAAGTTCTTTCAGCGTCCCTTTTCTCACGGCTATGGACTGATTAGTAATCAGCGGGGAGGCATTACTTACGATCTTCACGGTTGCCCTGTCTCCTTAAGCGTAGAGCGGTCTGCCTCATAATCTTCGAGATCATAATGGATAGCGATACCTCTACTTCCCAGCAATTGCTGGAAAGTCCATACGGTCATACCTGCCATTTCCCGAGCCTTGCCAAAGGAGAGTTTACCCTGCTGGAATAAATAGATGGCCAGTTCCCTCCGCAGTTCCTCAGGTGTCATCCGGGTGGCATGGATGATTTCACGCGGTATTTCAATAGCAATTTTGAAAGACATTTTTTAACCTCCTTCCTTATCTGTCTCTCACATGCCATTTTACATTATGTTATTAACATTGTCTATTCCTTTTATGGACGTGTTTGCAATTCAGACACTATTGACGTCTGTGGTTGGGGTGGCGAGGAGGTTTGGGGGTGCCAGGAGCTTTTGCCGGACTGAGCATGGGCGTGGGTTACGATGCCAGGAGTGTGTTGGGGGGGTGAGT